>Ga0315915_1005267_pt1 | contig 16153 bp, 14 predicted proteins | sample MpolbnodulesMG_FD_207738 | JGI IMG/M metagenome (GOLD analysis project Ga0315915, IMG submission 207738) | Medicago polymorpha root nodule microbial communities from Los Angeles, California, United States - branched nodules | ecosystem: Host-associated > Plants > Roots > Nodule | place: USA... | reverse complement strand
ATATATAAGAACCATGAATACATTTAACCCATAAAAATCATTTTAATTAAAGTGATATTAATTGCCATTAAACATTGTTGGAATTTGAACTTCATATTCTTTAAAGTACATGTTCAGATTCTTATCAATAAACCAATATCACCTCATGATCGGATTGATTATGTAAAATCAATTTTTGTTGAACGTTTACATGGAAAGTGCATGGGGACTTTTAGTCTACCAAAACAAGTTGCAAGGAAAGTTCATGGAAAATGTATTCTAAGCATTATAGAAATAAATCTATATTTTTGTTCAAAGTTTGGTCTTTGGTTAGAGTTTGATTTGTAATCTCAATTAATAGAGTTTGAATCACATTTGTTGAAAGTTAGTTACATGGAAAGTGTGGGGACTTTTAGTCAACAAAAACAAGTTGCATGGAAAGTTCATGGAAAATGTATTCTAAGCATTCTTCATGTCATTATAGAAATAAGTCTATATTTTTTGTTCAAAGTTTGGTGATTGGTTAGGTTTTGATTTTGTAATCTCAATTAATAGAGTTTGAATCTCATTTGAGGTGATCATTAGTATCATTGTGATTAATAAAATTTCTCTTCTAGAATATTTTTAGAGTAAACATGTTATTAGAGAAATATGATAATATGGTAAAAAAATTATAATAGTAAATTAAAAAGTTTCCTCTCAAAAGAAAAATTAAAAAGCTTAACTACAATTATGGTTCTTCTAGTTTCAGTTTTCCTTTTTGTGACAAATTCCAGTTTAAGTTACGTGTTATGTTTTGTCCCCTCTAATTTGTTTTGGTGTGATTTTAGTCTCAATTTTGTTATTGCAATTAATGATTTGTTTCAAAATCTCTAATCGTATAATTTAAATAAAATACAATTTTCGTCCCTCTAGTATTTTTCAAGCCATTTTAGTACCGCTATTTTAATAGCTCACGGTAAATGACATGAAGCTCATCAAGGAGATTACATATGCTTTTGCAATGTAACTTGAGAAACCTGAAAGATCTAACATCCAGACTCATGACAAGTAAGCCTCCAAAACCCGCTTTAATGGGATTATCTAAACCATCAACATTAGAAGCACCAACTATACTAGTTTTGAGTACAATAGATATATAGACCCTATTAGTGATCTATCAAGCAAGAAGTCTCAAGTGTAATGATTTGTGAACGTGATAATATTAACTTGACCTTAATTTCCTATTTATACTACCTCCTCCTTCCTCCTCTCTCTCCGAACTGAACCATCATAACCACCACCTAGATCTCCCTCACTTTCTCTACATTTTGTGATGATTTGATTAATTTGATTAAAAACTGATATGATTTTGAATTCTTTTAATTGCTTGTTTTTTTTTATGGGTTGTTCATTCCTATTTTTCTGGATTTGTAATTGATTTGGTGAAGATGAAAATAGTGATGAAAAATATCAACAATCATATGTTCTGAATTTTCTGGAATTAATTTTCACACCTGCTAGTTTATTCATTTGTTTATATTAAAAAAAATGTTTTTGATGCTAGTTATCAATAGAGAAACTGAAAAACCAAAAGGTTATGGATTTTGTGAGTATAAGGATGAAGAATTAAAAAAAATATGATTCTTTTGATATTGATAGAGAAACAACAACTCTATTGAAGTAAGCATCGTATATGTGACTGTGATTACAATATAAGAATATAAATAGAGCATATGGAAACTGATGGAACTCTAGCTAGGACAATGCATTGAAAAATTGTGGGGTTGTTTGGAATCAAAACTCATAATATCAAGAAACAACTGTGGGGTTGTTTGGAATCAAAACTCATAATATCAAGAAACAACGTACACTTCGATTATACAAAAATGTGTTTGTGTCCTCTTAATGGTTTGTTTGGATGCAAAAAAGAAAGTACAAGGAGAGATAGTGAGGAAAGATTCTTAAAGGAAAGAATATAAAAGAAAAGTGAGTAGAAAGTTAGATGATTTGATAGTTGTTTGGTATGAATGAAAAAAGGAAAGGAAAGAAAGACGTGTATTTATAAAAATGACATATATACCCCTTTAATAGAATGATATATACAAATAATGTAAAAATATTAAAAAATGGTAATATACGTGAAAATAAATGACAGTTTGAAAAAAAATACAACAAAGATTCTAATTAAAATCTGTGTATTATATGCCAATAAAAAAAATTGAAAAAAAAAATTAAAATAAAAGGCGCGCGTGCAAGAGAACTTTTTCTTAGACATTGAGGGTATTTTTGTGATTTTGCCAAATTGCATATCCATTTCATAGTTTCGGTGCAGTTTAGGAGAGAAAGCTTTTTGACGTGGGACCCACCTAATTAGACCTTCACACCCACTCTGACAGACAAACCAAACAATGGAAGCCCATATTCCGATAAACTTTTCATCCATTATACTTTCCATCTACTCACTTTCATTGGAACCAAAGAATACCTAAAAGTCACTCGTTATATATCATCATTATTGTATAAGTGTTGAATTAAAGAAAATATGGAGTTGTGAGATCTGTGTTACGGTCCGTGAGAGAAGAGGCCACAATTACAGATGATATATACAAATAATGTATAAAAAAAATTAAAATGATGGTATACGTGAAAAAAAAATGGTGGTTAAAAAAAATACAACAAAGATTTTAATTAAAATCTATGTATTGTATGCTCATAAAAAGATTTGAATATTTCTAGATTGTTGAACTGGAAAAGCAAATTTCTCTCGTTTGGTGGTTGCCTGATCCTCCTAAAATCTATCCTATCATCTCTTCCGGTTTATTTTCTTTCCTTCTTCAAGGCCCCCACAGGTATAATTTCTTCTATCGAATCTTTATTTAAAATTTTTTTTTGGGGGGAAGTGAGGATTATAGAAAAATTGCGTGGGTTGATTGGGATTTTGTATGTTTACCGAAGGAGGTGAGAGGTTTAGGTGTCAGAAGATTAAGAGAATTTAATATTGCTTTGCTTGGTAAGTGGTGTTGGCGTATGTTGGTTGATAGGGAGGGTTTATGGTATCGAGTCTTAAAGGCTAGGTACGGGAAGGAGGGTGGGAGGTTGAAGGATGGGGATAGGGAGAGTTCAGTGTGGTGGCGGATGATGACTGGCATTCGTCAGGGTGTCGGTTTAGGTGTAGGGGACTGGTTTGGTGATAATGTGCGTAGAGTGGTAGGCGATGGTGATAGGACTTTCTTTTGGACTGATAATTGGGTGGGAGGAGTGCCCTTAAGGGTGCAATTCCCTCGATTATTTGATTTAGCCGTTGACAAGTGGGTGACGGTGAAGGAGATGGAGAATAGGGGTTGGATGGACGGGGGCGGTGCCTGGGAGTGGAGGAGGTGCCTTTTGGCTTGGGAGGAGGAGTCTGTTACAAATTGTTCTTTCTTGCTGCATGATATTGTTTTGCAGGACAGTGCTCCAGACAGATGCAGTGGTTACTTGATACCGTTGCCGGTTACTCCGTCAAGGGGACATATCAGTATATTACAACATCTGTTAACTCCCTAGAACGGGGTATGTTCGACGCTGTGTGGCAAAGGCAAGTCCCTCTTAAGGTCTCTATGTTTACTTGGAGGCTCCTTCGTCAACGACTTCCAACTCGAGATAACCTTCTTCGTAAGGGAATTATTCGTCAGGATGGCACTTCTTGCATTGGGGGGTGCGGTTTTTCTGAGACTGCGGCTCATCTCATTCTTCAATGTGACGTCTTCGGTTCAGTGTGGTACTATGTTTATCAGTGGGTAGGCATTTCTTTTATTGCTCCAGCTACAGTTGGTGACCACTTTCAGCACTTTGGTCAGTTGGCAGGTTTGTCGAGGTCTACTCATTCTTTTCTGACAGTAATCTGCATGCTTGTGTTTGGGTTATATGGAAGGAAAGAAATAACAGGATTTTTCAGCAAAAGTTATTGACTTCGGATCGGTTAGCAGAAAGGGTCAAGATTATGTCTTTTAAGTGGCTGAAGGCAAATATGCCCAACTTTGTCTTCAGTTATAATGACTGGGGACAACATCCTTTATTATGCATGGGTGTGCTGGTGTAGTTTTTTGTCTATTTTCTTCTGTTATTTGTTTTACCTTTTGAATTAAGACTGTACTAAACTTTGTTTCTGTTGGGTGTTCTCTTTTGCACATCTTGTGCGAGATGAATCACATATGGTAATTTAATATATTCCATTTTGGCTTGTTCAAAAAAAGAAAGAAAAAAGATTTGAAACTGAAATAAATTAAAATAAAAAGCACACTTGCAGTAGATCTTTTGCTTAGACATTGAGGGTATTTTTGTGAGTTCACCAAACTGCATATCCATTTCACTGTTTCCATGCAGTTTAGGAACGAAAGCTTTTTGATGTGAGACCCACCTAATTGGACCTTTCCATCCTCTCTAAGAGACAAACCAAACAATGGAAGCCCATATTCCCATAAACTTTTCATCCAGCATTCTACTTTTCATCCACTCACTTTCATTGGAACCAAACAATACCTAAAAGTCACTCGTTGTATAACATCATTATTGTATAAGTGTTGAATTAAAGAAAAAATGGAGGTGTGAGGTTTATGCTACCGTCCATGAGAGAAGAAGCCCATTTACAGATGTGGAAAAGCCACGAAGGTAGAGAGAATGGTGGTGGTGGAAGATGATGTGGGAAAAATTTAGTGTTGAGAGACCATGATAAAACTGTGTTCCCTATTTAATAAATGGTCAAAAACTAAGTTTCCCATGGTGGGAAAAAACTAGCCTTTCCCAGGCTAAACGGCACCCAAAAGCTCATGTTTTCCATGTGGGGACGAAGTCAAAACCGTAATGGCTTTTGAATCCATCTCAAATAGGGGTCACTTAAATCCACTACTTTATGGGTCATAACAAGAGGTCTTCCTTTGAGATTCACTCTCGATATGGTTATATCCTCTACTTATCGTGTCATATCCTACATTCCTCGAAGTGGTTATTGGCGTTGAGAGCAGAGAACACGAGTAATGTGTCATTGTCCAGTCTCATTCTATCTTCGACTCAGTTTTGAGCCTCTCACGACATGTGTTTTGAGTCAGTGGTCTTAAGCAGGAATCACCTCCCTCGTTCGTATGTTATATCATCACCTATCCTTCACTCTACTAACAGGATTCTTCATTTGATTGTTTAATCTCCTATTTTCCAAACTCGACAAACAAAATAATTATTTTTAGGTGTAAACACATCTTATCATATCTTATCTTAATCTTAATAATACAAATGCAATGAAGTGATGCACCCAAACCCTAGCAAAACCCTAGGTTTGCCCTAATTTTTTTTACTAAAATGCCCTTCTCAGGCACCAATATGCATAGCTTTTTAAATGGCAAAATTACAATTTTACCCTTCAACCAAGATGAATATATTAAGATGATCGCATGGAACATATTATCTCTCATAACATAACTTCTTCTCACTCTGTTTCTCCTTTCATGACTAGAGCTACTTATATATCCCTCATAACCGGAACTTATTCTTCCTCTTCTCAAAACTCATTTTTAATATTCCCTTCACAAAAACAAGTGAAAGAAAGGGAGTTCAAAAACACTTTAGCCTTAAGGTTCATTTATGGGTTTGAGGAAGAAAAAAAATTGTGGTTTACAGCAAGTGAAAGAAAATTACTTCTAAGAGAAAAATAACTTAAAAACTTGTCTAGTAAAATATAATATCAATAACATTTTGCTATTTTTTTCAGTTGGAATCAAACTTCGTACCCTTACAATTTACAATAGTTACACCTTTTGTACATCAACCACTTCCATTAGATTCAACTCTAGTTTTTGCCATTTATTTCAAATGAACCACCAAACACAAACAAAGCTATAACACAACTATATAATTGATACTTTTATTTTTCAATAAATACATAATTGACACTCTTAAAACATCTATTGCCACATATCTCAAACCACAAGACACAATTGATTGTAACTGCTACAAATAAGCTACTCATCATTTGTAGTATTTATTGGCACCCCTCACAAATAAGCGAACCAGGAGAAAAGTAAAAACAATTATAACTATAGAAGCAAAAACCATAATAGCAATACCAAACACATTCCCAGGAAGAGAACTCCAAATGGAATTTGGTGTGACCATGTTTGCAGCAAACATGTAAGTAAGAGATAAGGTTGTGAGTGTGATACACATTCCTGTTGATAAAAGCCATATTGTAAACCCACGGTTGATAGGAATTCCACTAACAAGCACAAGAATAACACTAAGTGATGCAATGAAACAAATAGTATTGCATATCAAAAATCTTAAATAGTCTTCATGAGATCTATTTGCCAAGATAGCTTCTCCTACACATATTAATCTTTTGTTGCGAGTCATACAATCGGTAGGATCACTAAGACTAGCTTGAAGAACACCACCAGGTGGATTAGTGGCAAGTGAAAATGTCATAGTTGCGATTATGGAAGCTGTTAAACTTATGCTACCTTTCATATCTTTTAACCATTCACCTTTATTTTTGTAGTCAAACCACTTTGCTGCACGCTCTAAGAACTCCCTAAAACAAGGCTTGGGATGATTTTCTTGATTAATACTCATTTTGTTGATTTGATTATTGATGATCAATTGTAATTATCTAACCTTGTTTGATTACTAGTTACAATTAACATATATATATAGATGATTTTGGTTTGTAGATAAGAGTTGATGCAAATTATTTCAAGATCCTTTTGGAATTATATGGCAATTATATGACTAATAATTTGACAATTATTAGTCCATTAGTTTTTACTGTATGCACGTGGTCTTCGACTTGTATTAATATAAATATATAATCATGGCATTTTCATTTTATTATATATTTTGTTTTTTTTTCCTTTTTTGTCAAGTAACTTGGTGGCCTAGAGTTCCCCTTTTTCAAGGCGAATAAATAGGGTGTCTTGGGTTCGAACCCCGGCCTCTGCACATAACAATGCATGTACCTGCATATTTTTTTTTCTGTTATATATAGAAAAAGATAATATGATGAGAAATAATAATAATAATAATAATAATAATAATAATAATAATAATAATAATAATAATAATAATAATAATAATAATAATAATAATAATAATAAAGTTAGTAATATAAACTTATGTTTGCGTACTTCAATTGAAAACTTCTATATGATACCCCGATAAATTAAAGTGTTTTGTGTTCATTCAAAACAAAGTTATGGTACAGTTGTATTTTAAATCTATAATTAACAGTATTAAAACTTTGAAGGCTATTTTAATTCTTTTTGAAATTATATCCTATAATAAAATTTTCACAAGAGTTTACTTGCTAGAGTTAATGTTATTGATTCTTGGTTGGCGGAAGCGGTTGCTATGATGAATTGTAAAATTGCTCAGATCCCTTTTGTTTATCTTGGTTTGCCTATTGGAGAGGACCCTCGTCGGTTAGTTTTTTGCTCCCATTGAATAAAAGTATTCTTAAAGGATTGTCGGGTTGGAAAAGCAAAAATTTTTCCATAGGTGGTGGGATGGTGCTCCTAAAATCTGTCTTGCAGTCGCTTCTAGATTATTTTCTTTCCTTTTCAAGCCTCCCATGCATATGTATTATTTATTACCTTGAATCTCTTTTTAAGTCCTTTTTATGTGTGAGTGTGTGGGGTTCGGTTGAGGAAACTCAAAAATTCGTTGGAATAAAATTTGCACTATGAAGGAATTTAATTTGACGTCTGTGTGGTGGAAGGATATTTGCCTGAAGGAGTGGGAGGTGGTGAAGAGAGTTGGTTTAAGGAGAAGTGGTGTGCAATGTAAGTAATGGGGAGGGTACTTCTTTTTGAAGTGACCCTTGCTTGGATGGACATATTTTAAAGGATATGTTTAGGTGTATGTTTAATCTTTGTGTTGACCGCAATAAATCAATAGAGGAGATATGCATGCAAGGTTGGGGAGTTGATGGGTAATGGTGGGGTTGGAGACAACGACTCTTTACATGGAAGGAGATTCATTTAGAAGAATGTGTTTTGTTCTTAAATGATATTCTTTTGCAAGATAAGGTGGATGCAAATGGATTTGGCCCCTAATCCGGGTGATGGTCATTCGATCAAAGGAGCTCATCAGGTTTTTACTCAATAAGATCATTCAAGCATTGATACCTATTCTCACACAATTTGGAACAAATTAGTACCCGTGAAAGTTTCTTTATTTGCTTAGGGAATAAAATGATCTCAACAAAAGATAATTTATTTCCTTGTGCAGTGGTTCTTTATGTGCAAGGTCGTGGCAAAGATTAGTCAATTAATCATCTTTTTTTTTTGTGATTTTTTTGGTAGAGTTTGGAATCTAGTTCTTATGTGGATTCGAATTTATTTTGCTCATTCTGCTGACAAAGGTGATCATCTATCTGGATTATTTGGAAAAAACTTAACACTAAAATTTTCTGTAACAAAGAGTTGACTTTGAAGATTCTGGAAACAAATACTTTGATTAATTTTTATTTTTGGTGGATAAATCCTTTCGCTTGTTTGGGGTTTACCCCTATGTAATTTGCTTTTTGTACTTTGCTTATAGTATCTTTTAGGGGAAAACCCGTTGATTTGTCAAGACCAACTATGTACATGTTTCGATGTGCGTTTTCGACCTCAAACACGAGTTTAAATATTCAAACGCTATTTCACCATTTTTTAAGATGTTTGGGTAACTGCAAAACCGCTTCAACCTATCGTGAATCTAGCTCCAAACTCACGTTTCCTCAAAGCCACAAATTGGAGCTTATGCGGCTGTTAAAATCAATTCTACCAAAACCCCAAATTTGTTTCCAGCTTTACCCTTTTTTTCTGCTGTGTTTTCTTCTACGGTTTCGGTTTGTTTCACTGTTGCTTGCTACAGTTCTGTTTCTGAAGGTCAAGGAAGCAAGATCAATATTGTTTCAGGAAAAGGCCCATTCAAAAAAAAATTGTAATAAGCTCATTCGATTATCTCACATATGCTGTTTTCTTTCTTTCTTTTGGCACCCTTTGATTTTTATATTATGTTAAAAATTATACAATTGATAAAAAATTAAAAATGAACTTTTATAAACTGATATCATTTTAAAGTGAATTTATGAATCAATAAAAATGCATTTATGATTTTAGATAAATTGAAATAATTATCTAAAATGAGAATGAGATATTTAGTTTTAAATACAATTAAAAGGATAATTTAGTTATTGTACGTTCAAAATCAATTTTGATTCAAACTATCCAAAAAAACATCAACCTAAAAAAATCACATTTAAGTGAGTGCATTCAAACATAAATCAATTCACATTAAACTCGCTTTTAATCAAAATCAATTCTCTCAAACTTAAATCTATCAAAATCAATTCTCTCGGCCGTAAAACGAAACACATACTACATCTAATTTTTGAACATCTATCATTATCAAGAGGGACCTTTTCCAAACAAGTGGAGTACTATAATCTAATTCTCTTCTGTCCCGTTTAGTAGTAGTATGTAGGATGGAAGGACCTACATAGTGCAAATTCATATGATTGAAGTGAGTGGTTTGGAATCAAAATGCTTCTGACAAAATCCGTGATTTTTTGTAATACACCGTACACTTAATTATTTGGGATAGTGTTTTAGGTTTTGTGGTAGGGAAAAATTATTTTCATTTTTATTTTTCAAGCGGAAAGTTATTTTCTAATAAATTGATTTAAAAAGTACAATAGAAAATAGATGAAATTAGTATTAACTAAAGTGACATTTATTACCATTTTACAGTTTTTTAGTTGGAATTTAAACTTCATTTTGTAAAATTATACGGGAAAATTATTACTAATAAACCACTAACATTCAGTGTTAGATCAAACTATGAGCTATGTACGTAGCATAAGTGCTTATTCAGATAAGTTGTTTCTAAGCAAGATGAAAAATAACAAAACAGAAAGTAAATCTGAGAGAGAAGAGAATAGAGAGAGTTTGCTATGCAATGCCTTTTATAGGCAAGAGTAGCACTTGCTTGTAATACAAGCTATCTAACTAACTAACAAATTTTGTAACAAAATCCAACTAACTTTGCTACATGGCAGTTATGTATTAAAATCTTAACATTCGGTGTGGTATTGTTCTAGTTCCGCTCTTGTTTTAACGTGGAAATGATCATTTTACTTGGCTTGAATATTGCTTATAGTCATTAGTCATGACTGCAATTTTCGTTTCTCTAGTTTGAAGTATTTGTGGTTCTGATCTTTCTGATTTTCTCTATTCAAATTTACATTGTTTCAATTAAGTCTCTTTGTCGTTTCTCTTTTTCGTTTAAAACTTTCAAATTCTCATAATCTATTAAAACTACAGTTTAATTTAATTGAATATTGAAAATATTATTTCAGTCAAAACTCGCCAACTAAGCTATCAAACTGAACTAAAAATAAATAATTTCAAATTATCTTCTATTGAAACCTAAACCCCACGTCACATTCAACAAAAAACAAAATCAGTTTTTACTTTTAAATTTAATAAAATGAATAATCTTTTTTAAGATATTTAAATTGAGCTACGAAATTGGAAAACATCTAATTCTACTCTAACCCACTTAATTGTAACAAAGCCTGTGTCCACATAATTATATTGCCAATGTACATGAACTACATAGTGATAATAGATGGATTGATGTTGGTTTTGCTGAACAAGACAGTGTCTTCGATTTTGTGGTATAGTAAATGAGTACAAGACAATACATAAATGTACATGACAATTTTTTATACTCCATTGTATTTAAAGGTTGATGCACAAGACAAATAATTTATATGGCATCTTATTTGATTTTTTTTTTTATTTAAAATTTGGTATTTGATCTAAGGACCCCATTAAAGTTAGAGCATATCTTTCCATACAGGAATATGTGATATAGAGAGGGCGAGAGAGGAGGGGATAGGGAGAGAAATATGAGGTATATAGTAGACGTATAAAAGAACCCACATCAAAGATGTTTTAAGGAAAGAGACACAAGGGACCACAACTTCAACTCTTTCACGTAAACCTAGAAAACAAGAGTGACAGACCATACAAAGGACGAAGACATTAACACCATGTTTTCAAAAAGAATCTCATTTTGGCTATCATTGGCTTTTGAAGTATTGGTGCCTCAAGTGTATTTTAGATAAGAGATAACGATTAAAATAAATCAATTATATGAATGAGAGAGAGAGAGAGATGAACAAATGCATTATATCAGATTCTTACAGGGAGGTGATCAAGATCAACATGAAAGGAAAAGTATTGCAGGTTACTTGTTTATGATTGGTGAAGCTTCAATCTCATGGATTTCAAAGAAGCAACAAGCAATATGGATTGAAATGTTGCTTGAAGAATTGAAGTTTACTGAATAGTCAGCAATTGATTTAGAAAATTATCGATTAACCATGGAAGAAGCAAGCATGTTGAGAGGAAATTTCACTTCCTAAGAGATCAAGTTAACAAACATAGTTTGGAACTTTATTATTGCAAAACTGAACTGCAAGTGGCAAACATTCAAACAAAACCCTTGAAGAAGGCAAGGTTTGATGATTTGAATAAACTCGTAGCAATGGAATGTTTAGCAATCATGAATTAGGAGGTCTGAAGTGTTGCAATTCATGATTAGATATTGATTACTTGTTGAACAAGTTATCTATGTTGTTAACTAACTTTCTAGTTTGTTATGAAAGTTAGTCGATTAGTATAGTTAGTATTGGTAGTTATGGTAGTTTCATGACTTGTTGAACAAGTTATTATGGTAGTTAGAGATTGAAATGACTATGTATATCAGCATTGATCCATTCATCAATAATATGCATTCCCTTCAACAGAAATTATAATGGTGCTATAATTAAAGACAAGGAAATTTTTTTATTGAAAACAACAATTATTTATTATAAAATGATCTATGTATACAATACACAATTATTTTGACTTCTTACGATATGCAAGTTTGCACATCATTGGTGCATGCTTGCCAATACATAACATCAAAAAGCTAGGAACTTTCTGCCAATATTAATTAACACATGGAATTGAACTTTAAACCCTTCAATAATCCGACATATTACACACTAACCACTTGCGTTACAGTACCAGAACTCTGGTTTCTGCCACTTATTCCACCATATCAAATGAGGTATCCAAACACAAACAAAAGTATTGCTCCAGTCTTAATTATAAGATACCATTTACTTTTTAGATTTATTCAATAAATAATACATTTAGTCTATATTAAGAACTAGATACATTATTTACTGAGTAAACCTAAAAAGTAACTTTCTCTTATAGTTGAAACCGAAGGGAGTATTATAAGACAACTACGAGCGACCTTTTTTGCAACAACTCAAACAGGCGCAAAGCATGCGAATGATATAAACAATTACAACTATGACAACCCAAACAATAAGAGCTTTACCGAACCCAGACCCAGGAGAATTCCAAAGGGCGTTTGGAGTGACCAAGTTTGCAGCAAACAAGTAGGTAAGAGCAAGGGTTGAGAGTATGATAGTCATGCCTATTGATAAAACCCATATTGAAAATTTATTGTTGATAGGAATTCCACTAACAAGCAAGAGAAGAACACTAAGTGATGCAATGAAACAAGTTGTATTGAATATCAAAAATTTTAAATAGTAGTCATCAAAAAAAGTAGCTAAGATAGCTTCTCCGACGCATATTGTGTGATTTATTGGGGGATTCATTGTGGAATTTATTGTGGAACATTGGTTGATATCACCAAGACTAACTTGCACAACGCCACCAGGTGGATTAGTGGCAAGTGAAAATGTCATAGTTGCGATTATGGAAACTGTTAAACTTATGCTACCTTTCATATCTTCTATCCATTTATCTCTCGAATGATGTTGTTGGTGAATACTCATTTTATCTATTTGATTGTGGATGATCAATAGCAATTGTCTAACTTTTTTGAATGTTAGGTTGAGTGTTGTAGGTAAAAGCTTAATTATTGCACTATATATAGGCAACTTTTGTTTGTAGATTCCTAAGAGTTTGTGGAAATTGTGTTTCATAGATTTTGGCATTATATGACAAATTGACAATAACTACTCTATTAAAAAAGTTATAATTAAACGGCATGTTTTTTATTATACAGCAGGCATGTTCTGTCACAATCCGGTCACTATTATATAGTCTTTATCTATGAAGTCCATGTTAGAACAGTCATATTATGTATTAAATTATCTTCTATCATTATCAAAAGGAACCTTTTCCAAACAAGTTACTATAATCTAATTATCCTCTGTCCCACTATGGGATGGACAGACCTGCATACTGCAGAATGATTGAATTGGGATAGAAAAATGATTGTTATAGCAATTACTCTCTCCGTCTTATAATTATTATCTTTTTATTTCTTTTTCTCAAAATAATTGTCACTTTACAATATCAATGTAGTATTTTTTTTCCACTATTATATCTTTATTTATTGAATTTTATCTAACTTAATTACTCCATTAACTATAATTAATAAGAGTGTTTTAGTAAATAAACTAATTTTATCATTGAAATCAACATAATTAATCATTTTCTTAATAATCGTGCACAAACCTTAAACAACCAATATTGTGAGACGAAGGGAGTACAATTAATAATTTCCTTGTGGTTTCACAATATTCGCTCCATCTCTAAATAATAGTCATTTAAAGTATGTGTATAATTTTGAAGGAAATGATTAATTGTGTTGATTTCAATGGTAAAATTAATATTATTTATTATTACACTTATTAATTGTAGTTAGTGAATCAGTCAACTTGAATGAAATTCAATAAATAAAGGTATAATAATGAGAAGAAAAAAAAATAAATGTTGTATTTATATTCTAAAATGATAATTATTTTGAGATTGAGAAAAAATGTTAACAAGACAATTATTTTTTATGATTCCTAGTGAAAAGAAAAAATATACTATCATATAATTTCTAGTTGACTATAATAATTCGTATCACCTTATTATCATACATGAACAAGTTGAGTATATCACTAGCCCCTCATGCATGAACTGATGAACAAGTTGATAATCAATACCAAAATATTGAAAGCAAGTTGAATGGAAAGTGTATTTTTAGCATTTTTTTATTATTATTACAGAAATATGATAATATGATGAGAAATTATAGTAATAAATTGAAAGTTTAACTGTAACTTTGGTTCCTCTAGTTTGAGCTATGTGTGCTTTTACGTATCTGATATGTTGAAGATGTATGAATTTGGCTGAAAAACAAAGAGTGAACCGATAGAGCAACATTTTTCTTGATTTGCACGCTATGATGAGTTTAAATTATATTTTTAGATCTTCATCTTGGTGTCGTGCGACTTTGCCAAAGTCATTGATTGTCTATGATGGATGTTACAAATTTCATTGTTCTCATAATTTGGCGATACTAAGAGAACATGTGTGGAAGGGAAATGATATTAGAGAGAGACGGTGGGTCTTAAGTTTGGTTGGTAGATTAGTAAGAGTTCATGGAAATTGCGTTCATAGATTTTGGCATTACATGACAAATTGACACTTATTAGTCCTTTCAGTTTTTACTGTATGCATTGTACGTGGTCTTCACTCTTCAACTTGTATATCATATATTTTGGCATTACATGACAAATTGACACTTATTGGTCTTCAACTTGTATATCTCTCTCTATATTTTTATTTTTTTTCAGGATCTCTGTATATATATAATCTTGGCATTTTCATTTATTATAGAAATATGATAATATGATGAAAAATTATAATTATAAATTTAGTTTTTTTCCCCTCAATAAATTTAGTTTTTTTTACTCCAAAATAAATTTAGTAATATTCTTTTAAAAAAAAGTAATATAAACTTGATTTTGTGTTTTTGTAATGTCGTTTAACAATGATTAATCTTTTTTGAGAAATTTGTAGGGCATATAATATAATGGTCGGATCATGCAAGTGTACCAAATCGTTTACCAAGTAATAAAGTGATAAGTAGAGTATCAGAACCAATCCGAACCGACCAAAACCCATAATTTCAAAAAACAAATAAAAGTCATATCGGAAAATGGATAAACGAGATCAGATGGACGGGCAGAAGCGTGGCGTGTAACCCCTAAGTGGGTGACGAATAATAATTAACCCAGTTGTGAGAAACACCACAATGAATCCAGATGGTTGATTGGTGGTTCACTTCAGCAAATGCAGGTACCGTGAAGCTTACCTCTTAACTCATAATTTTTTATAATAGAAGAAAGACCTTCGACACATAAAATATAAAGGTTAGGAGAAAGAGGGCAGCCTTGGCGGAGACCGCATTGAGGTGTAATTGGCCAAATTCTATCATTGTTGAACAAGACATGGTATTCCACTGATGCACATCATCATCCAAGAGACCCACTTGAAATTAAACCCCATCAGAACAAGAATGACTTCCAAATAAGACCAATTGACGTTGTCGAAGGCTTTTGAGATGTCAAGTTTCAAAGCAACTTCCCCTGCTTTACTATTATGTTTGCATCACATATGATGAAGAGTTTCAAACGATGTGAGTTCATTATCCATGATGGGTCTAAAGTGGACGTCTGAACGAAGGTTGCCTGTTCCGAAGAGATCATTTACTTATCACACATTGGAGACGATTTGCAAGAACCTTGGAAATAATTTTGTAAAAGACATTACATAAGAAAATAGGGCGGAGGTCCTTCCTAGATTTAGGGTTATCTCCCTTTGGTGCAAGAATAATATTCGTAGAGTTTAGCTCGGGATGAAGCGTGTTGGAGGCAGGCCAGGAAGAGGCCTAGGAAAATATCATTCTAGAAGCGGTGGTAGAAGGCAAGGTTGAGATCGTCTGGACCAGGTTATTTATCTGGATGCATACTGTTTGTTGTATATTAATTATTTTTGTTGTATATGTTTCTCTATAATAATATTTTAGTATATTTAGTTACTTTAAAATTTTATAAATAAATCACCAAACTTTGTAGTTTACATACAAATCTCTTAGTTTTGACTTCTTTAACAAGTGCCATTAGAGCATGTGTTAGTATGATCTTTTTTAACTATTATAATATTTCAGTATATTTAGTTTTTTTTTTTCTATTATCTACTATATTAATTTTTTTTGTTTTATATGTTTTCTCTAATATAATATTTTAGTATATTTAGCTACTTTATTTAGTTTAGCTGATCAGTTGGTAAAGACAATGCATAAT
>Ga0315915_1005261_pt1 | contig 16170 bp, 14 predicted proteins | sample MpolbnodulesMG_FD_207738 | JGI IMG/M metagenome (GOLD analysis project Ga0315915, IMG submission 207738) | Medicago polymorpha root nodule microbial communities from Los Angeles, California, United States - branched nodules | ecosystem: Host-associated > Plants > Roots > Nodule | place: USA... | reverse complement strand
TGAAGATAAAGCCAAGGTAAGGGCTATTCTCAGTCCGAGGATCCTATCCATCAAATTCCATCAATCCAAAATTAGAGAGATATAAACAATAAATATGACAAGATTCAACAAGCATACTATTTTGAGTCAAGAATGAATTTCATGGAAGTTTGACCTTGTTCTAGAAATTCAAAACATAAATATGAATTATACTGACAGTGACACATTGATGCATCTGGATGCATTAGACATTAGTTGATAAAATTTCCATTTTAAGCACATTCTCTGTATTATATTGACTGCGATAACGTTGGATGTAATAGTTCCTTTAACATTTGCATGATTATGCAATTTATTATGAAGCTAACTAAGATCATCAATAGATGTCTAGGATCTTACCATTCCAGAGCCAATCAAGTACTGAATTGTCTTTTCAATTTGTCTCATATCAACACGTCCGGACAAGTAAAGATACTTGTTAAGAAGATCGCCGTGTCTATTTTCTTCAGCTGTCCATGCCCTTGTCCAAATAGCCCAGGGAGTAGGGCTGGCACCTGTTTCATCACGAACCCCGTCCAAAGTATTAAGCATAGTTTGGTAAGTAGGAAGAGCTTCTTCTGTGACCATATCTCCAACCAGAACAACAAAGTAGTCATCTGGAAGCTCTTTTGCCCTCTCTCTCAGTTCCTTCACTTGCTCTTCGAATCCATCTGAGGAAGGATCAGGCAGAAAATCCTGTGGTTGCCAACACTTCTCCACGGGTTTAAGGTGAGTCAATAAGGTTTCCTCAGCCCAACCCTCCAACGATTTGAAAATTTCAATCTTTTGGGGAGGCATAGAGTGGGTTACTTGAACATGCACTTCTCTGGGAGGTGTGAAAGCCTTCTTAATATTTTCAACCTCTCTGCAAAGTAATATAAAATGACTTTTTAGAGCAACAGTACAGCACCATTTAAATGACCTTACGTTTGCGAATTGATTTATACCAGACTGTATTAATATCATTATTTTTTTAACAGGCAAAATAATTTATTTATGTATTAAATTATTACTATCATTCATCGAAACAACATCACAAAACTCCCGTGTAGAGTTCATCAAAATGACAATTTGGCAGAATATGCAGTGCATACCAGCACCATAAATGCATAGGTTAATCAATCAAATCACTAGAGGTGTTACCAATACTCTGTATTCAGCTCCAACAAGATGATCATAAAAAAGAATCGGTAAACATGGACCCAGTGGCGGAGCCACGTGTGGACTGGGACTGGCCATGGCCTACCCATTCATTTTGTGAAAAGACCATAATGCCCCTGAAGTAATTTTAATATTGCCCACCATTCTTTTCTAGTTGTTATCTTTATTCATTGGTTGACGGGAGTAGGAAAACAAGAGAAAAGAAAGTGCTATTATAGTATTTTATAGAACTCGTAACTGGGAGAAAGGGATAGAAAACTAGTCAACAAATAAATATTATAGATGATTTGATCAATTTGAATTACAATGGAACATATCTATACATATAAGTCCATTTGCTTATTGTATCATTTGCTAAAATTTTGTGCAAAACTTTCTCACTGGCCAATGCTAATGAAAATATACTTATTTGTTTTGTTTGTTCATTCACCATAAAACAAAGTTCTAATTTGGAAACAAATGCATAAAAAAAATGAGACCCTGCATTGTTATCCTGGAAACTGATGCATATAAAATATTTGGTGCTGCCTGAAGTGCAGGTTTTTTGGTTTTGGGGCTGCGGTTTTCTCTGTTGGCAGTAGTGCTGCTGTTTTGAATGCTGGCTGGCAGTAGTGTGGGGTGGCTGTGGCTGTGGCTGCTTTCTCTAGCTGTCATTTGGTTTTAGCAGCTGCTGTCTGGCATTTTTGTGGTGCGGTTCAGCGTTGTCTGCGGTGCTAGGGGGCTGGTTTTGATGCTGTTGTATGCGCAGGAGGCCAATTCACTTCTCTGGTTGCTGGTTTTTCGGCTGTTTTGGTTCATAGTATACCTCTGCATCAGTCTCTAGCTTTAGGCAGTGGTGTTTTCTTTTGGTTGTTGTGTCTAGGAGTTTGTTTGGTGTGATTTGATTTTGGGTGTTCCGCCTATATACGGCACCCGGTTTGTATTGGTTTGTCCTCATGCGGTTAGTTTTAGTGCGTCTTGCACCCATCTGTCATTAATAAATTTTAGCTGGTTCAAAAAAAAAAAAATAGCGGCCACCCCAAATTTTTTTGTCTGGCTCCGCCACTGCATGGACCCGGATTTGCTGCAGTGAGCAAATCCGGCAGTCACAAGTCGATGCCAGTTGATCAAAATCGACAGTCCAGAATTAAGTTCAGTATTTTTAGAATTACATAAAAAAAAAAACAAAATCTAGTTTTAATGAGCCGTCCGTTCTTGGACGGCCACCAACATCGCGAGTGTATGACCAATTTCTGTAAACAGTTATCAAATTCACATATGCATGAATTAAAGACCAAGAAACAGAGAAAGCGTATCAAATCAAGCAGAAGGTAATGTAGAGTAATGACCCAACAAGTTCCAAAATTTATAATTGATTATACACACAGAGATTCATGTTGAATAGGAATGAAATAAAAAATTCCCATATTGAATTTATGGTGAAGTCACCTAGGGAATATACGTTTATACCATAGAATACAATCAAAAAAAAACAAAACTAAGGTGTACTTGTTAAGAATATTAGAAGATACTAGAGAAAAACATAGGGTAAAATCATTAAATACGTTACTGACAGAAACATGCAAAAAAAAAAATTGGAATAGTAACCATAACAAGTGATAATATGAAAAATAATCAGAAAGAACGTTGTGAATATAAGTTGGTGAGAAAAATGAAATTATTGAACCAAACAAGCATCCTGAATATCCTCACCAACCAGAAGACTATACATGCAAAGAAGAAGAAAAAAAACTTGAATGCAATCGAACCACTCCAACAATCATTTCACCAAACCAAAAATTAATTCAATATCATAACACAAATTAAATAATCAATAATCAACATAACATAAAAAAAAGTAAAAAATTGAGAATGAAAATTGAAGATGAAATGAAATGAAATGCGCGATAAATTGAAAAAGTAAGGGATTACTGACTTGGAACCAGAACGGAGGGTGGAAGCCATGACGAATTTGGGAGATCTGAGACTGGCCATTTGAGGGAGAGAGAAGGAAGATGTTTGTGTTGGGAAAGGGGTTGCTCTCAGAGCCATTGTTGGATTCGATTGAAGAAGATGAATTTGGGAATCACGGATTTGAGAGAAAGAGAGAGAGGAGAGAGTGTATAAGTATGCTTGTATATGTGTGAGTGTATTGTGACTTGTGAAGGGACATTTTTGACCATATAAAGTTATTAAAAATTAGAAAATAATTAGAAAAAAATTGGTGAGGGGCAAAATGAGAAATATTGCATTAAAAAGGTGAGGTGGCAACAACCAAATCCATCAATTAGAAAATTACATAAATGCCCCTTTCAGGGGCAAACAAAATAGACCTGGTATGATTCTCTACCATTCTATGATGATGATGGTGGTGAAAGTGATTCGTCTTAGCCACCTCTTCGATGATTGTGCTCTAATTTTCAGTAGAAGGGGTGACGCGAGAGAAAATGTTGGAGCGAGTGGTATGATGCTCTACCATTCTGTGATTGAAGCAACATCTAAATCAAAATCCATAGCTTCAGAAACTTCATATTTGATTGGGGTCAGCGAGTGGGAAGCAACATCAAAATCCAAAGCTTCTCTGTGTTTTCCCAACTGCAAGGAAATAACAACATTCAGTAATGAATTCTTTTCCCAAAAAAACATTCAGTAATTAGTTTGAAATTTCAACAAACAGGTTCTGCAATCAGAAAGTTTTATGCATACAAATGGTGTGATATTAGACATAAGTTCATACAACATACACATAAAAGAGATTGCATAAACCCGGAATGATTAAAAAAAATTGAACCAAAGGAGTGAAACAAAATTAGTAGAACAAATTTAGAACCACAAAACTCACTTGCTAACAACTTCATGGCAGACAAATCAATCCTTTCTTATCATTCCTGCAACATAAGCACATAAAGTCAAAATAGAAAATCACATATGGAAAGATGCAAAGATCCAAGTGGCTTAAAGAAGGGGATACAAACTCCAAATACTTCCATAGGTGTGTGAAAGCAAGAGCAAGTAGGAATTCTTTAAAAGCTATTAATGTCAATGGAATTTGGGTGGATTCACCAACGGATGTTAGAAAGGCGGTGGTTGACCACTTCAAAATTCAAGTGGCCGATGCAACTTGGGAGCAACCGACTCTTGATGGTGTGGATTTTGCTAGGTTTTCTTCGGAGGATAATAGGGAACTAACCGCCCCGTTTTCTCTATTGGAAATTGTGGAGGCAATTAAATCTAATGATGGTAGTAAAAGTCTGGGTTCCGACGACTTCAATTTTGCTTTCTTCAAAGAGTTTTGGTATCTTTTGAAACATGAAGTTCGTATTATGTTTGATCAATTCCACGCGAATGAAAAGATCCCAAGAGCTTCCTTTCTTTTTTTGTTACTCTAATCCCAAAGGTGAATGCTCCTATGTCACTAAACCAATACCGCCCCATTTCTCTTTTGGGTAGCTTGTATAAGCTCCTCTCCAAAGTATTGGCTTCTAGGCTTTCAAATGAGATGAATTCCATTATCTCGGTTTCTCAATCGGCTTTCTTGAAAGGGAGACACCTAGTGGATGGAGTGTTGATTATTAATGAGGTGGTGGACTTGGCGAAAAGGGAAAATCGAGAATGTTTGATTTTTAAGGTGGATTGAGAAGGCCTATGATTCGGTAGATTGGGGTTTTCTTGAGTACATGATGAGAAGGGTTGGTATGGAAGAGAAGTGGGTTAGGTGGATGCGAGCGTGCGTTTTTGGAGGCCATATGTCAATCCTTGTGAATAGGAATCCTACTAAAGAAATAAATGTGTATAGAGGCCTAAAGCAAGGGGATCCTTTAGCACCTTTTTTGTTTCTTTTGGTGACCGACGGATTTAATGGTTTGATGACAAATGCGGTTAATCGTAATTTGTTTACCGGTTTTGAGGTGAAAAGAGGTGGATTGGTTGTATCTCATTTGCAATATGTCGACGGCACTTTATGTATCGGAGAACCAACGGTTGAGAATCTTTGGCTTTTGAAAGCCGTGTTGAGAGGTTTGGAAATGGCATCGGGTTTGAAAGTTAACTTTCATAAGAGCTCTTTAATTGGTGTCAATGTCCAACGGGAATTTATAGAGGCGGCGTGTAGGTTCCTACATTGTAGAGAGGGAGTGGTGCCTTTCAAGTATTTGGGGTTGCCAGTGGGTGTTAATTCAAGAAGTTTGTCTACGTGGGAGCCTATGTTGGAACAATTAAAGAAGCGGCTTAATTCTTGGGGGAACAAATATGTGAGCATTGTAGGTAGAATAGTGCTTCTTAATTCCGTGTTAAATGTTATTCCAATCTTCTACTTATCTTTCTTGAAAATCCCGACAAAGGTGCTTAAGATGGTGGTCCTAATCCAAAGAGAATTTCATTGGGGAGGTGGTTGGAAAGTTTGCTGGGTAAAATGGAGGAAGGTTTATCAACCTAGAAGTAAAGGTGGTCTAGGCGTTAGGGATGTAAAGTTGGTGAATATGAGCCTATTGGCTAAGTGGAAGTGGCGCCTACTTCAAGACGAGCAATCACTTTGGTAGAGGGTGTTGGTGGAGAAATATGGGGACCATGTGAGTGGATTGGCACCGAGTGCAGGAGTAAGGTGGCCTAGATTCACTTCGCTTTGGTGAAGAAATTTATTGAATTTGGAAGTAGGGGAGGGGGCCAATTGGTTCACTAGTAGGGTGAAGAGGAGAATAGGAAATGGAAGGAACACTAGTTTTTGGAAGGATAGATGGTTGTTGGGGGAAGTGTCTTTCAATACTATGTTTCTGAGGCTTTTTTCATTATCAACTCAAAAGGAGGCAAAGGTGGGGGATATGATGGCGCCTCAAGGAGGCAAATCTTATTGACAATTTGATGGGTCTCTTGGAGGGTGTTAACTTGGGGACCGAGGAGGATAGGTGGGAGTGGCTTGGGGAGGAAGGTGGAAGTTTTTCGGTAAAATCATCATATAACGTGTTGGAATTGATTTCTCTTTTGGATGATGATTTGTGTCTGCTTGAGGAAGGGGTTTTTTCTTTGCTTTGGAAAAGTCCGGCTCCGTCAAAAGTGGTGGCATTCTCGTGGTCTTTGCTTCTTGACCGAATTCCTACTAGATCTAACGGATTCGTCCCTTCTTTGTGTGTTTTGCGATAGGAGGGTGGAGACGCCTACTCACCTTTTTTTACATTGTGAAGTAATTGCACGTATATGGCGTGGTGTTTGAATTGGCTTGAGTTCAATTTATTACTCCCCCTAACCTTTTTGTGCATTTTGAATGTTGGAATAGTGAGGCGACCTCCAAACGCCTTAAGAAAGGGGCGTGGATGATTTGGCACGCAACAATTTGGACGCTTTGGAAAGAAAGAAATGAGAGGATTTTCAAAGAGCAAAGGAAGGAGGTGGAGGAGTTGGTGGATGAAATCAAAGTGGTGTCTGGTTTTGGTTTTGGACGTTGAGTAGGCTAAGGATAGCTTCCTCCCTCTTCTATGAGTGAACTTGGAATCCTAGAGAGTGCCTAAATAGAAGATGAATGGCGTTGTTTTTTGAATCTGCTTGGGGTCTGTTTTTGCAGTTTTTCGGCTGTTATGTAGCAGGTTTTTTGGTCCTGTTTGTTCGGTGCTTTGGAGGGCTGTGCATAGCTGTTTATTTCTGTTTTTCTGTTTGTAATTTGCCTCCCTTGCTGCTGGGCTTATTTTCCCTGCTATCACCTTCGGCTGCTGTGTGTTATCAGTAGGCTGGGGCGTGTTTTTTGGTTGTAACAGCCTGCCACTTTGCACTTCTTGTGCGTGGCCTTCTTATATATATATGCCCATTTAAAAAAAAAAAATTCATATATGGAAAACATTAGTATTTTCAAGAACACAAATCAATCCCTCAAGAACGAAATATAACCAATCGGTGTAATTAAATATAACAATAACAATTGGTTTTCCTTCTAAATATAACATGTATGTGCACTAATAATATAATACATTTAAATATCTAAAAAAATTAATGTAGATTAATAAACTTAAAATACAACGAAATTAACAAATTAATAATTTAATCCAAATTACAAAATATTAATATAATAGTAATAAAAAAATAGTATTTATATATTTACTTACGAATGCTAGCTTAGTAGCCTAGTTTTTCTGCATCATTCTTTCAACAACAAAAAAAATGTTTCTCTGCATCATTTAGCCAAACCTTCTTATTTCTTCCCCTTTGCCAAAATAGCCGAGTCAAAGTTTTGTTGTATTTGAATCATCCCCCTGGAAGGACTTAGATAATTATATCCTGTTAATCTATTTCTACCATTACCCACAGAATTAACACCGAAAGGTAAGGAACTAGAGCACCTTAAGCAAGAGGCATACCAATACCAATACCAATTATATCACAACCAAAAAAAGAATGGGAAAACATTGTACTTAATATTGCAGAGCCCTCAGTGAAGAGGACTCTTTCCAAAAACTAGCGTATGCCGTGAATTGTGATGCTCAGACGGTATTCTTTAGTAAAAGGCGAAAGAATAGTTCGCTATGTGATCATCACACGGCTCCGTGCTTTAAAAAGGTAGAGGTTCTTTAATTTTATATGTGAGCAGCATAGTTTAGCTTATGCATTGGAGGATGTGGGACTTTAGTCAGACACCAACTAACTTGACTACTTCCCTTTCTAGTTCTCGACAATGAACTTGTTGTCACAATCTTCCACTATTCACTCATTCACACATTTATTTGAAATGTTTAATCTTTTCTCTTCAATATCATATGTTTAAATCATTTAGTTTTCTTTAATATCTCAAAGCTAGAACATTAAACATTCATATGCCTATCATGTACCTTTCTCATGTTTAATATGCCCCTGATGCTTAACAAAATGCAGAGATTAAATCTGTTTTACATTTAGGAGGATACACCACATAGCAATTTGATACATCTGAATATATAGCACTCCTTGTGATGCATATTTCCCTAGCCACCATTCCTTGTGATGCGTATTCCCCTAGCTACCATTCCTTTAGGAGACAAACACTGTGTTGATGGAATTACAAAGGATGGATCCAGGATAAGCTGATCTAACACCTTCATACGACTCAGTGATCTGCGACATTCGTTTAAAAATGACAAAGAAGCTTGTTCAAAAAAAAATATGACAGAAGAAATTGCTTTGCACTTCGGGGATATTCAACCTCGTCTCTTCTCGAAATTATTATATAACTGGCATATCAAAGAATCATTTCTGTACCTTATCCATAAGCAGAGATATAACCGGCATTCGTCGAACCTGATTCACAAAAGTTTAAGATGTAAATAAGCATATAAGTTCAACAATATGCAATATTAAAAGAGAATGAAATTAAGGTATTTGGAAATTTTAAGAAAAGGCTTCCTTAGACAGCAGCACGACGACAAAAGGCTTGTGTTAGACTATTAGTTCTCCTTCACCATAAGTAGGATAAATCAAAGTCCCCGGTGCATTCGGAAACCTGAAAGGACAAAGATAAGTATCTTTTGAAAAATATTAACCATAATCACTTGATTACAAATCAAGGCAAATACATGAAACAGCGTGAATAAGAACTCGCCTTCCAACAGCTGAGCAGTATTGAGCTAAACGGTGAAAATCTACCATGGCTATAGAATACAGAAGAATGCTGTTGAAGACAATGAACTTTATCTTTAGTGTACTGACGCTGGTCAACAGGTTACGCATGCACTATAAACAGTTATTAGGTTTAACAAAATTCCTTCAAAAATACCAATGAAACATAAAACGAGATAGTACTCTTCATTGCATAAGAAGGTGATCAATTTAACTTTTTTAAAGAACATAATACACTTCATTATATAATTTATATTGTTGCACTTGGCAAATACATTTTTCAAACAATGGACATACAGAGAGTATGAATGCTGCTTCGAAATGACACAATGCAGATTTGTATTTTGTTTCCAAATCCTCACGCTATCAAATGAATCTGTTACGATGGTTTTAACAGAAGAGAATGGACACAGGTGTGAAAGTTCTAAATGTCAACTCCAAACCTTACTTATCAAGGTCATTGTAGAACTCTGAATGCTTTTTACTATTTGTGTTGCACCTCAGAATGTTATCAAAGTCATGTATTTTGTTCATAGATATCGAATGACTCACATCATGACTTTGACCAATCAGAAACTTGAAATCTCAATCATTCAATCTATATAAACAACTGAGATAACTAATTGCAGGGAACTCTTTTTCCACAACTTTCAATTTGGATTCTCAGTAGTCAGAATATCCTATTGTCTTCGCAGTCAGACTATCTAAGCCATTGATGAAGATCAAATGGCTTACATCATGACTTTGACCAATCTGAAACTCGAAATTTCAACTATTAAACCATTATCAACAACTGTGATAAGACAACTAACTGCAGGAAATTAGTTTTGCATAAATTTTAAGTATATGATTAACTCTTTGACTTAAAAATATTTTATATTATATATTATATGTGCTTGTTGTATCAAAAACAATCTTTTGGACAGTATCATGGTGTATTTGACGAAATCACGGTGGCACCGTAATTTTGTTGATGCTGCACCTTTTTCCGAAATCATGGTGGCTCGCGGTGATTTCGCCTAGTTCAGTGTCAATTCAAACATGCACTAAAGTAGTAGCCACTGCTAACTACCACTAAATAGCACTGGAAAGGAAAGATACTCATTAATGTTAGTTGTAAAATCTTATCAATCATGAAAAGCTGAAAATAGGCCCAAGCTTCTTGAAACGGTAGCACCACCAGAACTGCTTTTGTTTTGTTACAGAATCTTGAAAGCATTTTATATAAAATAAATCCCATAAAACAAGAGTTAGAACAAAAACCACAAACTTAGTCCCACATCGCTTAATAACAAAAACTTTTAATTGTTTATATACCTGAAACTCAGCATATCCAAGCACGACCTTACTTGAACAGGATCTGTTCTATAGGATCGTACTACTGTGTCCTTGATTTCTAAGGAGACAGGAACATACGTCTGGTGGATGAATCATGACCGTGTGATCAGAGTGTGATTAACAGCCACGATGATGTGTGCATCATCTACAGCTGTAGATGATCGTTCTCGGCCTAGTGCAACTGACCGGGATGGTCACACGGTTGTCTGACAGACTCAAAACCACTTTTTTTTCAACTGATCCAAAACTTACTTATGTACAAGTTTTGCAATAAATAGAATTATTATGAAAGAAAAAACAGAACAATGTATGATCAGTAAAAGGGAACTTGGCTCCATTCCCTCTAGCAAAGATAAATTGCATGCATTACAAATTTCCAGTAGACAGAAAAGTGCTTTTGTTTCTTCTATTTTTCGGTTTAGTTTGGTTTATGGAGTTGCCACGCAACAAGTTACATTGTGATTGTGACACCTGTTGAGCAGGTTTCTTTTCCTCGGTGAATATTATTCTTTCCAACATTGTTTTTATTAAACCACCAAATTAATTCATGATTTAATTTAGTTGGACGCTCTCCAACTATCAAATTATACTGATATTAATCCTTCAAAAAATATACTAAAGATTAAATTTATAACGTATTAAAATATAGGGACTTAATTGATAGTAAAGGCTGAGACTTATTTCAATGTGCTCTACAAATTCATGAACTAATTTGATGATTTACTTGTTTATTGTTTTTATTGCTTTTAATTTGCTTGTTTTTTTTTTTTGAAGGAAATGGAAATGTAAATTAATTCTAATCTAATAAGGTAAATGTTTGTCTTGTCGTGAGTTTTTAAAAGTCGTGTCGTGAGTTTTTAAAAGTCGCATATTAAAGGATGGGTTAAATATGTTTTTAGTCCTTACATTTTACCCCCTTTAAAGAATAGTCCATGCATTTCATTAAATGTTTTTAAAATCCTCACATTTTATCTTCGTTATCAAAATTAGTCATTGTTGTTAATTCTCTAACGGAATGCTGACGTGGCAGTTAGTTGGTCTCAATTATTTTAAGGTTAAATATGTTTTTTGTCCCTGCATTTTGCGTGACTTTGAAAAATAGTCCTTACATTTCAATAAATGTTTTTAAAACTCCTAAAATAATAAGGATTATTCTTCAAAGTCACGCAAAATGTAAGTACCAAAAACATATTTAACCCTAAAATAATTGCGACCCACTAACTGCCACATCAGCATTCTGTTAGAGAATTAACAGCTAGGACTGATTTTGATAACGGAGATAAAATATGAAAATTTTAAAAACATTTAATAAAATGTAGAGACTATTTCTCAAAGGGACGCAAAATGTAAGGACGAAAAACATATTTAACCATTAAAGGATTATGCTAACTTGTACTAAAAGCACATGTTAAGTTATCTACAACTAGCTTCAAAAAATAGTTATTCAAAAAAGACATTTGAATCAGTTTGTTAAGACAGTCAAATTTTTCCCAAGAGTGTTTGTACAATCTATATTGTTGTCTTCAGTTTGATATTTTTGCAAGATTCACACATGTCATAAGCAACTTTATACAAAAGTACAATCAAATCGTTTTCCAAATACAAACTACAAATCTAGATATAGAAACTTTGAGCGCTATACTTCAGCCCCTACCAGCTTTGAAACCTCCAAGATTCCAAACCTTCATTGAGTAGCAATTTGTTCTACAAACGTTCTTAAATGCATATACAACACCGAATCAGTATTTTATGCTTCACAAAAAATTCATAATTAACACCAACGACTGCTTTGTAACCTGCCTTGAAGGTCCGGCCCCTATTTTTCAGTTCACGCAAAAAGCAGGACCCGTGACCATTCTCCTCAACAATTTTAATATATATCTTCAATCTATCTGCGAATGTGCATATAATTTCATAACTCCCTTTCTCCGAGATCTTGGGTGTAGTTCTCAATGAGTTGTGCAAGGCAATTTGATCTTGATTAGTTCTCCATAATAATCCCATTATCATCATCATCCATGGTATCTTCAGGGGATGTCGTCTTTGGAAAGAATTCTTCATTGGGGTACATTTGACCAAATAGCTGCAAGAACACCATCATTAAACTAGTAGCATTAGTGACACTGATAAATATCGACTAATGATCATAACTAGCTTTTGGTTTTTACACAGTCATCGTGTCAAAGTATAGATGCTTGAGGGCAAAAAGATTTTCTCAACTCATTTCCCTACTTATTCAGCGACTTGATTTCTTTTGTTTCTTCATATTTTCAATCTTAGTAACAAGATATTCAAGACCACACTCAAGATAAAAGGCTTAAGAGACGGTGTGTAGCAATTAATTAACGGAAGAATAAAGACATACCTTCTCAGTTTCATCTAAAAGGTCAACGTAGTTTAGATTTCCATCCGGTGTCGGAGTGGAACTGATAGCTTCAAATTTACTCTGAAATAGAAAAAATCCATTGTCGAGAAAAGGGTGTCCATATCAATGTCAAATGTGTCTGCGTCGCCTCTTTCTAGACAAAATTCTTAAAACACTGCCTAATAAAAAGAAACATCATGCAATAAAGAAATCTGTGTACAAGTCAGTATTAGAAGCATACCGAAGTTAATTTTTGAATATAAAAGGTACTCCAGAGCACAACAGGTTTATTATCTTCACTTCCACTTTGAACATTGGGAGAACTTTCTGTGTTTCCAGATACAGGCGGTGTAAGAAGAGCATTCATGGATGCTTTTAGTAACTTCTTTCCTTCATCGGCATCATTGCACAAAGTGGAAAAGTATAAAACAAAGCTGAGAAAGAAAAGGCAAATATGGTTAGTTTAAGTTCAAAAGTTCACTCGGCAAGGGAAACTGTTACTATCTTAAAGTCTACAACCAAAATACATAGCATAATGATATAAATAAAATTAAAAGTCAGGGAATTCACAGCAAAAACCAAAACAAACAAATAAAATACGCATAAGAGCTAAATATTTTTAAATGTTAGTTCTTGAGAGTACATGGACCAGGCCGATTTGGTTAGCTCTTGCTGGCCTATTGGGTTCGCATTAGGGTGTTAGATAATGTGGAGCCGATTGCTAGCCAGCTAGGTTCATTCACTCCATTGGCCTATTGGGTTCATTGCACTATTGCAATAATGAGTTTGGTCATGTTTTTCAACTCATGGCTTCATTTATGTTGGAGGCTACACTGCTACAGGGTTGACACTATATACAGCATCCTTCATCTCCTGTGCAGACGGATGTCATGGGTTCGCATTGGAGTGTTGGATAATGTGGAGTGAAGCGGGGCAATTGTGAGGTTGATGTTTTTTACAAGGTAATTAAAACTAGACCAGATATTGAACCGGTATAAGCTTCAAGAGGAGTGCTATGAACACTCTCTAAACTCTTTAATTGAGTGAAATCAATGTGAGCCCTGCACTTTAGAGTGTTGGAGTGAAGAGATTGTTGAAAAGAAAGAGAGTGTCCTTAGCACTCCTCTAAGGTTCAATAGCCTGACTGGGGTTGGACTGGGGTCCGACTGGTAGTAGTTAAAACATATTTTTTATTAATTTTTAATATCTTATACCAAACAGAATACAAATACTAAGCTAAAAATGACCAATTTCAGGTAAGACTGTCTAATCCAATATTGATTACCTTGGATTTTTATACTGCAAAATCTTAGAATTTGTGGTTGGACCTAACCTAACACAACCTCACAAAACCGGCTTTGATACCATCTTAGAATGTGCAGCCTAACACAAAGCCCGTTTTGTGAGGTAGTGTTTGGCTCAACGACAAACTCTAAGATGGTATTATCATTCAGCTGTTTCAATTTGGGTTTTTCAAAAACATCTCAGTTACTAAAGTCCTGCCTTTCTCAATTCTCAGCCTCTCTTCCTTAGCTTCACTCATACAAAGGATTTTTTACACACTAATTTTGAATTCCGGAGGTAACTTGCAGAGTGAGTACGGTTGACTGGGTTTTAAGCATTTTACCTCAAGAAAGGATTATGATCCAAGTGGAACTAAGACCCGGAAGTTTTGAAAAAAAATATTTAAATCATTTAGGTACTCTGTTATGCAAAATAAACTGCTTGCAACACTGCAATACTACACGAATACCAGGTTCCAATCTATATAAAACGATGAAACAAAATCTGACATCAAAAACCATGATTTAAAGAAGGGGAGAAAAGAAAAGGGTACTACAAATAGGAGCATTTCATTTTTATCAAGTAAAATAACTTACGTGTCCGCAGGACAAACAGCAAGATTCGATCCTATCTGAAGAGCTCTGACTGATGTAACCTGATCAGGATACAGAGCTAGAAGGAAGAGAAGGAAAAAAAGTTAATTTCTCTCTCATGTTTTTTTGAACAACTTTCTCTCTCATGTTTAATATATATACCCTTGATTAACAAAATGCAGAGATTAAAACTTTCTTACATCTAGGAGGATAAACCACAGTGCAATTTGATACATCTGACTTTATGGAACTCCTTGTGATGCATATTCCCCTAGCAACCATTCCTTTAATGTCTAACTGACTCAACATCTGGAGCGAAAAATCTTTAGGAGACAAAGACGGAGTTGATGGAATTGTGAAGGATGGGTCCAGGATTAACTTATGACTATATAAATCTTGACCTGAAGATAATCTAACACCCTTATACGACCCAGTAACCTGCAACATTTGTTATAAAAATGACAAAGATGAAATTGCTTTGCACTTGGGGATATTCAACCTCGTCTCTTATCAAAAATATTAATTAAAAAACCCACGTCAAAGAATTATTTACGCACCTTATCTATAAGCAGGGAAATAACCGGCATTCTGAGAACCTGATACACGAAAGTTTAAGATGCATATAAGCATATATATGTTCAGCAAAACAACAAAAAAATTAAAAAATAAAATTAAGCAAGGAAATAGTTAATGAAGTCATTTAGACGGCCCATAAAATATCAGAAAATGACCAAACATTGATATCAAAAGAACAGGAACTAATTGGTTTCATCTTAACCAAAAAGATAAATTGTTATGATGACAACAATTTAGCACAGATAATGGCCTCACTGAATTCAATAATAGGTACCCTCATCTACCAACAATTTATTTTAATTCCTTCGACCATAACTTTCACAAAGAAAGATCTAGGATATGCCAGGTATGGAAAATTCAATTACAACAGGACTGTTAAATCGTGATTACTTTTCTTGATAAAAATGTATAGAACAAAAATATGAAAGATTTAAAGATGATAAAATATGTTATTTAGAAATTTTTTGAAACACGCATAATTCATAAATCCTTTAAAACTTACATAAATGCAACCTTTGACAGCAGCACGACGACAAAAGGCTTGTGGTAGTTCCCCTTCACCATAAATAGGATAAAGCAAAGCCCCCGGGGCATTGGGATACCTGAAAAAACACAGATAAGTATCAGTTGAAAAATATTAATTTGGATCCCTTGAATAAAACATCAAGGCAAATGTAACACCATGAAACAAATTGAATAAGAACTCACCTTCCAACCGATGAGCTGTATTGAGCTAAACGATCTATTCCATCTTTTGTTTTCAGTAAATCTTTACAAACCCCACCATTTTCTTGATCAAAATCTACCATGGCTATAGCATACAAAAGAATCCTGTTGAAGACAAAGAGGCCTTATCTTAGTGTACTTACGCAAGTCAACAAATTATGCATGCACAATAAACAGTTGGGCTATACATACTTTATTCAAAAATACCATTGAAAGATCAAACAAGATAGTACTCTTCATTGCATGAGAAGGTGATCGATTTAACTTTTTCAAAGAAAAATATATACAACACCCCACCAGATTGTTTAAGCATACAGTGTATACAAACTGAGCCACCACCAAACATCTCAAGTCTTCAAACGTTTTATCTAATCATCATCCGATTTCACTTAGGCTTTGTTTGGGAGTTTGGAGACGTTTTATCTAATCATCATCAGATTTCACTTAGGCTTTGTTTGGGAGTTTGGAGGGGAAGGGAAGGGAAGGCTTTGGAGGGTTGGAAATATAGGGGAAAATGGGAAAATCTTTCACATTTTTTGAAAGAGTAATTTTTTAGAA
>Ga0315915_1005258_pt1 | contig 16172 bp, 12 predicted proteins | sample MpolbnodulesMG_FD_207738 | JGI IMG/M metagenome (GOLD analysis project Ga0315915, IMG submission 207738) | Medicago polymorpha root nodule microbial communities from Los Angeles, California, United States - branched nodules | ecosystem: Host-associated > Plants > Roots > Nodule | place: USA... | reverse complement strand
CGGCTCATACTACCGATTTCAGTGCATGACAACACAATATACCCATTTGATAAAATACTCACAGGTGAAGTGCTAACAACACTCTCTTTTGAGCACTCTCTTCAGTACTCACTCTTTTATTGGATGAAATCAATGTATGTCCCACCACTTTATGTGGGTTTCATTTCCAAAGTATAGGTCCTACATTGATTCCACCCAATAAAAGAGTGAGTGCTAAAAAGAGTGCTCAAAAGAGAGTGTCACTAACATTCCTCATACTCATAATATTGGCAATAGATTTAGATCTATATGAAACAATTCATTAACTTTTTGTGTTTTGTTTGTTTCTTTTTCTTTTTAAGAGAACATGTTACGTTTTTATCTACGATCGTTTTGTGTTTTTTTTTTTTTTTTACAGAAGAAAACTTAGTGCTTTTTATTTAAAATAAGAGTAGATATAAGATGAAATTCAAATGACGATACGAAAATAGCATGACATAGAGCTATCCTAGCTAAATTATGAACAACTTCATTGGTTTGTCTCATGATAAACCTCACATCATATGTTGTTAAATCAGAAGAAAGTAGGCGTTGACAATCATTAATAATTGAAGCAAAATCAGAGACGTCATGAGTTGGACCATAGATACTCTATCTACCACCACCTTAGAGTCCAATTCAAAATCCACATTAGCCAGCTGAAGATCATGTACCCATTGAAGAGAAGGCAACAATGTGAGTGCCTCCGCCAAATTAACATCAAGTAACAGTGATAACCACTCTGATTTAGCCAAGAGAAAACGACTCTCGTCATCACAAATACACATACCAAGGAAAATTTGTTTAGCAGATGAGAGAAAGAGGCATCCATACTGCATTTATAGCGACCCACGCTTGTTAGTGTCAAACAAGCGTCTCATTGTGATTAGCTTGATTAGGGGCATGTGTCTTGATAAGTTGGTCTTAACTCATCTATTGAACAGAGTGCTCGCCCTCTCACAAATACTCAAAAGTGATTCGTTGGTATTATTCCAAACCTTTAGTAACAAATGGAACAAATTTTGGTTCAACTAACCAACCATTCTCAAATTTAAAACGACGGGGGATCTCTTACTTAACAAATAGGTGGAGAGATAAATTTAAAATGGGAATCAAGTTTTTATAATCAAGTTTTTGTAAAAGAGATTACAAAAACACTATAAAATCAAACAAGGTATAATTTTTTTTAGAGTTAAACAAGGTACAATTTGTCAACTAATAAAAGACACTTTTTTTTTATTTGAGAGTATCTTTTCTGCACACTTATAAAGTCTAATTTTCTTCTAGAGATTTAACATTACTTCATTTTTAAAGCTGAATTCAAACCACAACCTTTTATTAAGCTGGAAGAAGTCTTAACTTAATTAAATTTTAAAGAAATTTTATTTTTGAGGATATAAATAAATAACATAAAAGTATTTGATATTCAGTATATTTTAAAATGGGAATAAAATAAAATGAAGATTCCAAATGCTGTATTATTTTTTTCCCATAAATAAAATACGAATATATTTTTTCCCACAAGTTCTAGGTTGTATGATAGACTTTTTTAAATATAAAATTAAAGTTGTAACCTAATTCACCTTAGCCAATACTCCCTCCGTCCCGCAATAGATGACCCATTTGAAAATGTGTAATTTTGACCTAACTTACTTTGACCATATTTTTCTACTAATATACAAAGATAAATAATATCATATAAGATGTCGTTAGATTTGTCTCGATGAGTCTTTTCAAAATATCAAATTTTAATAATTTTTTTCTAATATATTATTCAAGATATCTAAACTCAAAATTATACATTGACATACACAATAAGATCAACTGTGTCAAATATTAAAGACGGATGGAGTAATATTTTGTACCTCAGCAACTTTTGACTACTTTAACCAAAAAAAATAAACAAGAAAGTACATAAATTTAAACCAATAGTAACCTGATAATCATTCCTTAACTGAATCGATATAATCCAACACAATTGTTAAGCAGTGGATGGATAAGAAGGAAAGATCCACATGCATTACATACTATAAATAAATAGTTTCAATGTTTCAATCTTCTCCTTTGATTGCTAATGTAATGTAGTCTCTTAACTTCTTTATATATCACTAAACATCTCTCCCTCCCTCTCTCTCTCTCTCTCTCTCACACACACACACACACACTCTCTCTCCCTATAATTTTGCTAGAGGAAAAATGGGTGTTGAAGCAAACGTGGATGGTCCATCCAAATATCCAGGAAAACTCACCTTTAGGGTGATTATCACTTGTATCATGGCTGCCACTGGTGGATTAATCTTTGGTTATGATCATGGTGTTTCAGGTAATTCATTTCTCTTATTTTTTTTGTTAAAATTTATTGCTTCTATGCTGATTAATGTCTTTTTGAATTAATTACACCCATTTTGGCACTTGTTTTAATCTGGTTTTATTGTTAATTGTCCCTTAATTTTGCTGTTAATTACTGTAAAAAGGGTTAACTTTAATTTTTATTTTTTCTGTAATCATGAAAGAAATGTAGTTTTTTTGTGTTTTTGTTATGCATATGTTATGATTGATGAAATTCCTGACATGTAATTATTTTCTTTTCTGCGTTGATTTGATTTCATAGGTGGAGTAACATCAATGGATTCTTTCTTGAAACGATTTTTTCCATCTGTTTATGAACAGGAATCAAATTTGAAACCTTCTTCAAATCAATATTGCAAATTCAACAGTCAAATATTGACATTGTTTACATCTTCCCTTTATCTAAGTGCTCTTGTTGCTGGTCTTGGGGCATCAAGCATAACAAGAGCTTTAGGTAGGCGAACAACAATGATTTTGGGTGGAATATTCTTTGTGTCGGGCGCATTACTCAATGGATTAGCCATGAACATTGCGATGCTTATCGCTGGAAGGTTGTTGCTTGGTTTTGGTATTGGGTGTGCCAATCAGGTACATTTTCTTTAGATCTCAATATTGTCATTCCTTTAGCGCGTGTACGTTAAAAAATTAACGAGAGTCTTACGTGTGTTTGCTTCGGATCATTGTTTTATCTGGTAGTAAATAGTCAGACAAATAGATAGATTGGTAGTGTCATGGTATGTTTATGGTCTTCTGCTAACTGATTGTTATTTTTTTGTTTTTGTTTTTTACATTTGCAGTCAGTTCCAATCTATCTATCAGAAATGGCACCTTATAAATACAGGGGTGCTCTAAACATGTGTTTTCAATTGTCAATTACTATTGGTATTTTTACAGCCAATATGTTCAACTATTACTTTTCCAAGATACTAAATGGTGAGGGATGGCGATTAAGTTTGGGGCTAGGTGCGGTACCTGCAGTGGTTTTCATTATAGGCTCAATTTGTCTTCCTGATTCGCCAAACTCGCTTGTTACACGTGGTCGTCACGAAGAAGCAAGAAAGGAGCTTGTGAAAATTCGCGGTACTGATGATGTTGATGCTGAGTTTAGAGATATTGTTGCTGCTAGTGAAGCCTCCGCTAAAGTGAAACACCCTTGGAAAACCTTACAGGAGAGAAAATATAGGCCACAACTCGTTTTTGCCATATTGATTCCTTTCTTCCAACAATTCACTGGATTGAATGTGATCACATTCTATGCTCCTATACTGTTCAGAACAATTGGTTTTGGAAGTCAAGCTTCTCTCATGTCTGCCGCGATCATTGGAAGCTTTAAACCTGTTTCCACTTTGGTTTCAATTTTTGTTGTAGATAAATTTGGACGACGCGCCCTTTTTCTTGAGGGTGGTGTTCAAATGTTGATTTGTCAGGTACATGTTTCACATTCTCCACAAGAAAACCAATAAATTGCATATTGCAGAAAATAACAATTTGTTCAAATTCAACTACGTAAAAGTATTAAACTGTTACTTTAGTAGTTTACAATATTTTGTACTAAAGAGCTTATTGCTGCAATGTAGTAATTTGTTACAATATTTTGTACTAAATTCCACTATGCTATAATGCTTTAACTACTATTTAATAACACTAACAAAACCGTTTTGGCTTCATCGTTTTTGTTCATTTTTAATGTGTGTTTTTGTTTTTTTTCTTTTTGATGACAGATTATCATGACAGTTGCTATTGCTGTCACATTTGGAACAAGTGGCAACCCAGGAAAACTACCTCATTGGTATGCAATCACCATCGTTGGGATAATCTGTGTATATGTTTCAGGTTATGCATGGTCTTGGGGACCTCTTGGATGGTTAGTACCTAGCGAAATTCAACCACTCGAAATTCGATCCGCTTGTCAGAGTATTACAGTTGCTGTCAATATGACTTCAACTTTCTTCATAGCTCAACTCTTCACGGAAATGCTTTGTCATTTCAAGTTTGGTTTGTTCATCTTTTTTGGAGGCTTTGTGATCCTCATGACTTTCTTCATCTACAAGTTTTTTCCAGAAACAAAGGGTGTCCCACTTGAGGAAATGCATATGGTTTGGAGGAAACACCCCTTTTGGGGAAAGTTTTTGGATTCAGAGGATCAAAAAAAACAATCTTCTAAACTAGACACCTAATTTTAAATTTTTAATTGTTAGTTCTGAGTATGTAGTACAAAGAATAATTCTGCTTGAAATCTTTATGGGTTGCCTATGGGCATTTAGTGTCATCAATTGATAAGATATAGAAAATAGAACAAAGTTACGTGAAAGTTACATTTAATGTCAGTTAGTTTTTTTACTTAATTTTTTTACTATGTGAAGTAGTAATCTTGCATTTTGAATGTGTATAATTTTTGTTTTCTTTATTTAATATAGCAATGATTGCTCAGTAGTTATAGTTTCAAGATCAAGACATAGATGTAACATCAGCCTGATTTCAAATATTGACCAAATTCACTAAATGCCAAGGACTAAACTTGTTGAGGAGATGAAACCCATTTGCAGAATCAAAGCAGAAATTCAGGATCAGCTGAACCTTTTGTCCTCTATCACTTTTATTTTTCATTGTAAAAAGGGTTACTTTATTTTCAGTTTGTTTTCACAGATACACATACGAAATTTTAAAAACAAAAAGTAGCATAAAATATAAGTGTAGTCCTTGTATTTACACTTTTTACTCTTTTTATATGTACCTGTTAGTACTACCTAATGGTTTGACTATGAGGACGTTTTCTGCATGTGCCCAAGTTCGATTTCATTTTCTCCTTACTTTCCCCTCGTGTGTGGTCACTAGGCACTCAACCTAGAAAAATAAAAAAGTCTTTTTGTAAATTCTAATTTTTTTAAACAGATTGTAACTTTTGGTACCAACCACTTTAAATTTGGAAGAGGAACATTAACAATCTTTGGTAGTTAGTCACAGTTTATCCTGTCAAAGAAATCACAGTCGAGGAAAAAATGATTAATTGTCTCGTATTTTCTGCTACCTCTTGGACAAATCGAAAAAATTGAGAAGCACAAGACAACGACAAATTAAATTATCCTTTGTTGGAATTGATTTCTTAAAGATCCTCCAACCAAATACAGACACTTTCTGTTGGAACACTAGTTGAATCCAGTGAGAAATTGGATAAGGAAAAAACACAATGTAAGAACTAGTGTATGTGTGTGACTTAAAAATGTCACACATCGGTGAGCCACACCAACTAGCAAGTGTTTATATAAGGGTAGAGTGACCTCCAAGGGTGTGCCCTTGGGGTACCCACTTTTGTGAACAGGTAAGCGCTTACAAAAACATATATATCACGCGCGACGCCGCCGCCGTCCGACCGGCTGGGCCTGGGCATGGGCTTGGGTCAAAAACAACTAAACGTGTCCAGAATTAACGCGTTTACTTAAGGATTAATCGCCAAGTCACTCGTTTTTTTGATACTAACTCTCCCTTCGACTTGTGTTAACGAGTCATTCTTCTGCTTTTACTTCTTTCGGTTTCGAATAGAGCGGCTACGTACCGTATTGAGTGGTCTTAGTCGAATGATTAAACCATACTTTGAGGTGTATATCTCGAGCGATTATATACTGTGCAGTGTGTAATCGTAACAGTGATCTGTGCTGTTTTATCCTGGAGACGGCGTGGTTGTTAGTCTACCTGGCACAAACTTGGGTAGTGCCGCGAAACGTCTTAAAGAAAGCGACCTGGTCGTGACTCACCCCGGTAATTCCTTTGGTAGTAGTTCTGATTTTAAAACACAAAAACAACACTTTCAGAGGGACCGCCTTGTTGAAAATAAGATTGGAGTAAATATCGATGTTGGGTTGCTCAGTTTGGGTGAGAATATAGTAAGCACCTTTAACAGAGTAGGAGTCATCTGAGTTAGAAAGTCAAACCCATTTGTCAACCACAAAGTTAGCTAACAGAGAAACACAATGCACCAACTCCTCCTCCCAGGAACACCCGTGCCCATCAACACCCTGCCTCCTCATCTCCCACCTCTACTATCAACACACATGTCAAAAAGACGACTAAATCAAGACCGCAAACTTTAAACCAGCTCATCTCTCCCCATCTTCCACCACGCCGATGCCTTCCTCCTACCTCTCATAATGCACCCATTTACAACCCCATATTTTACCTCCGAAACTTTAAACCACAACCCATCTTGATCAATGCACAACCTCTAACCCCACTTTTCTAACAATGACAAATAAATTCCCTAAGCTTTCTCACCCTAGCCCTCCAAACTCCTTATCTGAACAAACTATATTAAAAAACAAGATATATATTTTTATTTAAAAAAGTCTAATTGGTTTGTCATCCAACCTTGGACATTTTCATGATAGTAACTTCATATACAATTGCTAAATAAAACAATTTATACAAATAACCTTTGAGACGAGAGCTCTATACAAATGCAAGGGATAAAGCTGTATTCTAACAAATAATTTAATTCCCAAAAAAATTAATAATTTGTTGCAAAAAATGATTATAATAATCCTCTTTTTGTCAACATTAATATTTTTATGAGCAGTAAAAAAAATTGCAACTTGAGTAACAAAAAAATTTGACTATATTTTTTGTCACCCTACTCTCTTCCCATGCGTCCTATTTATTTATAAAAATACCTCCTTCGAATTATATAATCTAAACCTATTTTTAGATTATATAATTCGAAATATGATTATATTTTATATATAAGTAACAATCTGAATCCCTCCATATCCACAATGCAAATTTTACTTTTAAAAACAACCAAAAATCAAAGTAAAAAAAATGATAAAACCTGTCAAAAAGTTCTAAACATATAAAGCAAATGCAATTTTTGTTTGTTTATATTTTCTAAGAATTTAAAACATTAAAAATGGGTCTAAAGTAAAGGATGAAAATTTGAATTTTGAGAGTGTGTTCGGATTATAATATACGAAGTACTTATGTTTGTAGATTTAAAAATCCAAATTGGTGAAAAAAGCATTTTTCCATTAAAAATAAGGGAAAAATTCATTTCCGATTATATAATTCAAAAATCTCAAGGACATTTTCAAAATTCGGTAAGAGGCATGAGAAGAGGCTAGAGTGGGAAAATAAATAGTCGAGTTTTCTGTCAATAAAACAACAAGATTCAATTAAACTGTTTTGTCATTGGTAGGTTGACATTGTGCATTGTTGACCTAAAAAAAGACTCAACACGGACTAAAAAAGTCCTATTATATTGGTTACAATTGTTGAATCGGTTATAATTGTTGAACCTTTTTCTTATTGTACAAGTTGAACCTTTATATTAAAACAAATATTTGATTTCTGAGGAAGACCTAAAGTTTCTGTAGTATGTATATTAAATAATAAAGAGATTTGATTATATTTTTTTTTAATATATTCTACAAATATACTTCTATATTAAAAAATATCACTATAAGATTAAAAATAATAATGGGAAAGTTATGTTCAAAATTAAATAATATCACTATAAGATTACAAATAATAATGGACAGATTATGTTCAAATTTATATAATATCATTAAGATTACAAATAACAATGGACAGATTATGTTCACAATTATATTAACAGAAAGCACATATAAAAATACAGTGCTACCTTTGTCAAATATGTAAAACACATCTCTTATAACAAACGATCAAAGAACTACACTACCAAAAAAAAAAAAACGATCAAAGAACTTGCCTAGAAATTTTACCTAGGGTATTGCTAATGTCAAGTTTTGATGTCGAAACCGCCGTCAAAGTATTTGGGGTGTTTCTACTAATCTGTCTAATAGCAGTCTTGATTCGTCAATGGTTGAGATGCATTTCTTATTTATTCCGCTTCCTCTCTCGTGTTCATGATAATAAAGGTTACATTCAACTCTATTATTTTAGTAGTAATTGGTCATTAGAATTACATTGATCATACTTTTTTATTGCAGATCGTTCACAAGACTTGGAAGCTGCTCAAAGGTTAAAAGATGACAGAGTTCCCCTTTTGGAAGATGCTTTCAGGAGTGAAATAACCCAAGTCATTGGAAAACAACCTAAGTCATTGGAGCATCGTAACTAAATATGTTGGAAAATTGTTTAGACATTTTTTTCTTTTTAGTTTTATTTTGTTTTGTTTATTTTAGAAGGGTTTTGTTTTGCTAATTCTAGGTATAACGTTTTTAGCTCTAGATTTTTTTTTACAGTATGCTTTTCTTTTTCCAGAATATATAGATTTTTAGAGTGTGCTCTAGATTTTATTTGTTCGTTCACTTTTTGCTCTAGATATATATTTTTTTTACTGTTTGCTCTTGGTTTTATTAGCTTCTCTATTTTTTTTAGTGTGTGCTATCTCGATAACTTTCTTAACTTCTTTTCTACGTCGATCGTATTTTGGAATTTTTTTTATCTTGTTTTTGGTATGAAGTTTCGTCCTTTAGCAGTGTCGTTAGTGAACATGTGGAATACATTAGTTGATTTTTTTCGGTTCAACTGTATTGAACCCTTAACCAATTTAAGAGATTCTAATCCCTTATAACTTAGACCAAACTATTATTTTTTTGAAAGAAACTTAGATCAAACTATTGTTGGTTGTATTTTGGGATTTCAAATGTTGGAACACTGCTACTTACGGTCTATAACAAAAACACCAGTACCAGATTGGCCAAAAAAACAAAATCATCACCCAAAAGAAACCAGAGCAGGGACCAAATTGTAGAGTGCTAAAACTATTCTGCAAATATAGGGGCATAAGATAAACGGGATACAATACAACACAAACATTGAACTGAAAAGGACTATTGATATATTTGATAATAGAGTACAATAGGGAAATAGCCAAGTAGGAATTATGATTGAAAAAGAGTACTTTTTCAATTGAATGAGTGATCAATTGCAGAGAGCAAATTAACAAAACTTGCAAGCGAGAAACTATATCAATTGTTGTCACCTTTATTCCTTCTTTTACTAAAATCAATAATTCCAATCAATAATTGCATGTGGATATAAGCTTTAAATCCTTTAAAGAACTTGTTGTAAAATTAAATTATACTATAGTTTTCGACATCAACATGTGGTTGTTCTTAGCGATAAGAAATTCATACACCTTAACTACTTCAATTGGGAGGGAAGAATCACCTTTTGTGTTTAACAAATTTTCAAAGGAGATTAATCGCCGTTAAACGACAATATACACTTCGTACTCATAGCATAATTGTTGACATGTCCTATATGGTGTGATCTAGGCCGTTAATCATGATAATCAACCCGATTCCAATATCAATTAGGGTGAAGTTGGAAATAATGCTTACATGTTTGCAACTCAAACCAAGAACTAAGACATTAGAGGGCCAACTTTTCTGGTAGACTTTTTTACAAAAATCAAGTTTAAACTATCATAAATGTACTCCCTCCTCCGGTCCTATTTATAAGAGAAATTTGGGTCAACAAATGTTGATGTATCTAGTTAAAAATTCAGTCCGGATACATCAACTTTTGTTGACCCAACTTTCTCTTATAAATAGGACCGGAGAGAGTATGATCAATAATTTTTTGGTATTAAACCATTATACTATGACCAATGATTGTTCTAGCAAAGATTTAAACCCGAATTCTTCCGAATAATTTAACTATTTTTCATTCTTATTTAAGAAGGGTCATACAATTTTTACTTCATTGTATTACATTTGCTACAAACTTATTGTATCTATTTCAATATATTTCATCAAAGGACCTGACTTAATGTTAAAAAGTAAATCAACAAAGAAATTCCAACTGCCTAAATTTTTTACAGACACCACTCACTAGAATATGTGGGGTGCAAGAAAAAACTCTTCAAGCAACATTAATTAGACTTTTGGAGGAGGAAGGAGCCATTTAGATGCTTGAATCATTCCAAGCGTAATGAAAGGTTTAACCTCTGCTTCACTTAGTTGCTTTGCAACACTTGCACGCGCTTTAGGATCTGACTTTGGTCCTGTGTTCTGATATTCTCCAAAGTATGAAGTTCTGTGGATACCATCATTTATTAATCAACAATTTATGTTAATTATTCACAACTATTAAATTTCTGACCGTGAAATAGACAATAATTATTAGATGTTAAATGCATTAAAAATTTATATGTAAATAGAAGGTAAGCAGACAACTTCACAAAAAAAAAAGGTAAGGAAACAACAAGTTGTGTCGCTAAACCTTTATGGATGACAAAACTAATTATAAATACAATGTCTATGTTGTGAAATTGTTAATGTTATTTGCAAAAATATCATAATTATTATGAATTAGGCTACTTAAAAGTTATAGTATTTGATATATTTTAGTCCCTACATAAATTTAATTTAATTTTAGTCTCTACGTCATTTTTAGAGATTGTTATTTTTAGTCCATGCATAGACTAAAAATATCATGATTTTATGATGATTAAAAATATACTTAACCTGAAATGATATTAACATATTACTAATGGATGAATCTACATGTTAATTATATATAGTTATAAATTTAAAACTACAAAGTTGAGTTAAGGAGTTACTTGTCAAATTCAGGGTGCATGGCGTTATCCCACCCTTTGGGATCAACAACATTGGTCATAGTTGAGTAAGCATAGATAATTTTGGGATAAGTCATCCATGCCCTAGCTAAGAAAGTAGTACTTCCAGTTCCAGTAATATCACAATGCACAAATGAGTATAAATCAGCATCTGATGCACTTTTTCTTGCTTGTGCTACTATCACTGTTGGCCCAGCGTCACCAAGCGCTCTTAATTCACTTTTCTGCACCATCAAATTAATCCTCAATTAATTAAAAAAAAAATTGTATTGAAAGATATACAACCAATGTTTTAAATTAGATGCATCACAATTCAATTCTAATATAGCCGGCCCTAGTTTTTTAGTGAGAGAAATTCCAACTTCTCTCTAAACTTTCTTTCTCCTTCGTTCATTGAGGAGGGGTGATTTTAGGTCATTTTTTGATCTAGAATCACCCCTCGACATCTTTTTTCCCTTTTCTTTCAATCTAAACAAGTGGTTTTCACATATATCAAGTTTTTTCTTTTGCGTTTTTTTGTGATTTCGTCGTCTAAGTGCGGCGTTGTGTTGTTCGTCGTCTTGTGCGACGTTTGATTTCGCGTCTTGTCGCGGTGTTCGTTTATTTCCTATTGAAAGATCGGCATCAGTCAATTACAAATTCAACCAATGATTTGGGCAACCAATGATTTGGGCGTCAACGTTGAGGATCCGGAAGCATGTGAATTTCGATGACTTAAGTTTTATCATATTATTTGTAGGCATTTTGCCGTTTTATTCTACTAACTTGGGCGCTGTGAGTTTGTCCGCAGATTCACCCTTTATGTTTTTAATGATGTTTGTATCTGATGTAATCTATCGATTTGAATGAATGAATATCGTTTTATTTTTGTAAAAAAAAATAAAAATTCTTGAATTCTAAACAATTTAAGTATATTTACTTACCAAATATAGAGACGTCCCACTTCCAAAAATGAAATCCACAGTGCCTTGAATTACGCAATCTTTAAAAATATGATTATGTCTGTCATCACAAATTGTGTCCTGGAACCCGAAGAACTTACAATTATAGAATGCTGCTTTGTCACCAGAAATTCTCAATGCAACCGCTTGACCACCTGCGCTCTTTCCATCTGGTCTTGGTGCAGAATTCTGTACCATCAAGTCCATACCAAAAAACAAAAAAAAATCACAAAAAAAATAAATCAATTACCAATTTTTACTTTGGTTAATGTTATAGCCAAGACTGGTCATATTTTTCATTTCTTACAAACAATTTGGATTTAAATAGTAAGAAAGTATACAAACCGATACGAGGATGTTAGCAGCCACAAAATAATCTGATTCAACAATCAATGTAGCACTATCAACTGTGCCATATTGTTTTGCAGTTCCACCATACGTTAAATTTGGCATATTTCCGGGTGTCCCATATAATGTAACGAAAGGTTTTGTCCTTTCAATTTTGATTTTCTCATTATAATTTCCACCACCAATGTTCACAATCACACGTACGGTGTTTCCAGTAGGTATGCTATTAATTGCATCGCTGATGGTTTTGAAATCACCACTGCCATCTTGCATTACTTTAATAACTTTAGCACCAGCCTCTGCAGTCACCAATGCAGGATCAAGGGTACTTTTTCTTTGTTCTAATGGACCCACATTCGTATTAAACCATGAATCTACTTGGGCTCTGTTAGCAGGAATTGGAATTGTGTCATCTGATAATGCAACATTGACCATGAATAATGCTACTATGATAGCAACATTAATAATATAGGTTCTTGTTTTTGATGCCATTTTACTTGTTTTCAATTTTGTTTTGAAGTTTTTGTTTACTTGTGTGAATATGTGTGTGATTGGTTATGCAATTTATATGATATTTGCGAGACTTAATTTAGGATGTATTTAATTTGATTCAACCATTTTTGTGTGAAGAAAGCTAAAATTAAACATGGGGTTTATAGTTCATTGATTCAACTTCATTGGTTGGGAAAATAGATTATATGTAAGTTTATTATTACTTAATTGTGGTGTCTTTGTCATACAAAAAAAAATAGATTGTGGTTGTTAACCATACAAATGTGTAAAACGAAATCACGTAGAGTTTCTACACCAGAAAATGGATTGGTGATTCTAAGCCTTGAATATTGAGAGAAAATTTAGCGTAAGATTTTTCAATTTTTTGTTTATGAATGAATTTTTTTTTTTTGAGATATGAAAATGGAATATATTAACACCGGCGGCAGTGAGCCAATTCAGCACAAGGTGTACCAAAGGGCCACCCCTATAAAAGCACAGTCATACAATATTTACAAAACCAACAAAGGTCAGTCGATACCCAAACATAGCAAAGGGTCCGACCACCATCTCTGAGATCCGTACAAATAATTGGCGTTATTAGCCTTACGCCACCAAAACGAATGAAATTTAACTTTCTCTAGAAGTTCGTCTATGGTGGTTTGGGTTTTATTAAATACTATGTTGTTACGATCATTCCAAACCACCCAGACACAAAGTAACCAAATGAGCTGAAGAAAGGATGTGCGCTTCTTCGAAGAACCTGTATAATGAGTGAACTGAAAGAAATGATCACTAATTTCATAAGGTTCTACACCTTCAACACCAATCCAAGACCTTATGTTCTGGCATAACAAACCAAATGTGTCACAATGAAGGAATAAATGAGTTACCGATTCGTCATGACCACACCCAGCTATACACCTAGCTGCCGCGGCGGTAAGCAAGCCTTGCCTAACAAGATTAAGCTTAGTTGGCAACCTGTCCCGCAACAATCGCCAAGCAAAACTGGAGACCTTTAGAGGAACCTGTTTATGCCACACAAGATCATTCAACCCTACATCTGAAGGATCAGTTTGAGCAGTCAAAATGTGATAAGCATCGTTCACAATATAACCCCCAACAATGTTTAGGTCCCACTGCCACCTGTCAAGAACATCAGTATGCAAAACAACATTATTAACAAGATGACTACACTCCACTACCAACTCCTCCTCCCACACCCACAGTCTCCTCCGCCAACACCACGCCTCACCTCCAACCTCCCAACCAAGAGCACACATATCAACCACCGTACACATCTTATTAGTCGCTAAATCAAATAAACGGCTAAACCGTGTGCGTAAAGGAACATCACCTAACCACCTATCGTACCAAAAGAAAGTACTAGAACCATCTCCCATTCTTTTCGACACCCTCTCAGTAAACCAGCCCCCATCAACAACTCTTAACCCATCCCTAATCTTCACTAATTCCTTCCACCAAAAAGAACCACTCCGGCCCCCAACCTCCAACCTCCTTGCCTCCTCACCATACTGCGCTGCCAACACCCTATACCAAAACCCATCTCTATCCACCAACATCCGCCAGCACCATTTGCCTAGTAAGGCACTATTAAACTCCCTCAACTGTCTGACCCCTAACCCTTCATACTCCTTACATAAACAGATAGAGCTCCAAGCAACCCAGGAAATTTTCCTATTCTCCTCACTCCCTCCCCAATTTTTTTGATTAAAAATAGATTCAATGATAGAAATGATACCTGACGGAGCTTTGAAGAAGGAAAGAGCATAGACATGCATAGAGGTCAAGGCAGACTTTAGAAGAACCAACCGGCCCCCAAAAGAGAGAAAGCGACTTTGCCACCCCGACAATCTAAACTTAATGGATTTCAACACAGGATCCCAAAATGCTAACCTCCTCGGATCACCTCCAATGGAAATGCCCAGATACAAGAATGGAACTTTGCCTACTTTACAATTTAAAATAGATGCCGCCTCAATCAACCAAGACTCTGGAATATTAATACCCAACATACTTTTATTAAAATTAACCTTCAAACCTGGCATCTCCGCAAACAGAGTCCACATCGCACGCTGATGAGCAAAACCGCAAGTGTACGGTTCTGCCGAAGTAGTAAAAAGAGAGTATCGTTCCAACAGGGAGTTGTTCAATTTGATTGACTTTTAAAAGATGATTAGAAGAGAATTTGATTATAAAGATTGGGTTTTAAAGGTTTTAAAACAATAATAATAAGAGGCGCCTTGGGATTATTGGTTCATCATAATAACGAATCCTTCACAAACAAACCCTAAACCATGACTTTATATTCGACCTACTTTCTAAAGAAAAGTTTCTCTTTAGCGTATCAAAGCCTCTCTCGAGGTGCAGTGGGTGTGTTCCTCTAACAATCAAGCCTATTCTCATGGTTGATTATTATTAGAATCCTTGAAGAACGAAACTTTATATGTCTCAAGGTTTGCTAGACTATTCTCATGTTTCGCAATCCGTGTCTAAATTCACTTGTTCCAATATCAAAGCTCTGCTCTCGCTTTATGAATTGATATTTGAGATGATGAATTAACAAATACTAACCCTCCGCTCTCGCTTTATGAGTTTGGCATTTGTTAATTCATTATAAAAACGGTGAATTAGATTAGAAAGTAGATTTATATAAAATTAGGGTTTATGGCTTGGTTTGATTGAGATTATGTCATTAGACTTATCCAACAATCCCAAGACAAGAATGTTGGAACAAAGGGTGTTTCTCAAAATCACCTCTTGAGTTTTGATGATAACAAGGTATTAAAAATTATCAATTGGATATGCTAATCAATTTGTTCAAGTGTACAGAATCCAAAATCAAAGTACTATTCATAAGGATTCTGATTGAACAAATCAAAGAGCAAAGGAATTTTATTTGAAGCGTAAAGCGTCTGGAAGAATGCGTTTGAAGAAGTGCGTCTGAAGAAACGAGTCTGAAGAAGAGCTCCTGAAGACACGTCATTAGAAGCAAGGTCATCAGAAGCAATGGTCATCAGAAGCATCTCGCCAGAAGATACTTCACCAGAGTTGACAAAGTACAATGTACGAAGTGTACAACCACGAACTCTACAACCACCATCTCTGCAACTTTTTCTCTACATCAAGACAAGATTAACAGTAACATTGCTGCAGACTTTGTTGCGTTTCAAGTGGAATGGATTTGAAATTAGTTCTTCATAGGACAAATATCAAATTAGGCAAAAGATCAATGGTGAAGAATCAAAGCTTCAAGCAAGACAAGTTGATGTAACGGCTAAATTCTCAACGTCTCTCAAATCCTCTATAAATAGGGATGAAGACTTAGAGAATAATAACAAGATATATACAAGCAAAAAGGCCAACACTCTCTGTGCAAAACGTCGTAAACAAAACATCAACAACTTTGAGAATTCTTTCAATTGTTCATATCTTAGAATTCT
>Ga0315915_1005256_pt1 | contig 16174 bp, 12 predicted proteins | sample MpolbnodulesMG_FD_207738 | JGI IMG/M metagenome (GOLD analysis project Ga0315915, IMG submission 207738) | Medicago polymorpha root nodule microbial communities from Los Angeles, California, United States - branched nodules | ecosystem: Host-associated > Plants > Roots > Nodule | place: USA... | reverse complement strand
TGCTACTAAATAGCCAAATCATATGAAAGCTTGAGTTTATAAAAAAAGCATCAACATTATCAATAATGAAAGGTATATTATATATAAAAAGCTTAATAGGCCGGCCCGACAGACTTAATAGGCTTTTTTGTAAGCCTTAGCTTATTTAAGTAAATAGGCTTTATGAAAAGCTTGAGCCTGACCTTTTTATTAAACGAGCTGGGCCGAGCTAGGCTTTAAATAGGCTAGGCCGTAGGCCCCTATCAAACGGCCTAGCCTATTCCCACCCCTATTTGCATGTACTATTATGATTTTTGTTAAGCTGATGTTAATTTTCTGTTTTTATTTTTTGCATGTATTATTCTGATTTTTGTGAAGTTGATGTTTATTTTTTATTTTTTATTTTTCCAATGGCGTGACAATTTCAAGTGCATAAACAATGGGAAAAGGTTGGTGGTGTTACTTGATAATGAAAACAAATCTTGGTTGCAGGTACAATGGTTCAGAGATTTCCTAAGAGCCACTGGTCTTCAATGATTATAGGATGTCAGCTATTGTATTAGTAACCACAGGCTGCATTCTTCCATTGTCGAGAGATGACACGAGGAAACCTCTAGTTTCCATCTTTCGATGGGGGAGATGACAATGACACTTGATGACGTGCCTTGTCTGCTACATCTCCCCATCGAGGGCACGCTCCTGGATCACGATGGTCCGGTTTCCATATTGTTGCAGTTTATATGATGGTGCAGTTGTTGGGGGCTGATGTGGTTGATGATGAGGAGCAAGTGCAAAAGACGAATGGTGCTCACACACATTTTGGATTCTTAAGAAAGAATTTCAAAGCGTGTCTTCGGGAGTCCGGTTGACGAACAAAATTTCAAGCCGCGTCTTCGGGAGTGTGGCTGACAGGGCTATTAACATACCTGAGATGCAGAAGAAGCGAGACCAGACTCTCCGCATCTATTTGCCCTACTTGGTGGGTAACATGCTCTTCATTGACAAGAGTGGAAACTATGTGGGCGTGACATACCTTAGGTACTTCAGAGACCTGGAGCTTGTATATGATTATGTATGAGGAGCACGCGTTTGTACAGAGAGCTTAAAAATACCTCCCATTATAAGACTGGATATCTGGCAGGATACCTGACTTTGTTACATGTATATATCGTTGACTTTGTTGCAGGCTTGAGTATTTCAGCCCTTCAAGATAATCAGTTCCACGGATGCATGGACATGGACGATTAACATCCATGTGCCATGATGTATATACCGTTGAAGGGTCAGGCTTCACTAGATCCTGCAAGGGCGCAACTGGATGGGCTGGATCTGGGGGGTGTTAACATGAACCCTTACCATGATCACCGTCAGAATATTTGTTTGAGTTGATCAGTCGTTACTATGGATGGCTCAGATACGGATCTCGTAGGGTGCGATATCTTTCAGAGCGAGTGTTGCGCCAGTTTGGTTGTGTACAAAACGTCTACAGACATCAACGTGATAGTGCAAGTACCCAAATGACCTTAGGGGAGATCAATCGCCGCTATATGCACTGTCTTGATTATACGCTGAGAGATCAGGACTTGGGGCAATTGCTCTGACCGGTATTGAGGGAGCACATGGTTACATAAGATGGTTTTATACCATTTCACATCCACACTTCATAGCTCTGGAAGAGGACGTTCATGTCCCAAGGTCAGCTGAGCAGGAGGTCTTTGATGAGATTGTTTCCGAGGAGGAAGCTGACTAGGGGTATCTAGACATTACCATAAGGTTAGCGCGTATCAAAGATCATGTCTACATCGTCATGTGCAGTGGTGTGGTGGAGAGGGGGACTGCTGAATGGGAGAATTTGGAAGCAATTTTGCAAGAGGTTCGTGGAGGACAAATTTATCATCGTAGGCGTGGTTGGGGTGATCGGGCTACCTAGTAGTTTTACGGTGTCGTTGTAACATTTTAACAAATGTGATGTTTTTAATTTTGTGTTTGAATATTTTGATGTAACCTTCAGATAATTTGTGTTTAATTCATACAATCTATGTTTAATTTGTGTTATTTATTACTGTTTTCATTAAAGTATTTTCTTATGTTTAAGTCAATTTCTTACCATATGTATGTATCAACCAAAAAATAGTATGTATGTTTCTGTGCTGACAACATTCATAATATATAATCCGAAATATGTGTTTTCGTACACCACAATTTGCCTCTTCTAGGGTGTTTGACACTTTTCAAATTTTACAAGTCAAATTATTTTAAGGGGTTTCAGATTATAGTTTCTGAATCGTATGTTTTACTGAGACCTACGCAAACATCAACATGGTGCTTTGTCTTCTAACTAAGTGTTGCTGAGGTCTGCCAAAAAAGTGTTACTGAGACCCCACTAAATGTTGTTGAGGTTTGTCAAAAAAAAAAGTGTCACTGAGGTGTTTTATTTAGTTTTTTAAAGAGTTTAGCGGCGAAAATCACATACGTTAAGTGTTAATGGGGTGTTTGTTTCAAATTTAGTATATTTATTCCAAGAAATAATTTCCATGAGAATATAAGGAATAAAGTTTTATCCAGATATACTTTTAAAAAAATATTAGGTTAATATTTATATTATTCCCAAGAACCTTTACAATATGGAGGGTTTTTACAATATGGAGATTAATGGTTAGTATACATACTTGAATAAATTAATGAAGATAAGTAGTTTAGAAAACTTCCCTAAAAAATAAAAAGCTTAGAAACCTACCACACCATGGTGATATGCATGTTTATTAATAAAAAATAAAAACATAATTAATATATAATTAATTTTAATTTGTCAAAAAAATATATAATTAATTTTAAATAAAAAAATGTATATTAGATAAATCACACACAAATGAATTTCTCTCACTTTCATGGATTAAACATGACTCTTAGAGTCATGCAATTAAACCATTAACAACATCATCGACTGGATACATGAATCACCAATATATCTTACAAAAAATAAATATCTCATTTATTTTTAATGTCTGGAATATTACTCTTTGGGTCATGCATGTCCCCGAGTGTAAATACAATATATGTTGGAAGTACAAATTAATTGTAAATTTTAATTCTATTATATTTATATAGGAGTATTATGTATCTATTCTATTATCTATCAATTTTTTTAATTAATTATACAAATTCTATAACGTGTTGTTATTTTATAACCAAATTATAAATTACCTCGGTTGCTTTGAAATTAGTCTTGGAACGTCAACGATGTTAATTATATCATTGATCTTTGATTAATCTTTATCTATTCTTTTGTATTTTTTTTCTTTTCCTTTCTTTCTTCTTACACACATGTGTAAAACAAAAAGTACTTTTGTGAATGCAATTGTACCAAAAATTAATTCTCATCTAACTATTAATATATCCTATAAAAAAGAATTAATGCTCATACTCCAAATATTTATATATACCATATGTATTACTTACTATGCTCAAGGCCACCGCTATTATAAAGTTAAAACATGTATTGGTGTAAGGATTTTAACATGTATTGGTGTAAGTATTTTAAAACATGTTAAAACAACATGAGCATACAATTTCATTTATAATAAGTATTTTTTATGTGAGCATACAATTTCTTTTACGAATTCAATCTCATTCGTCAGTCAATTGGTTGGTGAATACAATTTCATCTCAATGGACACCGAATTTCCCGACATTGTTCATTCACCCATAGTCCGTCGCCGCCCCAAACCTTATGAGCAACACAATTACTTAAAGCCAACGTTGATGCTCTTAACATTATTCATATTGGTCTCACTTTATCTGATGCCCAACAATAACCTTTCTCATGCTGAAAACAATCGCTACATCCGAAATTCAATTTCTGTGACTTTAATGTGAATAAGGACCACCACAACAAAGATTCGATTGATATGCTCCACCGTTAGGGTATTGACTTCTTTTGTAACACCATTCACAATGTGGATTTTGTTCCATTTTGTTATGTTGATGTAGTGGTTGAGTCTCCTCTTCAACAACTTAGTGACTTAGTCTCTTTTGCTACATACTATTTAATATGTATTAATGGATATTGTGATTAAACTAATAAAACTATAACATTTAGTACATATATCAGTTGTTTCTTACAATATAATATATCTACAAGAGCATCCACAATGGTAGTTCTTTAATAGAGACTCCTTAAATGGACCACACGTAACACATCATTTATTTATAATATTTTAATAAAAGTACCTATTAAGGACTCAATGACTCCAATGGGAGTACACTGATAAGGACTCTAATGAAAAGTACTTAAATAGGCTCACTAACTTTACATCATTAAACAAAAATAATTTATTTATTAAATTATAAATTACCTCATAATATTTAATTATAATCCCTACTAAAATTAAATTATAAAATATTTATTTATTTGTATGAACTTAAATTCCTGCCACATTTGTTAATAATTTAAAAATGGAAAAATTAACATTATAAATTTTACATTCCTTCGTTAAAAAATAATAATAATAATTTGCATGAATTACATTTTATTTAAAATGATGACAAATAGATAAAATAATATTTAAAACAACTATTAATTATTAAAACATTACTTCTTTTGTAAGTGGGAACAAATAGTACATGTTTTATTACTTCTTTTAAACATGAGACCCGTTAGTTGCTTAGGAGAGAGTCCTTATATAGTTACTCGTTCCTTAACGGGGACTTATTTTTTCTTCCTCCAATGAGGGGTCCTTAACATGGAGTGGTCCTTATTAAGTAAAAACCTCACATTGGAGATGCTCTTAGTACTCAACATGCTTACTTATTAAAACTTTTCCAATCATAAACATTGTAGATTTTTTAAAAAGGTCTCATTCTGAAAGTATTAAATTTGAGAAATAAGTATGAAATGATAGATGAATAGAAAACGATGAAAAATTGAGGATTAAAGATTAGAGGATTGTTCAGGTTGTAATGGAGCAAACAAAGAGAACCAGGAAAAGGGTCTTCAATGGGTAAACAAAATTGAAGACAAATGAACCATGAACTTGTGGGTTTGATTGCTTTTTGGTTTGAAAGATGGGTGCTTTTAGATTTAGGTGTTTTTAGGTTTGAGTTTTTTTTATAGATTTGGGTGTTTTTGATTTGTGGGTTTTGAGTGTTTTCTTGGTTTTTAATTTTTTTAGAAGATAATGAGTTTTTTGGGTTAAGGTGGAAGTTGACGTTAAATGTGTGATTTAAGCTGTTGATTTTGGGTCAAGAGGAAGATATTGGTGATGGTTTAAGAATATGAAGACGAATGAGGATGTGGATGATGATGAAGGAATGATTTAAGAATATGAAGACGAATGAGGATGTGGATGGTGATGAAGGAGGGTGCATAATGGTGAAGAACAACTTATTGATTTGTTCATATTTTTCAATAGGGGCTCGCCTTAAATGTTAAGCCCAAATTTTTTTAGGGCTTTTTCGCCTGGTGCTAAATAGTCCATTGAAAATTGCTATTCTCCCAACAAAAAACATTCACTCTCATACAAACGGACTAAAATACGCCTAAGTGAGTTAACTCACGTTCGGTAAGCTGAAGTATAACCTACATAAGTTAACTCACGCTGAGTTATAACCTACATGAGTTAACTCACGCTAGGGTTATAACCTACACAAGTTAACTCACACTGGGTTATAACCTACGTGAGTTAACTCACGTGGGATGTACCAATGCAGTGAACATGACTTAAGTCACGTTGGGTTTAACACATACGTGACTTAAGTCACGAGGAAGTATTTTCGGAAGTTCAGTTGGGAGTAAGCAAATCTTGATGGGAGAAGAGCAATTTTCTAGTTTGTTAACCATCTGGGCTAGCTTGTATGACCACGGGCTGCCCGTTTAGTTCACATAACAAAAAATATCCTAAAAATTATAATTTTTTTTATAGATATCTCCTTAGAAAGTTGACTACAAAAGTGAAAAAAATCAAGGAATCGACACAAATATAAAAGTAATAAAAAAAAATGGTTTTGTTACTTAAAATTTTAAATGTTGAACATATAAATATATCTAATTATAAGACTATTTAAAGTATTTTTTATAAGGGTTGTCCCATTCAATTAGTATAGGGTCGGGGCCGGGCCGGGCTCGAATAGTATTTTTAGAACCTGTATTTTAATAGGATTTTTTTCCCTTGCACAATAAAGCTCGAAGCCGGTTAGAATCGGTGATAAAAAGGAAGGGTATCCTGTTTTGATAACTCTACATCTAGTCATCCCCGTCCAAAGACAATTTGCCTCAATTTAATTGATATGCATGTCCCGGAACTATGCGTATTTTTCTTTGCCTCTCCAGGCCTGTTCGACAATAAACTGTATACTCTTTTCAACAACTACCGGCAATTGCTTTGTTAATGAACTTAGTGTTTACATGTCTCTCCAAATTTCCTTTTACCCAAAGAAACGTGCCACCACTTGGCGGCGTATATCAATGAGTTTGTATATGAGGTCATACAAAGTAGAGAGCATTAAAATAAATTTTATACAATCGTAAATTTATTTTTTGATGCACCTTGATTAATTTATATTACATCGATTGTGCAGGTCATAGGAACATATTTGTCATGTCATGATGTTGCTTTTTTTTTATTTAAGGAATGTCATGATGTTGCTATGATGTTTTATTGTGTCGTTGAGACTATAAGGTGTGGGGAAGAAAAATAAAGGAAGTGTGATACAACTTTCACGGCTTAACTTCACATTCTTATTCTTATGAGCTAGTTTAAATATAAGTTAAATGGTTTGGCAGAGAATATGTTTTTAATCTAAAAGAAAAAGTTTTTAAATCAGTAAACACAAACTCAAGAGTTAGAAAACTAAAACTCAAACTCAAGCGAATTTAAGTTCTAGGACACATCAAAAAGGTTGATTATGGTTTTATATCATTTCAACACTTTTTAAAAACTAATGATAATAGGTACCATGATAATATAGGGTAAAAATTTTAAGCTTCAATTACCTATAATATCAATGTTTTATGCTAACATATGTTGAGTGTGTAGTTAAACATTCTTGACAAATTCAAACTCATTCCCTGTTCAATTTAGATTACATTGCTAAGGGAATAACAATACAATTTGTTTTTCGTATCATGGATCACTCCTTTAAAGATCGTACAAATCTCCATGTGGTTGCACACACAAATGTCCAAACTAGCTTAAGATACAAATACCAGGACATCTACAATTAATCAATGGTCAAGAAAGCTTCACCAAAGAAATTCTTTTTATAAGCCATTTGACCTCAAAGTTAGTATAAAAATCTTACAAGTCCTATGAAGATTGTAGAAACAACCATGTGGTTGTACACACAATTGTCCAACCTAGTGTTGCACATGGATATGATTATACAGTTCTACGAATACTAAAATATATATCATTGATCAACGATCTAAATAGTTTCATCAAAGGAACCGTTTCTTAAGTATAATTTGTTCTCGAAGTTTTTTTTTCTTTCTCAAAGTTAATAAAGTTAATATGATTAAAATAAATGAGGCGAAGTTGGCGTAGCACGGTGTCATTTCTTCAGCATAACGGTTTTATGTGGCTGGGTGCGGTCACGAGGAGGACGTTCAACATTTGTTCCTCTCGTGTAGCACATTTGGTAATGTGTGGCAGCTAGTGCGGTCGTGGATCAGTTTTGATGGTGTGGATTATCAGGTGATTACAAATCATTTTCAGCAGTTCATTTATTACACAAGTGGTTTGAAATCGCGACGGTCCTTTCTTCAGTTGATTTGGTTACTGTGTGCTTGGATTGTGTGAAATGAGCGTAACAACATATTATTTAAGCAGAAAGAAAATACTATGTTTAAAATATTAGAAAAAGTTAAGTCATATTATTTATGGTGGTTTCAAGATAAGAAAGTCCATTTTGTTTTTAGGACTCATATGTGGTGGTCGAGCCCGCTTGTATGTTTGAGTATCGACGGATTTGTATCTGTATTCAGATGCTGACTTTTAAATTCTTAATGGTCTCTTTAGTACACCTCATGTTAAAGAGATTGCTTGTCAGTGTTAATATATATATTTTTGCTTGTTATTTATTTATTTTTTTTAAAACAAATCAAAAGGAGATAAAACACCAAAATGAATATATTTTTTGATGTAGTGAAAATATAAAGGACTGAAAATAAATATATTTTAGCTATATAATAATAATAAAATATGAATTAATATTAACTCTAGATACTGAGTGGGTGGGCAGTGAAAAAAAAAAAAAAAACTCAAAACACAAATAACGTGGTAGCGATAGCGAGAGACATAACAAAACAAACATTCGAGATCGATCGATTGATTCATCCTCGACCTTTGCTGCATCTTCCAATTGCCGAAGACGACGAAGCTTGCTATTCTCGAGGCTTGAAGCTTCTCTTCTCTACCTTTTCCGGTATGTTCCTTCGATTTCTTTTCTTTATCTCTTTATTACGCCTCTTTCGTTTTTTCGATTTTGTTTCATGCTTTTTATCGATCCATTTATCGCTTTTTCTCATACATATGTAAGCATTGTAATTTCAATTGGGTATACATTCATTCATCTAATTTTAATAATCTCTATCAATTTTTTTATTTATTGATTCAAACCCTATCGGAACTATTTAACATGTTTTTTGCTGCTTCGTTTGGGAAATTAATCAACCCAAAATTTGTTTTTTATTTTATAAAAATCTTATCTGGGTAGTGGAATTCGTATATTAGATGTTGGGTCTTTCTTTTCCTTTGTCAAATTTGTGTAAAACGAAGATTAGGGTTTGGTTTTAATTGAACGAACAGTGTTGAAAATTAGGTCAATTTATGTTTTTCTATCAATTTTTGAGACGAAGTGCGAACAAGCATGGTGGTTAAAATCACGATTGAAATCGTATAATCGCACAATTGCGATTGTGCTTGCTCTCAGTGATTGATTAAGAGTATACACTGAATGTTTTTTGGTGAAATTGGGCCCAATCACCACAGTAATTCAGGCACAAAGGTGGTGGTTGCGCGGCGCACACTAGGGTTTGTGAAAGAACCCGTTTTATACAAGTGGGTCAGAAGACGACCTGAAGACCCTTTTTTACACATGGGTTAGTAGAAGACCCATTTATGCTTGCGGGTCATAAGAAAACCCGTATAGGAAATAGTTTTTTTTTCCTTAAAAAAACCTGCCCATTAATTATTCGTGCAATCATATGCTATCTTTATGGAATTTTTGTCATTTTCATTTGGGATGGTGCAAAGGTGGTGGCTGCGCAGCGCTTACTAGGGTTTGGGAAAGAACCCGTTTTCTGCACGCGGGTCAGAAAACCCGTTTTTACACGCAGGTTAGAGAATACCCATTTATGCACGCGGGTCATAAGAAAACCCATATAGGAAATAGGGTTTTCTTAAAAAAATCGTGCCTATTAATTATTTAAAAAATAGCGTCTGTCCTTTCCTATGCGTAATGATGCCTTGCTCCCTGCAACCTTCATGTTCCCTACAACTTTTTCTATACAGTCCTTCCTTGTCTGTTCCATCCTTCTTCTCTCTTGTGCGTCTCTGTTCGGTTTCACTAATTTATTTTCTTGTGACTTATTGCGTTATGAGTTTGTAAGACTTTTAGTGACTTGCTTATGAATTTAAATTTATAAGTATTTCAAGTGTGATTTAAGTTTCTCTTTGTCTTGTGCTATTTTGTATGCGCGCTCACACACACACACACACACATATATATAATATGACTTTGAGTGTTCTATAATCTTATGATTTGGGTTACAATTGTATGTTTTACAATTTTACGGCCCCTTTCAAATTTTGCGCAAAACCTCGATTTTAAATACATTGCGTACATGTAATTGATGTGCGGGGAACGTTCTCTCTCAACTTCAGTACAAATCTTTTGCCTTTGCTATTAATTTTGTACGGTTTCAGCATTTTTGTTATAGCAGTTTAAATTCCTGGCCAATGATATTCATTATTTTGTTTTATACATGTATCCTCCAGAATCTTTCTGTTTGTTGATGCTGAATAAGTGACACAGAATTAACCCAGTCAACAGTGCAACTAACCCATATGGCAGCACTTGTGTCTGGAGAGTTGCCACATCATGGAGCATCTGATGGAAGCTCTTGTAGAAGTTCTCAAGATAAGCAAGAAGAAGCATTGGGTCGCTGGTATATGTCTAGAAAAGAAATAGAAGAAAATGCTCCGTCAAGAAAAGATGGAATTGACTTGAAGAAAGAGACATATCTGCGCAAGTCATACTGTACATTCTTACAAGATTTAGGCATGCGACTTAAAGTGTGAGTTTTATGCGATTGCAATTACTATTTAATTATTACTTTCCAGTTACATTACATGCTTATTATGTGTTTGGAATTCTTTTGAGGGGTTGTATGTTTCATTTCATCTTGATGTTTTTACATTTCCTCTCATACACATACAATTTTGTATCTTAATGGTACACCCAACTATGCAATCTTAAAGCACTACGAGTATATGCTAATTCATATTTTTGCAAATTGATTGCTATGTTTACGATTGTAATTCTGATGTAATAATATGTTTATATTTGTGGACTTTGCAAGATAAATGTCAATTTCCTTTTAAATGTACTTGGGTTTTGTCATTATGCCGTAAATATTTATTTCCTAATCTTGAAATTCAATTGGAGGTTTGCATATTGATTGTAGCTTCATCCCCTGCAGGCCTCAAGTAACTATAGCAACAGCCATAATATTTTGTCATCGATTCTTTCTTCGACAATCTCATGCAAAGAATGACCGAAGGGTGGGTTGTTATGCTTTTAAATAGATATTTTGTAGGCATTTTACCTCCTCCCCTGATCTTTTGTAAGTTCCATTTTAATTTAGTGTGGCATGTTTGTGCAACTGATATAGTGGAGAACTAGCATATCATAAGTGCAACAAAATAAATATCCTAAAAGTACCTGTGTGTCGTTTTTAATTTGATTTTCAATGCTTGAAGTTGAAATGCTGTGTTGGCATATACATGGTGGATGGTTTTTGGTTTTTAATATTGACAATTTCAACTGCAGATGCCTGTTTGGTTTTGGATTTTTTTTTTAACAAATCAAAATTTGACACATTAAACTTTCAATTGAGCTGTGATATTGAACGCCTAGAACTTGTGTGTCTTGATGTCTAGAGATGGTTAAAATAGTTCTTACAAAGTTTGGGCAATCCGCAGCTCTTAAACTATGAGTTGGGGTTGAGTTATTAGATCTAGCTCAAATTTTAAAATGGTATCAAAGACTGTCCTAGATTTGTTGTTGGATCATATGTCTGTCCATGCTCTAGATGTACGGTTTTGAGTGGGAGAGAATGTGTTGAGATCCCATATTAACTAGAGATATGGGCAAAGTAGTCTTTGAGGCCTGGGCTATCCTCACGCTCACACCTCGAGCTAGCTTTTGGGTTGAAGAGTAAAGTTGTATCCAAAAGCTGTCAGAAATTTGTGTTTATGTATATGCTAATTACAATTTTAGTTCCGAGTTTATATGAATGATAGATATAAAAGCAGTATAAACTTAAAAGAAGACTTATTGGGAATCTCACAAACCAATTGACGAATTTCTTTTGCAGACAATTGCCACAGTTTGCATGTTTTTGGCTGGAAAGGTTGAAGAGACTCCTCGTCCTCTTAAGGATGTTATTCTCATATCTTATGAGATGATTCACAAGAAAGACCCAGCTGCTGCACAGAGAATAAAACAGAAGGTGTTTTATTATTGTTGGTGTTTTCATCAGTTAATTTCTATCCATTTGACTTCCCAATTTCTTGATTTATCTGTGATCTTGTTGCTATTGGTTTTGTCTCCAACATTTCTTTCTTGCTTTTCTTTATCCAATTATTGTCTTAAATTAAGTTTTTTTTTTAATTCTATTTGCTTTCAAGAGTAGGCTTCCCTCCAATTTGTCAGTTTCTAGGCAACACATCATCTATATTGGTCATAATGTGTGCTCAAACATGGTAGATGGGACCTCAATACTGAAATCCTATACAATTTTTTTGTAGCTCGTAGATAACAAAGTCTTCGTATGTCTTTTACTTGGGTGCTTAGTTACTCCATTCTGTTTCCTTTCAAATATAAGCAAAAAAACTAACACACTAATTAAGAATAGTAATTAATCTCATTGAATTTTTTATGTCAAAAAAATATCCGCATTCTGCAAAATGTCCTTCATGGAAATCTGTTTCATATGAATCAAAGAGGTTATTGGAAAATTAAATATAAATTAATTGAAGTTTATTATTTTAAGCATGGTATCATTAAATAGGGTAGAATTAGTTCAGATTTGCTTTTATTTTAGACCACCAAATTCAAAATTTTTGTGATTATATTTGAAACCGGAGAGAACACTATTTAATAAATAGAATTAATTGCATGGAACTTTGTCACTTAGCAAACATTTTTCTCTATAGACCATTTATTGTATAGTTGCTCTGATTTCACCCATTGCACTCAAACTGCTATATATCGGAAGGATCTCCCTGTCAGCTTTTGAATCCTTGTTTTTAACCCTGCTCTTTGTATTTTGTTTATCTTTCCATGACCCTTATTATATTTGTTTGTTGAATAGAATTCGTAAATGATGTAGGAAGTGTATGAGCAGCAGAAAGAATTAATTTTACTTGGAGAGAGGGTTGTACTTGCCACTTTGGCTTTTGACTTGAATGTCCAACATCCATATAAGCCCCTTGTCGAGGCCATAAAGAAGTTCAATGTTGCTAAGAACGCCCTTGCACAAGTTGCATGGAACTTTGTTAATGATGGGTATGAATTAAGTTTCCACACTTGTTCTAATTTTACTTAATTGAATTCATTTTAATAGTTTTTTTTGTTCACACACTGGAAAGTGGCTTTCAGGCTGAGGACATCACTCTGCCTGCAATTTAAGCCACATCATATTGCGGCAGGTGCCATTTTCCTTGCTGCCAAGTTCCTGAAAGTGAAGCTTCCGTCAGATGGTGAGAAGGTTTGGTGGCAGGAGTTTGATGTCACCCCACGCCAATTAGAGGGTTGGTGCCATCCCCTCAATTCATTTGTATACTAAGAAAGTTAATCCAATTGGATAATTTTGTGTGTTCCCGTGGCTTAATAATATAGTAATCTCTTCTATTGTCACATGTCTCGACTGGTTTATCCCTGTTTTCAGATCAAGTTAGGCTTTTTTCATTAGAGTACAGACCCACTTTTTCATTAGGCTTTTTCAGATCAAGTTTGCTATTATTTAAACAAGATGCTATCCTTCGGTGTCTCTCTATGAATGCTTTTGTATATCCTTCTGAGTCCTTGCTGTTTTTCTCTTGCAGAAGTTAGCAATCAAATGTTGGAACTTTATGAGCAGAATAGAATTCCACAATCACAAGGAAGTGAAGCAGAAGGGGTTGCTGCAGGGGGGGTGAGAGCTGCTGCAAGGGCTCCTGCGACGAGTGAGGAGCAGGCTTCAAAACAAATTTCATCTCATTCACCTCCTCAGCGCTCATCTGTGGAAAATAATGCAGTACCAGTTTCAAGAACCGAAAACCAAAGCAATGATGGGAGTGCAGAAATGGGAAGTGACATTACTGATCACAAGATGGACTCGGAAACCAGGGATTCTCAGACCTCAGAAAAGTTACCCGACAAAGATAAACTTGTTGGAGATCAAGAGAAACTTGTTGGCACAAAGGAGGCTGCAGAATTAGGAAGGAATGATGATACATCATTAAACAAGTCTAGCTTCAATGTTGGTCAAAATCTGGAGCGTCGGGAAGGCCCACTTGGTCAGTCACCCAAAGAAGCAATCAAGATTGACAAAGATAAGGTAAAGGCCATATTAGAAAAAAGGAGAAAGGAACGAGGGGAAATGACAATAAAGAAAGATGTAATGGATGAGGATGATCTCATTGAGAGGGAGCTTGAAGATGGAGTTGAAATGACAAACAAGATGATTGACAAAGACAAAGTAAAGACCGCGTTAGAAAAAATGAGAAAGGAACGAGGTGAAATGACAATAAAGAAAGATATAATGGACGAGGATGATCTCATTGAGAGGGAGCTTGAAGATGGAGTAGAATTAGCAGTTGAGAATGAGAAAAATAAGCAACAGAGAAGACAGAGCTTGTCTAAGCCTGATGATGAAGATCATGGTGAGGACCTTGAGAAAGAAAAAGGGGATATGATAGATGATGCTTCATCCTTGTTGAACAATCGCAAGAGAAAGAAGGGTAGCCCTCCAGCAAGTCAACCAGAAATGAAGAAACGGCTTGATTCCAATTATCACAATGATTTTTCTGAGTAAGGAGATGGGAAGGATAGATTTGGTTATGCAGACAGGGAACAACACATAAGGAAAGAAGAGAAAAATATTTGTTGAGGTGAATATTCTACTGTCCTTTATTTGCTTAATGTGATAAGGAATTGATGACTCTGGATGCTCTTGTTTACCTTCTGACATTTCTTAATTATGGAACGGGATGCCTCAATTTTGGTAGTGCAATGCAATTAATAGCTTATGCTTTCTTTGAGGGGATGTTTTGAGAATTTCACGCTGTTGTCAGGGGGTGCCTCAGTTTTGGTAGTAATGCAATTTCGTAGCTTACCCTGTCAATGAATTACTCAAAAAGAATTAGAATAGGGTTGCCAGTAATCTGCTAGTGTTTTTTTCCCCCTAAAGAAGTTAAACTGCTAAAAATTTCCAATTATCCTAAAATGCAGTAAAAATTTAGAACTGCCAACAACAGTTTAGAGATAGAGCTAGGCTTTACACATATCTAAAGGAAATAAGATACTGCCACTTTAGCTGTAGTAAATGGTTTTTTGAATAGGCTGAACAAATCTCTCTACACAATTTTTCTTCAATGACATGGTGAAATTTCAATTTTTTTTTTGTTGTTGCCATTTTTCTATGTCCCTGCAAATTTGCACTAGATTTTCACTACATTGAAAATACCTTTTTTACAAACCAAAAGGTGGTGTAGAGGCATTATTATACTAGCGTGTAATCTCATTTTGTCACCACACACTAACAATTATTTGCAGCATACGTGACCACCTAAGAATTCATTAAATATTTAAAAATCTTAGAAAATAGAAAATCTTCGTTTTCTTCTCAAAGGAAATCTCACCTCTCTTTCATCTTCACCCATCCTCCTTGAGCTTGATTTCCTCGTAGTTTTTGAAAAAACAGTTCAAGTGGGAACACCATTCATCCCTTTCTCAATCTCATTTCTTACTGTCCGAGCTAGGCATAACAATTGTATATGCTCCCAATTGTTGGAAAATTGTAAAGTCAAATTGTTACAATGTTATATAAGACATCAAAAGAGTAGTGCTAACATCAAATTTTCTTTTATTGATTAAAATTTACCCTCACTAATTTATGCGAGTCGCATATAAATTTCGTTAGATTAATGAGTTTTAACCAATGAAAGTGTTTTTTTTTAAAGTAAAAAATAGTGTGTCGTTAGCTATGCATATCTAAGAAATTTACTACATCAGCTCTACAAATAACTAACTATACATCATTAGTTTAAACACTTATTTATTAATCTATCACGCGGGTTGCACTTAAAAGGAAAAGAGAGACAACATTTATATAAGATGCTCCTTTAAATGAGTCTCAATTGGGATACCTATTTGATACCCGGGATTCTAAAGTAAGCTTCTCATTTGGGATGCTCTTTTTTTATTTTTTTTATGAGTCATGTTAACTTGTCCACTTAGGACACAAGATAAGGAACTCAAAAGTAGAAATATTCCCTCAAATTTTGTGCATTCTATTTACTATAAATTCAAAAATTAAATTGAATGCAAACATTCTAACAAAAAGTTACTATGTTGGGTTCCTTATCTTGTGCCTAGATAAGCCTTAAGGGTACAAGTTAACATTTCCTTTTTTTTTTTATTGGGGTGCTCTTAGTCGCTTCTAAGTTGGTCAAAAGAAAAAGTTGCTACTGTTGCTAGTTAGTTAAAACACTTGGCCTTAGTTTTTCAGTTGTATCATACAATCATATTATTCTTTTTAGGGAGGAATATTATACATTTATGATCATTTTTTTTATATAAATGATCATATTATTTACATGGTTGTGGCTGTTAGGATATATCTGTGTTAATTAAAGGGAAGAAGAAAATATCCCTCCTAAAAAATAGAAACATTAGCTTCATACGAATACTGATTGTATTACTATCACTA
>Ga0315915_1005255_pt1 | contig 16175 bp, 4 predicted proteins | sample MpolbnodulesMG_FD_207738 | JGI IMG/M metagenome (GOLD analysis project Ga0315915, IMG submission 207738) | Medicago polymorpha root nodule microbial communities from Los Angeles, California, United States - branched nodules | ecosystem: Host-associated > Plants > Roots > Nodule | place: USA... | reverse complement strand
TTAAAATTTATATGAAAACATAAGTAAAAGATAATAAATTTAAACACTAAAAACACATTTCAAACTAAAATCATATATTTAAATATTGATAATCCACATATTAATTCATGAAAGGACCAAAACGACCCGAAAAAAGATAAAGAACGAAGTTATTAAATGTAATTAAGTTAAGAGATAAGAGTAATTTTGCCAGTTTGTAGGCTCTGAACATCCTAACTACGAAAAGGTCGATGAGTCTCTAACTACAACGTTCACAACATTGCATTTTCAGTCAATTCGATCCAGTATTTATTTCTTATCTTTCAATTTCTTGCTCCTTTACACTTTTATCTTTAATTTCAATTTCATTGCAATTTAATTTTCATTTTCATTTTAAAGCTTTAATTTATCTTTATTGCCGTTTTCCTTCATCATGGTCATTTCAAATCTTTCTTTTGTCATTTTAAATTTATACTTAACTTACATTTTCTTTTAAAAAAAGTTAGTTGTAATCATTTTAGTCTGAGCTAGTAAAAAAGAGGTTCTCTCTTTGTACCAGAAAAAAACTAAAAAGATAAAAGGAGAGATACTTAATTTTTAGAAGCAAACTCCTAAAACAGAAATGGAATTCAAGCTTTCAGACCATTAAATATGTTTTTCACTGTTTTAAATCAACAAGTGACAATTGGTTGGAAAACTGACTCATTCTTGTGCACCATATTTCAACATTATAATATAAGGGTGGTGGTCGATAAACATTACAAGTTTTCCAACCAAATCCGGTGGACTACAATGGTAGTAGAACAAGCTTGCTTTAAACAAGTTTGGTCAGTGTGGGGTGTGCAAACTAGCGGTTCTTCGTAGCTAGGTTTGGAAATTTTCATGGTTGAATTAAAAGACGGTTATCCCTATGTGTTCCAGGTTTACACATTTGACTTGATTCAGGTCCACAATTTTTTTGACATTATGTTGCTGAGATCTGATGATATTGATGTTAAAGATCGAACTAACAAATGTTTTCATTTCTGGGACATTATTCAAGAGGCAATAACCTAAAAGAAAGTGTAGACCATTGTATTGTATCTGGATCTTCTTTGGTTACAATTGGTTTGTCTTCAATTACATATTAAATGAAACTCTTGTTACAAAAACAAAAAACTGAATTTCAACTCTAAACAAAGACACCAAGTAATTAAGATCTAAGTTATTAAAATAAATTAAGCCACGAAAAAAGACTTTTTCTTCTTTTGTAGTTTTCTGACTTCATACTCGCAGTGAACTTCTCATCTAATCTCCTTTTGGCTTCTCTAGCAGATCCTCCAAGTTTCTCATCTGGGTATGAGTACTGATTCTGCCTCAAAAAGCTTGTGGGTGAAGAAGTTGTGGATTTGAGGTTTCTTGTATATAAACAAAATGAACGTTTTGTAGAATCACTTTCATCTTTGCTTTTATACAACCGTCTCCTTCTAGCACATTCAACTCCTGGAAGCATTTTTTTCAATTCAGCAACAAACAAACACTGTCTTGATTAAGATGAAATCTTGAAAGCAAATAAATCTCAATAAAATAAAATAAAGAACAGAGTTGTCTGAAATGGAATCTATATATAATAGTATGTGACAAGAGGAAGAGTTATTTTAGGATATGAGGAAGAAAATTATAGATGTGAAGGTTCAAGGAAGATACGTAGCAACGTCGTGGAAGTTTCGTTATGTGCTCATGAGTCAAACAATCAAGATACATGAAGGACACGTTAGTTTGTCGTGTCAAATGTAAACTAGTGTAGATAATGAGTAATCAAAATATTTTTGTTGTAATTATATTTTGTCAAAGTTATACTTATAGCAAAGAAATGGTTAAATTGGTAAAAGAGTTATAAACATTCTGTGGATCTTAAAACTCAACTCATTTGAGAACCTTTTTGTTGGAGATTATATGAGCCTTGAGATGTCCTTACATTAGTGAATCTTCATGATTGATAAACTATAGGGAAAAATAAATAATCAAAATTTGCTATATTTTTAAAGACAAAAGAAAATTAATTTATCACAAAATATTAATTTTTGACTGAATAACTTTTTTTAAAAAATTAATTAAGTTTCTCTTTATTAAATAGTTGATTTTTTTTTGTCAAGTAGCCTAATTATTAGAATTCAATTTTTTGAAGGTAAATAAGTGGTGTTCGAGGTTCGAACCCCAACCCCTACATATAATAATGTATGTTCATGGTAACCGAACTATGCATGCGGAGACGCTGAAATTTATATATACCATTCAAATAATAAAGTGGGCCACATTTTCCTTTAAAAAAACAAAACAAAGTGGACCACATTTGAACTTAAACTATTAGCGCTACATGCATTACAATTTTTTTAATGAAGACTAATGTCCTCTCTTAAAAGTAGTCTTTAACGATCATCTTTATTTTCATGATTGAAGTACCGACTTAATAGACATTAATTCGATAAAAACAAGTGAAAAAAATATAAAAAAAATGCTAAATGTAGCGAATTTTATTTCACAAAAATATAACTAATGATTGCATTGTGTATAAGTTGTCCAGTGATTTCTCTCTCTTTTTTTTGGGTGTATCAACAAAGTTAATTGACCTTTGAATAAAATTTACGATAATTGTTAATAAATAAAAATACATGCTCTAAATTATTGAAAAGTTTTCTCTCCATAATTGAGCCACAAACGTAAGGTGGTTTTAAAAGGTGCAAAACAATGGTGATATCCTTATTTATTAATTTTATTAGGTTTGTAACACCAATTTAACTTACCAAATTTTCTCTAAAAGACAGCAATCTCTAATATTTCTCCTCATTTGTGACATTCTAATTCTTATCATGTTGTTCATCGTTTGTATATATCTATTGTTTATGTAGACTTTTTTTTTAATGAATATATTTTTATTCATTAAAAAACATTATTATATGTTTATTTTATTTTTTTCATGTCACTCCATGTAAATTATTTTAACTTTTGTTTGTTGATCAAAATATATTTTCTATTTAGCATAAAATCTCACCAACATACATTTTTTGATTTTTTTTTTAGAAACATTTATTAATTTCATAATATCTGGTAAATATTTCATTCAATGTTTTGACTTTTAAGTAGCATAAACATTTAAACAAAATACGCATAAATTTTCATTATAATGAACCATTTTTTTAATTTATACTTTTTTTTAACATGCATTTTTAATATTTTTTTTCATTTAATCTTAATTCAAGTTCTAAAAAATTTATCTTTTTTAGAGCATGTGGCCTTTCATATTAATTTTAATTTTTTTATGTTTACAAAATTAGATATTATTATTATTATTATCAACGTTTAGACGGCCACTTCATGCCTTCCCGTCTGCTCTTCTTATTGCACTAATGCGTATAAATTACGAACAATAGTTTTTATTAAATTTTGATTTAAATTAATTTCTTTTTTATTAAAATTATAGGTATAAATAATAGATATTAATGGTTTATTTCTTTATAAACAATATAGGTTGGTATTTTTTTGAGTAAGTATAGATTAGTATTATTATTACTAAAATTTATTCTATATATATAAACAATAATTTTTTTGTTCTTTTTAAATATAATCCTACATTTTAATTCTAATTATTTCTTTGTTTTTTAGTTTTATCCTTCATTAAACTTAAGTTTAAATTATATTAAACTCAACATAGGTTTTTATCAAATTTAATAGATAATTTTCAATAAAGGTTAACTCAGTTGGTAAGATGTTAAATCACACGCAAGATCATGGGTTTTATTGTTGTAGTCGATGTTATGTCATCTTTGATGGATGATCTATAAGTAGTTAAGCAAATGCCCTTTGAGCTTGAGGTCTGTCATGACCCTCGTGAGCATCCGGAGTTCAACTAAACTTTTTGTAACCAATTTTTTTAATAAATAATTTACTTTTTAAATCGTAAATTGATTGAGAAAATTTTAAACAATTATTTGATTATTTATTTTAATCAATATTATATTTGGGGAAATAATTTTTTTTCTTACATATGCCCTCTTTATTTATTCTAAACACATTTCTTGATTATTATTACAACTTACTCAACTAAAGTATATTAATTTTATATTTTAGATAGATGTTAATAGTTTATTTGATAAATTGTGGGTTATAATGAGTAATAGTTTTTCTTATTATCTATAAGATATATAAAATTTGAATAAATATTATAATACAACCTAAAGAGAAATATTATATGTGCAACCCAGGTGACACCGAGTAAATAAGCTAGTATCTATTGTTTCTGTATATTTTTTTTATGTTTGCAACAATTAAACCTAGAAAATTCCCTCCAAATGATCCGCATTAATTGCTAAGTGCTAACCCTAATTATGTATTTCCTTCCAGCACTTCTTCAATTTGAAATTCAAAATTTTTTGTTAGGAACCATGAACTGCATTAAATTAAATGTATTGTTATACCCCTTGAAAAATACACAGCTCTTCAACCAAACACACATCTTCAAAATAATTAATACATTGTATAAGTTTTTTTTTTGTCTTAGATGAAGTGGTAAACCACTGAAATTAAACTCACACAGATTGTGAGGTCCCGGGTTCGAACCCGGGTCATGACGTTCGACCTTACAATTTCAGCATTTGTCAGTTGAGCTAGGACTTCTAGACGTATAAGATATATTCTATTATTAAATTCTATGATATATGCAGATATGATATGTATTTGGTTGGAAAAATATATTATTACTTTGAGTAAATATCAAAGCGTAATTATTCTTTTTAGAGCAATTGAAGTGACTTTGTTTTTCATGTTAGTGAAAATTTAAAACAATTATTATAAGTCAAATTTTGATGTTTAACTATAAAAGTAATAAATAAAATTGACCCGTGCAATAATATAATATTGTATTCTTTTTATCTTTTTTTAAAAAAATGATAAGATAATGCTCCAATAATATATTGTGATAAAATAAAATAACAGTCTTTAATTGATTAGTATTTCAAAACTAAAATGTAAAATTTGATAAGATTCAAGTGTCATGGAAGGACACAAATTTAATTGTAATATTGTATATCTAATAAATTTAATTTGCGTTTATTGACCTACCCATGATTTTACGAGTTAAAGATTATTCATTGATCTTTATTATAGTCGACAAGACTCGTGCGTCGCGCAGGTCAAAAGTCTAGTATGGTTGCAAAGAAAGAGTAATTCATAGTTGTAGAAACGTTAAGTGTATGTAAATGTGGCTAATAATATATACCTGCTAGGTGTGGTTAAGCTTTAACGCATTGAATTGAAGGTCTGCGAGTGACAGAAAAATCCAGACTTAAAATGCAAGCGGTGTGTGAGAAATCCATGCGGTCGTGATCAGAATTTCGTGATGCCAAGCATTTTCCTTCTCAAAAAATATGTATCTCGTATTGATCACCACCATCAAATACCAATTATGTGATTACCTTATTTGTAAAGATGGAAAGAGTTATGAGCTACTATTAAGTTTGCGATAGACTGTACATAAAGATTCAATGATCTAATAACTTTAGTAAAATGAAAGTGTTATCTTTTTGTGACAAAAAAATTAATTTTATTTAGTATTTAGATGAGATGCTAAAATAAAGATAACATAATCAAATTAATTATGAGATGAGATATTCTTCATCTCAATTTTGAGATCAACACCAATGATTAAAATAGTAAAAAACAAGCTAATGATCCACATGAACCTTTCGGAAACCAAATTAATCCTAACAACAAACCTAATTTCATCACATGTAGCTAATAGTTAAGAAATAATGCAAGATCTACGATATATAATCTCATCCATGTAAGGAAAATATATATATTTGTTGGTGTTTGCTTGTATTGACTATAGGACATCTCTTACATGATTAATCCAACCACGAATGTTTTTGAAGGTCAATCTAACCACGTGTTGACAAGTCACAACTAAGATTGAGAGGACATAGAATTCGGTAATAGCCTCGTAATCCCTTTCTCAAAATATGATACCCATAAAAGAGTCATTCTTAGACATTTCAACAAGCATGTGAAGTACAATCTTGGAGCAAACTAAAAATAACAATGAAACACAAGCAAAGAAAAATAATAAAAAAAGCATAAAAAAAACACCAGCACAAACAATAGATCTCAAATCGGATAGTGATAGAATGATCAAAATACAAAGGAGAAACGATATTTGTACAACCACTTTTTAACAACTTTATTTCTCATACTCACATTATATTCTTACTATCTCTCTTCATTTTTCCCTCTCTATTGTTTTTGACCAATAAAAAGAGAGAAAAATGAGGTTGTCATGAAAGTTGTTGACAAATAGTTGTTCAAATATCATTGTTCAATACAAAGGTGTCGTGATGACTTTATAAGGGGTGGTTGGAGTTTTTTTTTTCTTATGAAGAAGTTAAAATAAAATATATTACAACAAAACTAATCCCTTTAGAGAAATTCTATTATGGTCACAAGACCAAAGAAAAAGTATTTGGTCATACACACATAAAAAATATTTTTTTAATAATAAGGAGGAAATTGATAAAAAAAGATGATTGAATATTTTGATGAGAATCTTTTTATGTGTGTATCCAAACATTATTGATTTGGTTTTGTGACCATGAAAGAATATCTCTCCCTCCCGGCACAAGGTTTGGAGGGTTCTTTCATCCTAGAGATCAGATTTAAAGGTAGTGGATGATATGGAAGAGTATCAATCAAAAAAGGCTTTGTATCGATACAATGTTGCTAGAATAACACTGACCAATTGCTTTTCCTCTTCACAATTGTCATCGTTATCAACATTATACATCAAGGGAGATTTCTAAAAAAGACATAACAAAAACACTAATTCAGAACGAATGCAATTTTTAAAGAGTAGTGATATTTGTACATCTTTTTGAAACAACTTTCATGATAACTTAGTTTTTTTTTCATTTGATTGGTCAAAAACAATAGAGAAAGAAAAAGGAAAAGAGAGAATAAAAACATAATGTAAATATGAAAGAGAAAGTTGTCAAAAAATTGTTAAAAAATGGTTGTACAAATATCATTTCTCATTTTTAAAACATGGTATGGTTTGAATTAGGATCAAACTTTTGCAAAATGACATATTTAAGGTAAATAGTACAAAAGTTTTTCTATTATATGTAAATTTGTACATATTAAAAAGTTATTTTTTAATTATATTTATCATTGACACATACCTACCATATGCATTTAGTACCAATAAAAAACCATTTTTTAAAAAACAAAAAAGTAGAAATATGATTGAAAATACATGGATGAAGCCTTCAGTGCTGCCGTCAATATAAAAACACACTCCACACTCATCTCATACCATCAAACCCCTACTAGACCCAAATCCTCACACTTTCTCAGCTTCAACTTTCTTCATTCTCCTCTCAAACCCACTTATATCTTCATTTGTCGATCAAATTCACTCAATCTCACTCCATACTTCCGATTCAATGTAGTCAATACTTGATCTAAGCTCGGTTTCACCTCTCTCACTTAGATTTTCTCCCGGTTGCGGTTGTTTTACTATATATGGCTTCTTCACATCTCTACTTGCTAGGTAAAATTTCGTAATCTGTATGCTTTGCTATTTCTCTTCAAACCGTTTCTTAGTTTCATCCAGATCTGTGTTTATCATCTGTTATGTTTTTTTTTCTCTTCCTAGTTTCATCTCAGTATCTTTTGGTGTAATAAGTAATAATAAATAATAATAGTGTTTTTTGCTTTGCTATAAATCATTTGACCGTATATGTTTATCTACTCTCTTTTTTTTCGCTTTTGAATCGGAACTAAATCCTTTTAGATTGATTTTATGTTGTATTGACTGGTTTGGTTATGTCACTTACATCATTTTGGCGTTTTTCAGTGCAAGAATTGTAGATTCGCCTCGAGGCCGTGGAAATTGTTAATACTATGGCATGTGGGCTGTCTATGAGTTGCTCTGGTCAATTGCTATTTTGTGACAAGTTTGTTATTATATAACTATGATTTCCGTGATTAAACATGATACAAGAGAGGGATGTAATTTTCTTCCGATGCTTAAACAAATACGTCTTTGTGCAGGGTTTTGTGTTCTCGACCATGTACAATACATTGGTAGAGAACACAAAGCTCCGGCAAACCTGGACAGTCTTCTAGAAGCACATGTCTCTCTTGTCGAGGAAGAGGTCCTGGTAAAGCGGATACAAGAATTCCGGGAAAAGATTCGTCCTCTGCCATCAAGTAAGATAACATATATCATCCGCAGAAGACAAGGGGCAAACAATTAAGTCACTTGGTTTTGTTTTTTCTTTTAACTTAATAAGCCGTTTTTGGACATAAGTTTAGTTTAGTTTGTAGACACTTTTGTGTTGTAAAGAGTAATAGAGAAATATTTATTTTATAAGTTGTGCTTAGTTGACATAAGCATACACCATGATTGGTGGTAGAAGTTGATGGAGAGATTTTACAAAAGAAGAAACAAGAAGATTTAATTGATCATTTGGTTACTACTTATTTCTTGTTTTCAATTTGATCTCCTAACTTATTTCTTGTTTTTAATTTGGTCTCATGACTCTAAAAATTTTCTTTTCGGTCCTTCAAATATTTGGTCCACTTCTGTTAACTTTAACTATAAATGTCTAAGATGAATCAACATTATAGGTGGTCTACCGTAGACCATATTAATTATTTTAATTTTTACCTTCGGATCTTTTATTAAAAAATAGGACCATTTGATCATATGAATCTATAGTATCTTACAATGAGTCATCAACACCTAATTTTTTTCTCGCTTTCTTCATCTTCTTCCCTCATTTCTTCTTCATCTTTATACTATCTTCATAAGCTCTACCCAAAAAAACTAGAGAAATTCAGGTGATTTTGCAAAAATAAAATAAAATAGATAGAATAGACTTTTAGTTTTATAAGTTGGTAAAAAGGGGTTTTTTTTTTTTTATGTTTTTGGTGTATGTTTGGTTTTCTGATGAATAAAATTGAGTTTGTGTGAATTTATTTAAGATTGATTTTTGTTTGAGTAAATTAAAATTAAAGTAATTTATATTTGAATACAATTCCTCGAGAGATTTTAGTTTAGGTTTAATAACAGTATTAGGAAGTTGTGATTTTGGGTCCTAATAAAATAAAATATAATTCAACCTCTTAAGTACTGCCCTTTTACAATTTTGACCCCATCAATTTTAGAGAATAGATTGTCTCCCATTAGTTTTTCTCCTGTTTTCTCGTGCCAATCCTAATCCTCCATTTTTCGATCCACGACAACTAATAAAAACAATCAATAAAATGGATTTTGGCTGTTTTCTTTCTTACCTTCCTCACAAAACCATCTCTGCACAATCACATACCTTATTCACAATTAGTTTTATGCTCCATTCAAAAATCCAATTCGTACCTTAAGTCACTTGGCAATCTAGAAGAATTTCAATTATGTTATTTGCTTTACTTTGTTGTTATAAGATTCTAATTTTTTTTTTCTGCTATAACTTTGTACCCAGTGATCTTAACATCATATCAGCAGTATTTCGTCCAACTTTTCATATTAGTTTCATAAGTTATTTTAAAGTGTTGACAAGAAGATAAATGTTCCATTGATCACAGTGCAAGGTATAAAAATAATTAGGTTCCATTGATTAAAATTTCAAAGTAAAAGATGTTAGATCAAATGTTACAACCAAAACTTTAACCCTTCCTCTTTTATAAAAGTGCCCAGACAATCTTATACAACCACTTTTACAGCTGGACCACATCAAATTTGCCACAGCCAGTGTGAAGATCTGAATCATGGAGTTGTTGGGTGATCGTGAAGAAGTAGGATTGAGATGAGTTTGTGAAGAAAACAAGAAGAGACCCAAAACGACATCATATTTATGAGTTTTTGTTTCTATCCATAGATCTGTCATTAAAAAAAATGAAGGGCTGAGATTGATTCATGAGAGAAAACAGGAGAAAAAACTTACAGGAGACAATCCATTCCCCCAATTTTAACCAATTCAACGCTGACGTGGACGCCACATGTGTAATTTTCAATTTAAAAATAAATTAAAATGTCACGTGTGTAATGCTTTAATTAAAAAAATATAAAAATAAAACAAAATTATTTTTATTTATTCTTAGTTTAAAAAAAATATTAAGAAAATTGCACATGTAGCGTCCACGTCAGTGTTGAATTGGTCAAAATTAGTCTGTGGTCCAAAACTGTAAGAGGGGCAGTACTTAGGGAGCTGAATTGTATTTTATTTTGTTAGGGGGTCAAAGTCACAACTTCCTGATACTTAGAAGGTCAAAACTATTATTAAGCCTTTAGTTTATTTAAGTTGTTTGTATAGTTTGAATTGAAATTGATAGTATAAGTTTTTAGTGTATAATTATCAAAATCAAAATAGGTTTAATTAAATAAATTTGTACCCAAAAATATTGAGTAAAATGCGTTCATAGTTCCCGTAAAAACTTGAAAACATATAGATTACTAATCCCCTCAAAAAACCAAAACAAATAAGGCTCTATTTTGTAAAAAAAATAGTTTATAGTAGACGAGCTTATAACATATGACTTTTATTTTTACAAACATAACAGATGACTTATAAGTTGGTTTGTAGCTAATAACGAATAAGTTAGTTGATTGAATTTGTAATATTTGTAAAATTTATCATTTGAAAGAGATTATACATATGAAATAACATAAAAAATGGCTTAAATATATTTTTCACTTCTTAACTTTTAAAAAGTTCTAATTTTAGAACCCTTACAAAAAATATAATTGGTTTTCCCTTTATCTTTAAGGAAATATCCTCTCTTAGCCCTCTATTTTAGAAAAATATTCTCTTTTGACCCTCAAGCTTTAGAGAAATATGTTTTTTTTTACCCATTATCTTTATAAAAAGTTGTGATTTTGGTCATCTATTTTGGATCATGTGGCATCTTCACAACAGTTTTGCAACGTTGTTTTTTTTTTGTGAGGTGTCCAAAATTGTAACTTTAAAAAGTTAAGGGGTCGCATTTAAGAAAAAAATGTGCATTTAATTAATATTTATTTTTTTAGCTAAGATTGCAGGGGTAATTGGCTAAATGTTTGAGATAAAAAATGACAAGTTATAAACTACTTGAATTAGCTTACCATTACTACAAATCGCTATAAGCTCGTAAAAATAAGTTATAAGCTTGTGAAAAAGTGATTGTTATCAAACATATTTTGGTGTTGACTGATAACATGCAAAATACACTATTATTTTAGTTCAACTTACACATTTTTTGATTTCGATTTTATAGATTTTTGCAATGTTATACTGGTATTGTGTATCTCTTTCAAGTATTTGTCGGTTAAAGGTCGCCGCACGTTAAAATGATGAAATACAATGAAAAAAGAAGAAAAAAAAGGGTAAAAAAAGGTTAAATGTCAGAAGTCGGTGGGGAGTAAAAGACATACCAATTCTTTCCCACTTTCAGAAGCAGTTACCCCCACTTCGCATTTTCTCCACCACTTCACTGGACGCGTTCAAAAGCACTCCTAATGAAACTTTGCCTATAAAAGAGACCTTCAAGAATCAGTTTGAGACACCACACTTTTTAGAAAGAAATTAGTGAGTTAGAAATGGCTTACATTCCGAGTTTTAAGTGCTGATTTGCGATTAGCAGATTACAATTTTCAGTTGCTTTTCTTTTCATTCCCAAACATTTATGCTACCTTAGAATATTAATACTTTTAGTACCTTTGTTTTATTCCATTTAGCCAAGTTCTACTCTCGTTATTATTTGTTGTTGCTACTTTAATTCCAATTGATTACTTTATTACGGCTGATATACACTTGTGCTGCTGCGGTTTATATTACTTTCAATTTCCTGTTGATGTTATTCATTTATTCTCACTTGCTGCGTTGCTGTTCCTGTTGCCGTGATTAACAAAGGCTTCACTCATTTGTTTTATTTCATTTAGAGTCCGGAATGTGATGAACGTCGTACCAATGGTACTATATTAGATTGTATGATTAGAGATTATAACAGGAATTATTTTTAAGTCTGAAAATTCTGATTTTTAATGATAAATATTTACAGCAAAAGTTGAAATAAAGTGATATCGGTTTCATATCGAAAGAGAGTATCTAACCGTAGAAAATTCAGAAATTGACTTTAAAATACAGGGAAAGCATTTTCTTTAATTGATTTAGAAATTACTAATATTCAAAAAGGTATTTTAAACTCGTAGTCGGATGCGCGAAAGCGGGAGTCTGTGAGTTTAAAATACGGTAACGGACGCACGAAAGCCGACGGTACCTTTAAATTATTGTTTTTCTACTAAGAATAACTTTTCGCGCGTAAATTGATTATTTTTCAAACGGAGTTTTGAAGTTGTAAGACGTACGCGCGAAAGCGGTTGAATAGATTACAAAGTCAAGATTCGGTGTTGAACAAGCAAACGCTGACGACCCCTTTAATTTAATCATTTTTACGCACGAAAATATTTTCCTGTTACAACAATAAAATATAACTTAACGGGTATTTAAGGACGACACGAATTATATTTCGGCCTCTCGTTATTAAAAATAGTTTAAAACAAGTTATTAAAGGGGAAATATTAAAATAGTTTAATATTGGGGATCGAAGTTGGGCTAATATTAGAGCTCTACTCATTCTCTTTGAAGCGACATCTGGTCTCAAAGTGAACTTCCACAAAAGTATGTTAGTTGGTGTTAATATTCATGATTCTTGATTTGCCGAGGCAGCCTCTATTCTTCATTGTAAATTGGGCAGAGTTCCTTTTCTATATCTGGGGCTATCTATAGGTGGTGATCCTCGCAAATTAAAATTTTGGCAACCCTTGATTAACCGTATTAAATCCAGATTATCGGGTTGGAAGAGTAAAAATCTATCTTTGGGTGGCCGTTTAGTTCTTCTAAAGTCTGTCTTGTCCTCTCTTCCGGTCTACTTTCTTTCCTTCTTTAAAGCTCCCGCAGGTATCATTTCCTCTATTGAATCTATTTTTAATTGTTTTTTTTTTTGGGGCTGTGAGGAGGTTAGGAAAATTTCTTGGATTAACTGGGACACTATTTGTTCCAAAAAGGAGGATGGAGGCTTAGGAGTGCGGAGGATTCGGGAGTTTAATTTGGCATTACTTGGTAAATGGTGTTGGCGTATGCGGGTTGAAAATAGGAGTTTGTGGTATAGAGTTTTAACAGGTAGATATGGAGAGGTAGGAGGTATAATCGTAGAGGAGGGGCAGTTTAACTCTATTTGGTGGAATAATTTAATAAATATAAACAATGGGGTTGGTGTGGGAGGTGGGTGGTGGTTTGATGATAATGTTGGGCGGAAGGTAGGCGACGGTGCTCATACTTTATTTTGGTGGGATCCTTGGATTGATGAGTTAGTTTTGAAGAATAGTTTTGGCCGCCTTTTTGATCTTGCTAATAATAAAATGACAATGGTGGCTGAAATATATTCGCTTGGGTGGTGGGAAGAGGGGGAAGCTTGGAAGTGGCGGCGTCGTTTGTTTACTTGGGAGGAGAAGGTGCGGGGGTGTTGTGATATTTTAACTAATATTGTTTTGCAGCCTAATCATTCTGACAGGTGGATTTGGCACTTACATGCTTCCAGCAATTATAACGTCACAAGTGCTTATAACCATCTGTTAACACCAACCAACAACAACTTGTCAGCAACTCATACGTCAGAAATCTGAAACAAGGAAGTGCCCTTGAAAATTAGTCTCTTTGCTTGGCGTCTGTTGCGGGATAGATTACAAACAACGGACAATCTAATTAAAAGACACATTTTACTTCCAAATGCTCAGTTATGCGTGAGTGGATGTGGTATGATGGAGGATGCAAAATACTTATTCCTCTCTTGTGATTTTTTTGGTAAACTTTGGTATGGTATTTCTCATTGGCTTAGTTACCACATAGTGTTTCCTGAACATGTGTCAGACCATTTATATCAATTTGGCACCTTAGGAGGCTTCTCAAAAAACAGTTGCTCCGCTTTTCATCTTATATGGTTATCTTGTGTGTGGGTGATTTGGCTTGAAAGGAATGCTCGGGTTTTTCACCAAACAGAAGCTTCGATTAATCAATTGCTAGATAAAGTTAAGCTTCAATCTTACTGGTGGCTGAAAGCAAATCGTCCTAGTTTTGTTTTCTCCTACCATTCTTGGTGGTTAAATCCTTTACCTTGCTTGGGAATTATTATGTAACAGGGTAGCACTCTTTTTTGGTTTTCCTGTTTTTGTTCCCCGTATTTTTTAATTGTATTTGATACTCTTTCAGCTGGGTTTTCGGCACTCCTTGTGCTGAAATCTTCAGGCTTTCAATAATATATTTCATTTTAGATTCTTAAAAAAAAAAAAAAAACTAAACAACAACAATAGTAAAAAAAAACAATAATAATAAAATAGTAAAACAGGTAAATAAAAAAATAGAAAATCAAATGGAATATTCATCTATATATTTACACAAGGATATTTGTTTTCATTTAAATTTGCATGTTTAAATATTTTCAAAATCTGGTAAATTGATTTGATATTTTTTTATTATTATAACCTAAATTTTTGCTATAAATAAATAAGAATAAGAGGGTAAGGAATATGCAGAAAAAAAGGTAGGAGACACTGAAAAATCTCTCGAAATTGGTACACACTTTTCTCTAAATTTTGTTTGTACTGAGGTGTTTCTATTATGTCTATTGTTTTTGCTTTGTCTAGTTGATGTTGTATATACTTGCTCTTCTTCCTCTATTTATCGTTGTTGCTATTCTTTTCTACGTAAAAACCAAAAATTACACTGGTCCCTCTATTTATTTTATGATGTTAGCCATCTTTTATTCATTGTTTTCTTAATAGCATCTTTTATTCATTGTTATTGTCAACCTTCTTTTGTTTTGATATTAATCTTTTTATTTTTATTTTAAGAAAATTATATTAGATGAAGACAAAGACCATCATATACTGCCTCTTCGCATTAAGTTTCTTCCTAGTTTTGACTGGAAGAAACATGCCATCAACTGTTTTGTCTCTTGATGTGAATTTTGATGATCCACCACTTCATCACTTCTCACCTCCTCCACCTCCATCTCCTCTTGTCAACTACGGAGATGTGGTCCCTTAAACTCCATATTTGTCTAAGCCTCCATCTCCTGTTGTCAACTCTGATTCGGAGTCTCAAAATAATAAAAGGGATAAAATCTTTAAAATCTTGGTTATATTAATTCTTGTTCTTGTGATTGTGGGTTTGGCTGCATTTTTTTACTGGAGTTTACTTTTTTATACCATGTCTAATCAATGAAGATCTCTATTAGTGCGATTTCACATTTTATTCTATGTGTAATCAGTGAAGATCTCTAAAGCATAAGTTTAGTCTATTATGTTTTTTTATTTTATTTTAGTTTAGTACTATGAATTTTAAAGTTTTCATCAAGACTTTATTTTAATTATATCATTATGTTTTCCTCAATTTCTTATCAAATTGTTATGAGAACACTTTAGTGTATTATAAATAGAAATTTCGAATTGAAAATTCTGCATTTAATTTATTAATAAGTTTAAATTGTCGTTTTAAAACATGATTACTTCTTCTTTTGGAAGTGCAAATATATTAATAGAAGCTGAAAAATTTATTTAATTGTTGTTTTATAGACATACTTACTTCTTCTTTTTGAAGTGTAAATATATTAATAGAAGTGGAAATAAGTACAAAATATATTTTACCCACAAGTGTTAATTAAGTATAAGAAGTATTTGACTCATTCACAAACGCTTAAAAAAAACCAAAGGTCAAGAACCGGCATTAAGAGAAAATGCAATACAACGAATTATTGAACCATCCTTGGTAAATACAAGGAGCACCCTTCTTTTTTGCCAATAACCATGTTCAAGCTTGAACTATGATCCAATCTACTACTTGTTCAACCATCGGAACATTTGGGGGAAATTTAAAGTCATTCCTCACTTTCCAAATAGTCCACATTGCCGAATACCAAACCGCCAAAAGTTTTTTGCGACCTTGTCCTTATCATCATTTATAAAGAAGAAGAAAAACTCAACAACAACTGATCTTTTGGCATAATCAATACATACCCAAACCAATGGAATATTTTACCAAGCATGTCACAAGTTAGCACAAGTGCTTAACCCCGTTTGTGTAGTGGATGTCCATTCCTTTGGCATAATCAATACATTCCCTTTTTTATTTTTT
>Ga0315915_1005253_pt1 | contig 16177 bp, 16 predicted proteins | sample MpolbnodulesMG_FD_207738 | JGI IMG/M metagenome (GOLD analysis project Ga0315915, IMG submission 207738) | Medicago polymorpha root nodule microbial communities from Los Angeles, California, United States - branched nodules | ecosystem: Host-associated > Plants > Roots > Nodule | place: USA... | reverse complement strand
TATATGCTTTGATGACTCAGAGAGATTAAAGGAATGGTTTGTTAGCATATAAACGGTCAAAAGAAATAACTTGAGTAATTAATTAATAATTATGATCAACTGAAAAATATTTTTCACTTATTCTAAGTAATGTTTATATTTGAACTTTTGAAATATAAGCAAATATTTACAACACTTTTGACATATGAACATCACTGTCTCGCTATGGCTTTATTCAGCCTTTAGGAGTTCATCATACTAATGCTAAAATTAGATATTGGTTAGAATTAGTAAGGCTTCTTGCGCTGCTTGTAAATCTGCTTTGAGTTTGGAATCACGTGTTTAGAGATTTCCAACATGTGCATGTGTCTTCTGAACTTTCCTCAAAATCATGTGTTTAGAGATTTCTCTATGTAATTAATCTTGCTGAGAAGAAAAAAAAAAGGGATGTCTGCTATGCTTGCTCATTCAAGTTCGTTAAGATCTAGACTCTTGAGTTGCTGCTATGGCGTAGTTGAATCATCTTGATAGTGTTTGCATAGTCTTCTCCATGACTTGTTTTTCTGTTATATTACCATTGTTATTCTTCGGTTTATTGACCAATGTATCTATTTCTAAAAAATCATGAATACTTTTCTCTTTGAAAAATTCAATCGGCTCAAATTGTTGTTTTAAGTCTTGCAACCTTTTTCTTTAAATTGGATTTGTTCCATGTGTTTTGAGCATAATTTCCCAAGCTTGCTTTGCTATTATAGCATGGAAACTTTTTGCTTCAGGGGTTCGTTTTTTCTGGTTTTCCTTGCAGTAGGTTTTGCAGGAATTTGGTGTTAGGGACAATTTTTGATGTCTTTTTTAGTAGGTTGAAGCAGGGGTGTGGGGCTTATTTTCTTGCTTTGTTTCTTGGGAAGATTAGCTTTTATGTTAGAGGTTCCTTTTGTTGTTTTGTTACTGGTTTTGCTTTTGTATTATAGAGGAGCTTTTATGGTTTAGCTTTTATGTTTCTCATGTCTATTAATGAAATGAAATGAAATAACCTTGGCTCTTTGATCACATGCATAAAACCTTCCTTATAAACGAAGATTAAAATATGAGATCATTCGCAATTCTTATCACCCTAACGTGTGTTCCGAAATGGTGTGAGCTAAACAAGACATAAAAGTAAAGTAAAACATAAAAGGATAAATTTTGTAAAAATCTTGTTCGATAGATCTTGTGTGTTATGAAAAATAAAGAAGTGTAGTGTTTATAAGCAAACACTAATTTTATTGGCCAAAATAATGTGGCCTACCCAGTTTAGCCTTGCTCGGCTAATTTCGCAAGGACAGGTAGTGTTTGATTTCTTCTGTTGATGCAGTATGTGGTGTCTCACACATGTTTTACTTGATATTCCCTCTTTCTCGGCATTTCTTGTTTCCTTTATCCCCACACATGTGTTGCCTCGTCAAAACGTGCATCTGATACTCCACGGAATTAATTATGTAATTTAAAAAAAATATTTTATCGAATAATTATATGATACTCCAGAGGTACACAAGGATACCTCTAAGATACTTCTTCCCAATACGTATTCTAGAAAAAGATGTAGGGTAAAAAAAGTGAGACGATGTTGTAAAAATTCAGTAGAGATGTATATGATTCAATTTTAGATATGCATCAATATAATTTTTTATCAATGAACCACTTAAAATTATACTTCTTGTTAATGAAGGTAACGAGAGGGAGGTGATTCAGTTAATCAACATCATATAAAATTTGTGTTGAGTTCTTTTAATAATGTTTTTCTCGATATCCCAACATATGAAAATATAATATGGTTTATAAGAAAACATTACATTTTTTTATTCTGAGCATATGTATTATTTTTTAAAAATTGTGACTTTTATAATAATCTAATAATGAAGAGTAATCAATGTTTATTTTCTTCAAGTATTTTGCATACATATAAGTTTTATTATAAAATTTTCGTTAACGTATCCTAACCGTATCGTATCGTATCCTGAATTTTTAAAAATTAACGTATCCGTGTGCTCGTATCGTACCCGCACATGTACCCCGGGCTTCATAGGTTAATAGCTACTTCAGCTAGTGATGCTACAAACATAGAACACAATTAAAATGTTAAATTGTCAAGTTTCAATTGATTGTAACATCCCCACAGCCTTATTTGAACCGTTTTTCTGCTTTTCCTTTTGATTCGTTGGATGTTTGTTTATGTGTCTGAATCGGTAGTTTTTATTTGTTGTAAATTTATGTTCTTTTTCAGCATCATCGTTCTATGTTTTTAGTGTGTTAATCGTTTATGTTTTTGAATTATGCTGTAACATATTATTATATTTATACATGTCATAATGACGACGAAGAAGTTCTGTTTGAATTGTGTAAATGTGTTTGTTTTTGGACTATGTTGTAAGCCTACTCCATCTGTTGAAACACTCAATTTCATGCCCGATTTATTCTGTATTGTTGTCGTTCATTATGCAAATGTTGTGTTGTTGCTATATAAGTATTTTATTTTACTATTGAATGAATACTGGGATATATAGTAGTTATAATGTCTTGTTTTCTGTGTTGAATGGACAGATCTGTTTGTGATTTCAAGTTCAAGGACTAATGGGTGATGATGAAAAGGTTCATATTAACATCGTATTTATTGGTCATGTCGACTCTGGGAAGTCAACCACTGCTGGTCATTTGATCTACAAGCTTGGCGGTATTAAAAAGGATGTCATCGAGAGATTTGAGAAAGAAGCTGCTGAGATGAACAAGCGTTCATTCAAGTATGCTTGGGTGCTTGACAAGCTCAAGGCTGAGCGTGAAAGAGGTGTCACAATTGATATTTCCATGTCCAAGTTTGAGACAACCAAATACCACTGCACTCTCATTGATGCCCCCGGACACAGAGATTTCATCAAGAACATGTTAACCGGCACGTCCCTAGCTGACTGTGCTGTTCTCATCATTGATTCCGCAACTGGTGGTTTTGAGACTGGTTTTTCTACGGGTGGTCAGACCAGTGAACATGCTCTTCTTGCCTATGCTCTTGGTGTGAATCAAATTATCTGCTGCTGCAACAAGGTATTTATATTTCCATGCCCTTTAAAGTTGTATTTGTTTATTTTTATAGTTCATTTATATTAAGTACTAATTATCATCTATTTTGACAGATGGATGCAACTACACCCAAATACTCTAAGGGTAGGTATGAAGAAATTGTGACGAATTTCTCTCCCTTTTTGAGGAAGGTTGGCTATAACCTATCTGACATTCCATTTGTTCCCATATCTGGTTTTGACGGAGAGAACATCATTGAGCGCTCTACTAACCTTGACTGGTACAAAGGTCCCACCCTTTTTGAAGCTATAGACCAAATCAAAGAACCGAAGAGGCCATCAGATAAGCCTCTCCGATTACCAATCCAGTCTGTTTACATGATTGGAGGAATTGGAGTCGTGCCTGTTGGTCGTGTTATGACTGGTGTCTTGAAACCAGGAATGGCGGTGACTTTTGCCCCAACTGGGGTGCAAACTGAAGTGAGGTCTGTGGAGATGCACCACGAAGGTCTCATCGAGGCCCTTCCTGGTGACATTGTGGGATTCAATGTTCAGAACATGTCTGTTAAGGATCTCAAGCAAGGCTATGTTGCCTCAAACTCCAACGATGATCCCGCCATGGAAGCCGTTAAATTTACTTCTCATGTTATTGTCTTTAATCACCCTGATGGCAAAATTCCACTTGGCTATACACCTGTTGTTGACTGCCACACCTCCCACATTCCTGTCAGGTTCGATAGGTTTGTTAACAAGTTTGACAGGCGTTGTAATTTTGTGCTTGAGCAGGAGCCCAAATTCTTGGAGAATGGTGATGGGGGGGTTGTTGAAATGATTCCAACCAAGCCCATGGTGGTAGAGCCTAATTCAAAATATCCTCCACTTGCCCGTTTTACAGTCAGAGACACGCGTCAAACTGTCGCTGTTGGAATCATCAAGGATGTGACGAAGAAAGCGAAGAATGGTGATATAATTCCCCCCAAGCCCATCGTGTTAGAAGCTCACCATAACTGTCGTCTTCTACCCCCACGTTCTACTGTCAGAGGCATGCGTCAAACTGTGCCTCAAACTGTGTCCGTTGGATTTGTCAAGGATAGGTTGAAGAAAAGGAAGGAGGATCAGGATGTGATCTTGAAGAATGGTGATGCTAAGGCTGCTAAGATGATTCCCACCATGGCCATGGTGGCGTGTCAAACTGTGCCTGTTAGAGGCATCAAGGATGGGACGAAAGAGAAGGATCAGGATGCAGGAGGCAGTAAGTCAGCATCGAGGAAAAAGAAGGGGATTGAAGAAGTGAATTTTGCTGGATTATCTATCTAGGCAAGTCTATTGTCGTTATTACACAAAAAATGGACTTTGATCCATAGTATGTCTATTTCTGGTCTAGTCTAGTAAACTTACTTCGCAGCTTTTGTTCCCAGAACTGACTTCTATCGACGGTGGCAGGACCGTTTCTTTTTTGTTTGTATGCTATGAATATTATGTCTAGTGTGAATACTTGGATTATGTAAGCAGCAAGTTTATGGACCTGGTGATTATCTTTTGAATATTAACTATCTATCTGTGTGTTTATTCCTTGCTAGAAAGTTTTGAAGTTTTTGCTGGGTCAAGTATCTCTGATTGTTCTAGGAAATATAGGTGAACATCACCGTCTTGCTATGGTTTTATTCAGTCTTTAAGAGTTCATTATATTAATGCTAAAATTAGATATTTGTTAGAATTAGTAAGGCTTCTTGTGGTACTTGTAAATGTGCTTTGAGTTTGGAATATTCCTACATCACATCTTATTTTCACTTCCATCTTGTGCATGTGTCTTCTGAACTTTTCTTAATCATGTGTTTAGAGATTTCTCTTATGCAATTAATCTTGCTAAGAAAAAAATGGGATGTCTGCTATGCTTGCAAATCATTCAAGGTCGTTAAGATATTTTGACCCCTTGGTTGCTGCTATGTTGTAATTGAACCATCTTGTTAGTGTTTGCATAATTTTTTTCCTTGACTTGTATTTCTGTTATATTACCATTGTTATTCTTCGTTTTATTGACCAACATATCCGTTCGTAAATACTTTCATCTTTGTAAAATTCAATCAGCTCAAATTGTTGTTTTGAGCATAATTTCCCAAGCTTGTTTTATTGTTATAGCATGGAAACTTTTTCCAAGATCTGGTAGCCCCCCATTGACTTATTAAAAACAAAGCTTTTTAATTGAGTACTTTTTTCTATTTTTCAACTTTTGATTTTTCTTCTTCTGTTGGTTCAGCAAAATCTAATGAAACACTATTAAATTTCACTCACATAATTTAAACACAGTCTGTCTGCACAAGGTACTTGTCAGAGCCTCTCTTTTTGTAATTCATTAACTTCATTTTCAATCATGCTGCTCATTTGACACCCTGTTGTGGTTGAGCTATTGCTTGAACTTTCATTCACCAAAAGAGAAATAAACTTGGAAACTGAGTTATTGTTTTCTGAAAACTTAGGACTATTTGGACGAGGCATTGAAGAGAAGAAATAGTTGGAATGGATTCCAATTCCAAAATGGTTATGTTCAAATTAAACCACCAATATTATTATAGTGATAATTCAAATCACTCATTAGAAATGCTTTTGATTCTTGTGTAGCTAAAATCCCTTGAGAAAGTGACATTGCCATTGATAATTTTCTGTCCTTTCATTTGCTTCCTTTCCTTTATAAAAGATTCAGTATTGATGAAAGGCGTATGTGTAGCTGGATCATTCCCTTGCTTCATTAGCTTTTTTCGAAAGAAAAAAAAGCAAACCACTTGCTATTATATTTATACAACTAAAACAATTACTAGATAGTAAGTTACGATTGTTATCTAATTAGTTTAGACCCTTCATTACGAGCTGTCCATTTTCCTTCTTTGCTAAAAGTTTTTTTTTTTTTTTTTAAGAACTTTGCTAAAATAGTTTTAATAGGTTATGTTTCAATACAACATTTATTCTGCATTGGCCTAATTTCAATTTAAATGTGTCTGCAACTTCAATCTCCAAGTTAGGCATGTAGAAGAACAAAGGAGGCTTCTAAAGAACTCATTCATCCTGTTGTTAGTGTTTGGGAAAGATAATACAATCTTTTCATCAAAAGAGAAAATACATTTCTTACAAAGTATGCATATATCCAAGAAAAATATATCATTTTTACATGAAAGCATCTGATATTGAAACAAAATTAAAACAGATTGAGTAGATCCTTTAAGATGTTGTTGTTGTCCTTAAGAACTGGGTTTATTTGCCTTTGATATTTCAAGATTGTCCTCATCACAGTTTAACCGTATTTGTCGGCATGGCATTTGCTCAGCTGCAGGCTATGTTTATTTCTGCTGAGAATTCCTCCATTGGTTATAGTGGAGTGGCTTCTTCAAGGTATTTGCTTGGTTTTGGAGGCTTGCTCCAACCTTGGAAATTTAGAAGAACATTTTTTAGGGGTTATGATGAGAGCAGGAGCTACCTCACCACAATTTTGGATGCCTCTCATTTCAACCTTCACCATCTTCCTTACCATTTTAATTATTCAATCTTATTCACAAGTTGTAATTAACCAAATTAACCCTTATATTTTCCTTGAAATGGTTTAGAGAGAATAGCCCATATACGACGATTTATATGTTTTGGGGTAGTGAATATTTGGTTGGCAAAGCCATGAGAGTCATTGGTTGAAATTAGTGACAACTCATTTATCAGTGCTTGAATATGTCTTTGTTTGGACTGAAATAGATTTCACAGCAATCACAACAGCAAAGCATTTTATGACAATTTTAAAAGCATGTAACAAGCTAGAGTGCTAGAGTCACGCCCTTTAACACAATGTATCACGGTCTAATAAATTGGATCTATTTTACGTGTCGTGTTACGTATTAGCTTTTGATTCACATTGCTATTGATTCATTAGACAGTTTTCTTGTGTAACAAGCTATCTATAGAACTTAGAATTCTCTACTAGTTAGCCTACAATGGTTAGCTTGTGTATCACTGCATGTATAAATAACCATCGTATTCTCTTTTCTAATAATGAAACCATCACATTTCATTCATCTTTTTCAATTCATAAGAATGATATTGTAAGCCATAATTTTTGTAATTGTGCTTTCAATGGGTTGTATTTACAAGTAACATTTTATTTTAAAAGAATATTCAAGCAAGCTAATCTTCTACGATCTGTCTTTTCATAACAAGCCTAATTTTTGCTTTCTGGTCATTTAAGTTCTTGAAGTACAAATGCTAAGCAGAATGTGGAACATTGAATTTTATCTTGAGAACAGTTTTGACGGTTCATTTGTTTAGTCCTGAATGTGAACTGATATTCTAAGCCAGTAACATTGTTTTCGAAATCGGTTTCAATTTTAAAACTTGTTTAAAATTAGTTTAAATGGTTCTGAACTTGCTAAACCAGTTTAGAACTGAATTGAGACTTAATTGAGCAGCATGTGGAGCTTTAAATTTTAGCTTGAGCACAGTTTGATGGTTCATTTGTTTAGTTCTGAATGTGAACTTCAGAATGCAGCATATGACAATAAAAAGTAGCCTAATATTCTGAGCCAGTTGTGAAACTGTTCTCAAAATCTGATTCAGTTCTAAAACCTGTTTGAAATTCGTTTCAAACGATTTCTAGAACTGGTTTAAAACTCGTCTGGTTTCTATTGTTGTTGGGGTATGTGGTGCCTCACATTTGACTTGATCTTCCCTCTTTCTCGGCATTTCTCGTTTCCTCTTTCGACACACGTGTTTACTCCTCATAACGTGCTAATAGTTTTTTTATAAGCATAGAAAAATTTCATTAACTTGCATTCAGCTAAGGAGAACTTGCCTGGCCTTAAATTCGACTATTTGCCGAATTCAACTAATAAGTTCTTTGTTTTCAGGATCAATACAATTTTATATGAATTTCATTCAATATTTTAAATTGTATTACAATTTTAATCAGGATCATATTGGATTTAAACACCTTTAATACTTGGGGATCACATATAGGTCTAATCTTGAGCACATTAAAGTTTTATTGAGTAAGTGAGAAATACTACTTGGTCTAAACTTGAAGGAAATATGGTGAAGTCCTTTAACATTGAAGTTTTTCACCCCTTTTCTTCGTTCAAAACTTGGAGTCATTGATTTTGAAAAGAAACTATCTTCCCTATCATCATCTACCTTGGATTAGTTCTCATCTTTGAGAGAGTATATCCATAACACAAATTTACACATTGAGTTTTGGAGAAAGTTATAAACATGATATTAAGTTTAAAGACATACATTGGACATTAGAACATATATGTAGATTCTTATTGCCAAAAAAACACTCGGTAGCTAGATTGCACAAATCTCTGAAAGCAAAAATAAGTTTTCTCAACCAGCTTGGTGTTGAAGCCAGAAATCGTCATACATAGTACAAGCTACAGTAGTAGGCACTTTGACCTGAAAAAACTGAGCCTAATACAAAACTCATAAGAAACCTAGTATGTGCAAAATACACTACAAATTTACATGACTATACATACACAGATAGATACATTCAAGCAAATGTCTCAGATTTTTTAGTAGTATAATGAAGAGAAACATGTTTTTGAAAAGAAGCAATTGGAGAAACATGTTGAAAACTTTTAAGATTAGTTTGACAACCACCATGAGCAATCAAAACCAAAGCAACTTGCAAATGTCCAGCTTCAGCAGCACAATGCAAAGGAGTGTAACCAGCATCATCAACACTATCAACCTCAGCACCATGTTCCAACAAAACCTTAACACTCTTTATTCTCCCTTTGAATGAAGCCCAATGTAGTGGGCTCCACCCATTCTGATCTTTACTATTCACTTCCGCTCCTTCCCCTAAACACTTCTTCAGCGCGTGTACATCATCCACACGCGCCGCTCGTAGAAGCGCGTCACCCCAACGTAGTATACCGAACAAGCGCGTGTGCCCACTCTCCGATGCCATTTCAAACGCTGTTTTACCGTTTATCTCTCTTGCGTATTTTACCTCGGAGTTTTGCAGTAAAAACTCAACCGCTTTTAAATGATTTCTGGACGCTGCGTGATGAAGTGGTGTCCACCGTCGAGAATCAACGGCGTTAGCGTTTCCTCCGATTGAAACGAAAAACTCAATTATACTCACGTGACCTTCACTCGCCGCCACGTGAATCGGTGTCATCATTTCTCTGTTCACCGAATTCACATCCAATTCGTCGCTGAAAGCTTCCAACAAAAACTTTACAACATCGATTCTATCCATTTTTGCAGCTTCGTGAAAAACAAAATCCACTGAATCGTTGATTCTGCATCCATTCGCTACAAGAAGCTTCAAAACATCGAGTTTCCCAGTTCTTATCGCAAACGGAATAACTGATTTACCGTTTGAATCTTTAAAATTTACATCTCCACCGGCGGCGATAAGATCGGTGACGTATTCAACTTTCCCGCTTTCAACCGCGGGTTTCATCAAATTCGTGAGATTCGATTTCGTGCAAACCGATATAGCTTTCGTGAAAAGATTTTGAGTTTCGTAATTTGAGATAACGAACTCCGCGACGGTGGGACCTACTAAAACGACGGTTATAACTGCATCACGGAAAACGTGGGGACCAGGTTTGTTAAAGAGACGACGGAGATCGTCTGTGGTGGCTTTACCGGTTGGTAGCATGGAGGTGCGAACGGTGATGACGTCAGCAGGTTCGGACAGAGGTGGTTGATTTACGTTTGTGAGATGAAGTGTGTATGTTGATGAAGAAAGTGGTGGGATTACTGATAAGGGTTTGTTGATTGAAAAGGTTGTTGGGTTTGTTGTTGTTAAGGAAACTGCAACAGACATGGTGTGCATGAGGTTTGTGAGCTTGAACGAGGAAGAACATTTTTGGTTTTTTTGGAAGTGAAGGTTTACTTCGTTGAACTCTGTTTTCACCAACCTATCCATGGTGCTGAGGGTTAATTTGATGATTAACACAGAGGGAGTTCTTAATTGTTATTGGTATCTTATGAGAAAGAAAGAAATTAAGATGCTTGATGGAATGAGACTGTTTATTTTGCTTCCTAATTGAATTATATTATCTTATCATTGTTAATTATTTTGATTTAATTTATTGTTGTTATTGTTGACTTATTGGGGTTAAGAAATTATTTGTGAATTGATTATTGGTGATGTGTGATTAAATATAGATGTTCGTTGGTTAGGGTGCGACTGTGACAGAGAAGGTGTGGGTGGGATGAAGAAGGATATGAATAAATTAGAGAAGACTCTGAATAAGACACTATTAGATGTTTTTCTTTTCATGCTTGCTATTGAATTGAACAAGAAATTGACAGGGTAAAAAGGTGTGAATTTCAACCAATTCAACCAGCCATTTTTGTGGAACTGGTTTATTGACTCGCACATAGAAAATACTATATACTTATTTTTTATTCATTCATTTTTGCAAAACGTTGGGTATAGAGAGAATTGAAATTTACATATTACAAACTTCCTGCTAATTGGATTGTCATACTGCAATTTTATATATTTTTTGTACTATCTGAAAGTGAAAACAGGGCATCTTGTGTGTATATACTTAGTTGATATTCTGTTCCACACTGGTTTTGGCTGTATATGAGGACCATGTTTAATAGAAAATGCGGCAGTTGCGATTTCACATACCATTTTCTAGTTTTTGTTTAATATTATTAGGTCATATTCAGCAGCCATGAGTCACTTTATAAATTTATGACCAATGATATTTGTCTTCATCTTGGATTATTTGAGCCAAGTCAGCTAACAGTAACTGTCTATGCAGTTGTAATTTTAGGTGATTATAATTCTATTTCAATTTCCAACTTCTACGGCTTCTGTTCTATATGACATATTTTATTTACCAAAATTAAGTCGCATGTCCAAGGCAACAATGTTCACTGTATCCTAAAAAAACAGAGAGAGCGATGAGAGGAGGGGAGGCTGAGAACCGCAATTACCCGTGGCTCCGCCATGGACAATCGCGCCGGTACCAATCCCTGGAGGTGAGGAAAATTGGGGGGTGAGGGGCCCTGGCGGGGTGCCACAAACGGGGGGGAGGGGATGGGTGAGATTGGATTGACGTGAGACCGCGACGGAGGAAAGCGCAACGACAGGATTTTCAGGTTCAGGACGGTTTCGAGGATCGCGTACGGCTACGATCGTGGGCAGATTAGGGTTATGTATGCATCAAGGGAGGATCGGTACTACGGGGATTATTATTTTGATACCGAGTACTCGGTTGACAGGTTTGCAAACAGAAAGAATTGCTACTATGAGGATTCTGGGCAAGGTTCTGATCGGTCAAAGGGATATGACACTGACAACAGGATGCCGCGCCGGTCAAGGAAACATCTTCAGAAGCCGTGCGCGGTGGTTGCACCCTCTCAGCAGCTTCAGCTTGTGGTAGTCGACAATGAAAAGGTAACGCAAACTGCATCATCGTTTAAACGGTTTGTTACTTTCTACATCACTAATTTTCCGCCACAAGCATCTGAATTTTTCTTAAGAAAGAATTTTGAACTGTGTGATATTCTTGAGGATTTGAATGTTGCTAGTAATAGAAATAAGAATGGTGATGTTTATGGTTTTGTGAGATTTGCCAAGGTACGGGACGTGGATAAACTGTTGAAAGCTTTAAACAATGTGTCCTTTGGCCAATATCGTGTTCTTGCGAGGCTTGCTAGGTTTGACAAGTCGGCTCCGAAGGAGGTTGAGAAGACGAGGGAGGGTGAGGGAGATGGAGGGAGGGTGGACGAGAAGGGTGAACGTGGTATTTCGAAGGTGAGGGTGTCGGGCTTTGAGGGAGAAAAAAATTGTGAGGTGGGTGATCATGGGAAGGGTGAGGGACCGAAGGTGAAGAGGGTGGGGAGGAAGGAGGTGACGGTTGGGACGGTTGTGGTGAGGGTGGGGGAGTCGTCGAAGAAGGGGAGAGAGGGAGAGGTAGTGTGGGTTGGAGGTGACTCGAGGAAGGAAAGTGCCAAAAATTTATCTAACATGGACATTGACCCTGTTACGACAAAGTTGGTGCATGTGTACAGGCCTCGGGAGGAGGACTTGGCTTGGGCACGTAAAGGTTTAACTGGTACGGTTTTAAACGGAGAATCTATACCTCTTGTATAGAGTCAAGTGGTGGATGCTGGTTTTACTGACCTTGAAATTATTCCTATTGGGGCGGATAAGGTTTTTATTCGTTCTATGTCGAGAATAAATATTTCTGTTGTGGTAAAGGAAGCTCGACCGTTTTTTGATTTAGTATTTTCTTAGTTGGTTTGTTGGAAGAAAGCGGTGATGCCTTTTCGAAGGGGTGCTTGGTTACGTGTGTACGGGATTCCTATTCATGCTTGGAATGAGAGCTTTTTTAAGCTCTGTATTCTTGAATGTGGGAGTTATTTACGCTCTGACAACTGCTCAATGACCAGACAAAGGTTAGATTATGCAAGGGTGTTGGTTTCGACAACGTTATTTGAAGTGATAAATGTGTCAGAACAAATCTCAATCGAAGGTGTTCTTGTGGAAATTAAAATTATCGAGGAATGGGGATTTAGTTTAGGAGAGGATGCTTGTCTGTCAGATGATGATGGGAAGTCAGTGGTGTCTTGTCCAGATAATGCGGAGTTACATGAGGATATGGATATAAATAATAATGTGGACATTTTGGTTGAAAAAATTGTAAAAGATGTTCGGGATGCCGAAGATGAGGACCATAATTTTTTTGAAGCGGATAAAGGCGAGGAAAACTTAGAGACTACGGCACCGGTGGAGACGCACACTCCTTCAGTGTCTCGAAGTGGGAACCCGGATAGTCCTAAACATATGCCCTTGTTGGATACATCTGGCTCTTTTAATGAGCAGCCTTCACTAAATGTTGATTCAATTTCTTTAAGTTCCAAGAATATTTCGGCTCATATGATACCCGATGCCTGTTCTTTGGCTCTTAATGTGGGTGTTTCGGCCAAAGCTAAGGTTGATGACCTTTTACCTCGAAAACGAGGTGTGCAACCGATTTCGGCCTCTCAAGTTACTGCTCAATCATCTCGTTCAGGTATGTGGAGTGTGGAATGGCTTTACAATATTCAATAAGATGTGGGTCTTGTTTCATCAAAAAAGAAGAGGTTGAAAAAGGTGGTGGGGGATGGCGCTGACATTGTTAAAGGTGGTACTTCATTTGTTCATAAAAAGAAAACGGGGGGGGAGGGGGGTGTTATTCGACATCCAATCCTGACACTTAAAAAGGTAGCCAGACTCCCTAGCAAAGATCGTGCGGAGGTAATGAAGGTTTTAAATAATTTTGATGTCATGAAATCCTTAAAAAAGAAAATCAGAAGACGTCAGCAGTTAATGGCGCGTGCAGTTAAATCAGCAGAGGAGGTGTCTATTGACTCTTCTAATAAATGGAATGCATCGAAATCAGTGAATGACTGGCAGAATTGGATGGTGTTACGTGGGAACGAAGAGGTGGTGTCTGATGATATTCAGGGTTTTGGTAAAGCTATTGGAGTTTCATTTCAAGGGAAAACTCAGAACATGTTCAAAGTCTTGTCTCGCCCTAAGCAAGATACAAATGGGTCGGTGGAGTTAGCCAAGGAGGTTGTGGACGGGGCAGGTGAGGGAAGGGGGTAGGTGGTGTTGTAGGGGTGTGGAATGAAGTTGTTATCTTGGAATGTTAGGGGGTTAGGGGGATGGAGAAGAGAAGGGAAGTCAGGTTGCTGGTGGGGGAGAAGCACCCTTTAATTATTTGTTTGCAAGAAACCAAGTTTATGGTGTGTGATGATTCAGTGTGTTCGTCGTTATGGGGAAGTTCCTCTTATGCTTTCTCGTATTGGCCTTCCGTGGGGGCGTCTGGGGGATTGTTGACCATGTGGGATAGTTCGGAGGTGGAGGTGTGGTCATCCGTTAGTCAAGAACATGTGCTTATTATTCATGGTCGGATGATTTCATCGAATGAGGAGTTTTACTTATTTAATGTTTATGCACCTTGTGACGCTCGAGGAAAACAGGATCTTTGGGTTTCTTTGTCTCAGCGGTTGTCTCATCTGAGAGGTCAGAAAGTTTGTGTGTGCGTCGATTTCAATGTCGTTCGTATGCGGAAGGAAAGAAGATCGGTTCGGAATGATGGGGTGTCTCCGAATGTCGTGTTATTTAATCATTTTATTGACGACATTTATTTGGTCGATTTGCCGTTATGTGGTCGTCGGTTCACTTGGTTCAAGGGTGATGGTATTTCGATGAGTCGGATAGACCGATTTTTGCTTTCTGAGAAATGGTGTCTTAGATGGCCTAACTGTTTGCAGATTGCCCTTCGTCGTGGAGTATCTGACCATTGTCCTCTTCAGTTATTAGTGGATGAGGCAAATTGGGGTCCCAGACCCTTTCGTATGTTAAAGTGTTGGCAAGATATGGCGGGTTATCATCAATTTGTGTCTGAAAAATGGAGATCCTATAATGTTGAAGGATGGGGCAGTTTTGTATTGAAAGAGAAGTTAAAATTGATAAAAAAAAAAAAAAAATGGTTCTGAAAGACTGGCATCTGTCACATGCTTCTAATATTCCGGCAAAACTGGATTCTTTAAAGTCTCGTCTTTCTTCATTAGATGGTAGAGGTGAAGAAGGTGTGTTAACGCCAGAAGAGATGGAGGAGTTACGTGATACCACTCATGAAATTCATGTATTGTCTCGAGTGAATACTAGCATTTGTTGGCAGCAGTCTCGTTTACTTTGGTTGAAGGAAGGGGACGCAAACTCAAAAATTTTCCACACAGTTTTATCGTATCGTCGTCGACGAAATTCTATTGTTTCTTTTGTGGAGAATGGTAATATTGTGGAGGGGGTTCAGCCCATTAGAAGCGCCATTTTTTCTCATTTCAGTAATCATTTTAAACATCAGAATGTATCGCGGCCAAGTGTGGGGAACATGAATTTTAAGACTTTATCGCCTACGGAAGGGGGCGGTTAGGTTAAACCTGTTTCAGTTGAGGAAGTAAAGGCGGCGGTGTGGGATTGTGATAGTTTCAAGAGTCCCGGACCGAATGGTGTCAACTTTGGTTTCATTAAGGAATTCTGGTTAATTTTGAAGGATGACATCTTGAGGTTCATTTCATAGTTCCATCGGAATGGTAAATTGGCTCGAGGTATTAATACAACTTTTATAGCTCTTATTCCAAAGGTGGAGAGTCCACAAAAGTTGCCTGACTTTGGGCCTATCTCTCTGGTGGGCTCTTTGTATAAAATTTTGGCCAAGGTGTTAGCGAATCGCCTTCGTTTGGTTATTGGTAAGGTTATTTCTGAGACTCAAACAACGTTTGTTAAAGACATACAAATTCTTGATGGGGTTCTTATTGCTAATGAGGTGGTGGACGAACCATGCAAATTGAAGAAGGAACTTTTGTTATTTAAGGTGGACTTTGAAAAAGCGTATGACTCTGTTGATTGGTTGTATTTGGATGAGGTTATGAGAAAGATGGCTTTTCCGGTTTTATGGCGGAAATGGATAAAAGAATGTGTCTCTACAGCAACGGCTTCAGTGTTGGTCAATGGCAATCCTACTGATGAGTTTACCTTAGAGAGGGGTCTTCGACAAGGGGACCCTCTCTCTCCTTTTTTATTCCTTCTGGCTGCGAAAGGGTTAAATGTTATGATGTCAGAGATGGTGAGAAATAATTTATTTGTTGGTTATGGAGTTGGTGCACAAAATGCTTTGGTGGTTTCTCACCTTCAGTTCGTCGATGATACACTGCTGGTGGGCGTTAAAAGTTGGGCAAATGTAAGAGCTCTGTGTGCGGTGTTGTTGTTGTTTGAGGCTATGTCTGGGTTGAAGGTAAACTTTAATAAAAGTCTACTAGTTGGGGTTAATATTTCAGAATCTTGGTTGACTGAGGCAGCAAATATCTTGAATTGTAAAGTTGGTAATGTTCCTTTCTTGTACCTGGGTCTCGCTATTGGGGGTGATCCTCGTAGGTTATCGTTCTGGGACCCTGTGATGCATACCATTAAATTTAAGCTGTCTGCGTGGCAAAGTCATTTCCTTTCTTTTGGGGGCCGTCTGACTCTTTTGAAATCAATCCTGACCTCTCTGTCTGTCTATGCCCTTTCTTTCTTCAAAGCTCCGTCGGGTATTATCTCTTCCATTGAATCTTTATTTAAAAAATCTTTTTTTTTTTTT
>Ga0315915_1005249_pt1 | contig 16180 bp, 15 predicted proteins | sample MpolbnodulesMG_FD_207738 | JGI IMG/M metagenome (GOLD analysis project Ga0315915, IMG submission 207738) | Medicago polymorpha root nodule microbial communities from Los Angeles, California, United States - branched nodules | ecosystem: Host-associated > Plants > Roots > Nodule | place: USA... | reverse complement strand
ACCTGTTTTTTTAGAGATTTAAGACCACTTTTACACAAAAACAGGTCTGAAATCTTTAAAAATCAGGTCTTGTATCCCTGATTTGCACTAGTGCTTGTAAAGTGAAGAACGTCTCTCTTTATAAACTTTTACAAAGAGTCATATCTTTTCAATATGGGACTTAAGTTTTCTCAACACACCCCCAGACCCATAATTGTTGGGTTTGGCGTGTGAGTATGTAGGTGTGTTGGTCGATAGACTTTGATACCATATTAGATTTTTATGTTAGACCCATAACTCATCTTTACAAAACCGACTTAATCGGCTTGTAAGGTGACTAATGTGAGACCTATGTTTTTCCTACTAATACCACTTGGTCTAACAATTTCGCCATTTTTATTAATTGAGTTAGGATTTGTGACAACCTTCTAAAAACTTATTGTTGAAGTATTAGAAAAATAAAATAATTATTGCACTTATTAAATCAAATTACCTGCCATCTCCAACCCACATCTGTCTCAGATATATTTTTGGGGTTATTAACTTTGCATGTGCCATTTCCCTTATAAGCCACAACACCGGAATATATCTTATCAAGGATATTATTTCCAAAAGAAGCTTTATCAATTCCGCTACATATCACGGTAACTGGATAATCTGGAGGATGATTATACTGAGCTGCACTTGTATACATGCTTTCCAAGTACTCTGACAACTCAAAAGAATGGTTTAAGGGGCTGCAAGATCAAGTATACATCATCAATAAATTTAATTTCATCCAACACACTAGAGTTTGAAGTGAATTTAAAGTTTGAATTAATTTTGTTTCATTTAATGAATAAATCTAAAATACAAAGTTTTGTTTATAGAGTACATAAGAATATTCTTATCCTTAATTTTATATGCTTAGTCCAAAAAAAAAAGGTAAGAAAAAAAATGAAAGAATGTTTGTACTGGCAAGAGTTGAATCTTTGACTAAGAATGGAAAGACCATTTGGCTGGGATGCTACTTTGTCAATTTCAGACCAAGAGTTCAATATTGTTTCATAACATGTCTCACTGACTTCCTGAAAATGAATTAATTAGTTACTCATGAAATCATTCAAATTATTCTAAATAAAATAAATGTTTAAATACATTTTTAATCCCTACAAATATATAATTTTTTATTTTTATTTTCAGTCCTTGTAAAAATATATTTTTTTTGTTTTACTTCTTGTGAATACAACACTTTTTGTTTTTTTTCCTAAAAAAAAAAACACTTTGTTTTTGGCATTTATTGTTTTAATTTAGTCATTGAAAAATCTTTTCATTTTGAAATCGGTCATTGAAAATGTAGACTATCTAATTTTAGTCCCTCAAAATAAGGACTAAAATTAATATTATAGAGACCATTTTTAATATGAACAAATTTTATAAAAAAAATGTATATTTACAAGGACTAAAAATAAAAAGATATATTTTTCCAAATGTTAAAGCAAAAATTAGTTTATTTATAGGGACTAAATCATATTTCATTTCAATAAAAAATATAAACTATGTGAAATTACTTTGAAATCCCTTGAAACAACATCAAAATAAGCATTTGGTGATGTAATATCATCAAAGTAGAGGATTGGAGCAGACGAGGCCAAAGCACCAATGGCCAAATGAGGATATTTGAGCCTAAACCATGAAGCAAGCACTGTATATATAACAAAAATTGATATTTAATTTCAACAAGATAACAATGAATATATGTGAAGAAAAAAACTAAATGAAAGAATATGGTTCTAAAAAATATTTGAGGTTACATGGCAACATTTTATGGTAATTCTCCGCAACATCAAATATTGCGACACACACACATATCTATGTGTGTGGGCGCACGCATGTTTGTGTGTATGTATAAAGAAACAATTTAAGATACTAACTTCCACCATATGATCCTCCAATCACAACTACTGGGGAGTTTTGAGCATGCAATGTCTTCTTTATGTCTATGATCACTTCTGCATAATCTGCAAGGGCTTGAGCCGAGTTAAAATATCCAAGTGTGTTTGCATTCTTGAACGCTTCTTCCCTTGACCCAAATGGTATTGATTTTCCATAATACCGATGCTAATATAAAAATTATTAAGAGAAATATTTGAATTAGATAATTGAATGTTAAAAGAAATATTTATAGCAAAGGGAAAAGTAAAATGAAACGTAGTGAGTACCTCTATATATACTAAGAGAGCTTTAAAGGTTGGTGCCTTTTCTACCATAAATCCTATACTCTTAGGAGAACCATCTATTGGTTGTTCTGGACCAAAGTAGACAAATATTGGAGCACTAGAATTTGCACCACCCCAATATTTGAAATTAATCAAATATCTTTGATTAAATGTATTGTAGCTTTCTGGATTATAGTTGAAGTGATCCAAAACTTGTTTGTAGTAAAATGTTTCAGTATCGTTTGGATCAGTGGAAACCAAGGTTGCAATGTCGTTTAAGGTTTTTTCTTGAAATGGAGATAACCTTGGTATTGTCAATGAGTGTGTAGGAGTGGGGTTGATAGAGTGTATGAAAAATATGAGAGGAAGCCATGTGAACAACTTGAAGTAGTGTTTCATTGCAACCAATTATAAGGAGAATAATTTTGAAGTTTCAATGACCAATTCAAATATGAATGAAAGACATCCTTATAAATATGTGATCCTTAAATAGTGTTTTTTAAATGAGAACGATGTGGGAAGAAATATCATTTTAAATTTATAAATAAAGAATAAATAAATGATGACAGTTAGTTGGAGGTATTTAAGTGATTGAATCCAATGCATATCGAACGAGAGTTAGTTGGAGGTATTTAAGTGATTGAATCCAATGCATATCGAATTGGCATGCTAATTATATTTACTATAAGTTAACTCTTTCTATATAAAAAAAAGTTGATTCTCAAGAGGCCGTTTACAATATATTTTATAGGCAAAAGTTTATAATATCTTTAAATTGAAGAATATACTACTAAGTGACAATTCTACCGGCCTATTCAACTCTTTTCTTGTCATAAGAAATTTTAGAGTAAGGGAAACTGGTGCCCTAGTATAATGTAAGGAAGATATTAGAGATTAAAGAGCACTTATAAACAAAAGTACATTTACCTCCCTACAAAGGTATTAGTAAGACTCAAATCCGATTTATTCATCTCTAAATAACTAATTCGAATGAAAGCTGAATTTTAATTTGAATATAGAAATTATAATTCTTTTATATTTTCAAATTATTCATTTATTTTTTAAAATTGTAAAATATCACTTTCAAATATAAATAATTTTAAACAATTTTTTTCCAAAATTAATTCATTTCAAATAAGTCTATCAAAATATAAACCAACACTGAATTTTATAAGGTTTCTTGCTCAGGAATTTCTATTTCACACAATCACACTTATTCCCTCAAATTTGTCTCCAATCAAATATTTTATTTTTGAAAGACCCAATCAAATTTGTCTCCACTCAAATAATAATATCAACAATGAAATTGCCATTGACCTTCACCATCGTTATCATCGTTTAAGTCTTATTGTAGAGTGCACAAGAAAGTCATATTACAAAGCTCGCCACAATTGGAAGTTCCACTTTAATCCACATAATACCTATCTACTTTTCTTATGCTTCACGTATTGGCATAGTTTTTTTTAGAGGGCATTTGCATAGTTGCTTAGTAATCATATTCTTTCCCATCATATCGTGCAGTGACACTCTCAAACGAAGTGCTCTCAAACTTTTCCAAAACAGAAAAATAACATTATTTTCTTCGTGATTATACTCAGTAGTTGTCAGTATAATACATTGTTATACGTAGGAGTCGATGTTCGAACTCCTTAGATACCACTTATTCACTTAAAAAAAAGAATTATAGCTACTAACAATAAGAAGAAGAAAAGTAACACTATTTGATCCACAAACTGCACAAAAAGAAATAGAGAAAATAAAGAAGAAATAAAATGAAAGTTAGTGGAAAGATTTGAACTCAAATCATGAAGCCGTGTTATTTGGAAAATTCTTCGGTTATATGATGAAAAAAAAAAGTGGAAAGAAAAGAAAAACATGTTCACATTTCAAAATGTTGAAAATCATGATATCAGAGAAAATGAGAGAAAAACTTGAAAGATTTTTTATTGAATTGATAACGGAAAATATACAACTGAACTGTATAGTTACAAAATTAAGACAATCTTTCTTATATACTAATTACTAACTAGCTAAATGACCTTAACTACATGTATCTCAACACAAAAATTATCTCTACGATCTCTATTCAATGAAAAATTAAAAGGGAGGAACTCTACTTTTGCTTGTGATGACAATTTTTAGTCCTACACTATGACTCCGAGATTGATGACCGGATCGGCAACGGACGTTGACGAGCAAGATCCCTCTGCCCTTGAGTTTTCTCTTTTGGTTGCGGATTGCGTGCAGCTTGACTTCTTTCTTCCACATAGGCTAGCTTCCTTGCTTGCATGCCTTGTGGCGAACTAGACTGAAAATTGTGTATATTATATAAAGACAGAGTCTTAAACTTAAATCAAAATCTTGCACTTAAAATTCATTTAATCTTTTTCATAATTAAAATGATTAATTAAGAGTTCTGTTAAATATCCCTAAAAAAAGAGGTACTGTTAAAATACTCTTTCTCCTCTCTTCTCTCTAATTATAAACACCTATTGCTTTTTACAAATATATTAAGAAAAGTAGGAAAATGAATTCTCTTCATTTAAACTCTCTCAATTTTTTTTTATTGTTAAATCTCAACCATCAAATTCAATCTTCTTTTTCCTTATAATTTTATATCGCATTTTTTCTCCTATGTTTGATTGCAGAAATGTAATAACTAAGAGAAATAGAGAGAATTTATATGGAGAGAATTCATTCTCTAAAATCACAAAGAAATATGGATTGAATTTGAAGGTTGTGATATAACAATTGAGAAAAATTAAAGTGTTTCTATGGAGATAACTCGATTCTTGGAATCATATGTTGACTATATATGGCATCAATCAAAACACATGTGTTACACGATCAAAAGAGGGATAGAACTGTTGGGTTACGAGGGGAGCTCGGGGGACCGTCCACATCGAGGTTAGAACAACTCCACAAGCAAGAGAGACACCACACTCTTACCCGAAACCTTAAGGCAATGAGCTTATGGGTCCTCTTAATTATAAGGTTTTCAACCTTTACTTTTCTATCCGATGTGGGACATATAACTCACACTTGCACACAACACTCCCCCTCAAGTGTGAGTCCATCTATTCATCATGCTCCCCCTTCAAGCGGAAGCTCTTACTTGCTTGTATCGTCGTTGCTATTTTCTCCGCAAAGGACCGACATTGTACCATCGTTGCTGCTTTCTGCGCAAATGGACCGGCTGCCTCGGTCGTACCCTTCATCGAACCGGGGCTCTGATACCACTGTTGGGTCATGAGGGGAGCTCGGGGGACCGTCCACATCGAGGCTAGAACAACTCCACAAGCAAGAGAGACACCACACTCTTACCCGAAACCTTAAGGCAATGGGTTTATGGGTCCTCTTACTTATAAGGTGTTCAACTTTTACTTTTCTATTCGATGTAGGACATATAATTCACACTTGCACACAACAAGAACCCATAAGAAAGGACATCACAAAAGTCACAAAACATATCCAAGATAATAACGTGAACCTATCCAAGGTGCACAATCATCCTAAAGCTGTAGGAATTAGGTCAAAAGACATACAATTGGAGGAACCTTACTCAATGAAACTCCTAGCATGATAAATGAGCGATCCAACCCAATTGAAGGGAACGACAGTAAAAATACTGCTGATGATAGTTTCATGAATTTACAAATGATGAACTTTTATCCTTTATTTTTTTTTATTTTATCATTATTGTTTTTTTAATGAAAGTTATTAATTGGAACTGTAGAGGTGCTCAAGGAATAAATTTCCAGAGAGCACTTACTAATTTTTGCAGGAACAACAAAGTTGACATGGTTGCTTTGCAAGAGAGTCGTTGTAGTGGAAGCATATCCCAAAATACAATAAAAAAATTGGGTTTTAAATATTCTTTGCGGGTGGAAGTGAGGGTTTTTTTTTGGTGGCATTTGGATAATGTGGAATAGAATGGACATTAATGTGCATCTTATCAAAGCTGACTTTCATTTTCTTCATATGCAGGTAAAGGAAAAGGACATGGACCATTGGTTTCTTACCGTAGTTTATGCTAGCTCGAGAGAACATGAGAGAAGAGAAATATGGAATCAAATCCGGCATATCGCATCAACTATTAGTGACCCTTGGCTGGTTATGGGCGACTTCAATGAGATTGCTAGTCCCGGTGAAAAAAAAAGGGGGAATGCAAGCTGACATTAGGAAATGTTTGCAATTCAACAATTGGATTAACGAATGTAGTTTAATGGAGGTCACTACTTGGGGAACAAAGTTTACTTGGAGAGGGCCTCAATGGAATGGAAGGGATAAAGTCTTCAAAAAGTTGGATCGTGTTTTGTGTAATGTATCTTGGAGACTAAGATACCATGAAGGGTTTGCCAAAGTTCTTTCTCGTATGCATTTTAACCACCATCCAATTATTCTTCTCACCGAGGGAGAGACAAATGTTGGAAGGAATCGATCTTTTAGATTTGAAGCTGCTTGGACTACTCATGAGAATTTCCACCATTTTCTTAAGGATAATTGGGTTCGGAGTAGAGATTTGGCCTATCTCCTCAACAATCTAACCAACAACCTCAAAGAGTGGAATAAGGACGTTTTTGGTAATATTTTCAAAAGTAAAATATAACTTTTGGCTAGACTGAATGGAATTCAGAATATCCCAAACTACGGCTACACCAATTTTTTGGAGACTTTGGAAAAGGAGCTCCAAAATCAGTTAGCTACTGCGTTGTATCAAGAAGAGTGTATGTGGTATCAAAAATCCAGAGGGGATTGGATAACTGATGGAGATCGGAATACAAAATACTATCATTCCGAAACCATTGTTAGAAGACGGCGCAATAAAATTATCTCCTTAAGGAGTGAAATGGGGGATTGGATTGAGGATCAGGAAGACCTTAGGAACACTGTGAAGAATTTCTACCTCAATTTATATCATGAAGAGGCCCCTACTCGTGACCCAGTCATTTCGTGGACAACTTATCCTCAAATGCTGGAGGCTGAGCACAACAAATTGAGTGCTCCAGTTCATTTTGTAGAGTGTAAAAGAGCGCTTTTTGAGATGGGTCCTCACAAGGCCCCGGGTGAGGATGGTTACCCTGCTTTATTTTTCCAACAAAGTTGGGATACCGTTGCTGACTCAGTTTATCATTATGTGAATTAGGTGTGGTCTAATCCTTCTCTTATCTCCTATATTAACAATACACTACTAGTTTCTTCTTTCTAAAACTAAGTCCAATGTTTAGAGACTGATAGAGTTCAGAGTCTGGAACATAGTTTAGAGTCTTATGCAGCGGATAATATATATATATATATATATATATAGAGAGAGAGAGAGAGAGAGAGAGAGAGACAAAGAAATTATACAGGTTCCTTCCACAATCCAGAAGTAGTCCTGACCCCCTTGCACTTCCAAGGAGAGTTCACTAAAATCAATATATGATTACAATTGCTCAAGCACAAAAGCAAGAGGTTTCCTATGATCAAGCACACACGCAAGAGTCTTCCTATGCTCAAGCACAAAAGCAAGAGACTTCTAAACAAATACAATTACACATAAAAATGTTTGAGGTTGAACACTTGATATACAATCAGTGGTGTTCACAAATACAAATCAGATACACACTCTTAAGACTCTAGAATTTCTAAGATACAAAAGTTGTTAAGAAATTCTAAGTGAACTTGATGTGAAAACAATTTCAGCAGAGTTTTGGCACTTGTAAATTGTTGTGAGTGTCTTACAATCTTCAAGTCTTCACTCCTTTATATAGAGGTGTGAAAGAGACGTTGTTGATTGCCAACACATTAAAAGAGTCGTTGTTGAAGCTTGATAATCACCAATGATCTGTTGCTTGATTTGCTTATTGTCCCAGGAGGGAACAATTTCAAATTCATTCCTTGAATAGAGAATAACTAACGTAGACACAGCTGTTATCTTGTACTACTACAGACATGAGGAATGAAGTAGTGGTTGTACAATTGTACTATGTCCTTTTTCTGTGCTCTTTAGTGGATAAGCATCCAATGCCTTCTAATTCCTCTGAAATAGCCGTTGCTCCAGGCTTCCATTCCTTCTGCAATCATATGGATTCAGAATAACAACTTTTAACTAACTCCAGCTTCTAGGGCTCTTCAGACTCTCTGATGACGTCAGCTTCTGATGGTCTTCAGAAGCTCTTTGTCTTCAGACTCTGTCTAACCAAATAGCTTGACCTCCGAAAAATGACGTGACACCTTTGTTATCTTTTGTTCTTTCAGAACCAATGTTTGACTTATAATTTTTGACTATGGTCCTGCACACTTGAACAAATATTAACAATTCCAATTGACATTTTAATACTATATTATCATCAAAACTTAAAAATAACATATTTCCTAATCACTTGGTCTTTTTTGTTTAAGCTATAACCAAAAACTTGTATTAGTCCCACATCGAGCATGTTTAAGAAATTGCTAGAATTCTTTGGCTATATAATTAAAGCGTGTTGTAAGTTTTCAACACCTTTCAGCTGAGGGCATACCTCACTGCTACTTAGCGCCCTGAAGTCCAAATAAAAAAACTGTGGGGTGGTCAAATGCAATTTCCATAAGAGTATCAGTGCAATTTTTAATATTATAGGGTCTGCAGGTGCACACTTTAGTTGCACACTAGATCTTTCTTTATATCCAAGTAGATGAGTTAAACCTAACGAGCTGAATCGAGCTGCTTGTGAACTTTAAACGAGTCGAACTCGAGCAAAAAAAAGATTCGTTTTGAATTCGAGTCAGTTTCGAGCCGAACCATTTCTTATCGAGTCAAGCCGAACTAAGACAGGTTCGGTTCGACTCGACTCATTTCCAGCCCTATCCGGCGGTAACGTAGTCAACCAACTGAGCCTTGAACTGAAAGTCTCATATTAGCCAACCTATCATCGCAGCAGTTACCTTCGTGGTAGATATGAGATGCACATAGGTTTATGTGACAAAAATAAATTTTTAACGCAACTCTTGTATCCAAGTTGCCAATACCTTGAACATTCCGATATAAAATATTCATTGAGCATTTGGAGAGGAGTTACCCAAGACCCATTGTAGCTTCAATTTTTGTTTATGCTTTTTGGTTAAGACCGGTGTGAATGGCTCTTCAACTGATCTTTGATTGTAGTCCTGAATTCTCTGCCACAATTCAATATCATGCTGAATATTTACATTACTGTGTTGTTCTAAACTTTCTCTTTGTGTGTCCATGTTGTTGTCCTCGGGTATCATGTTTGAATCAGTGTTACCGTCAACCAGATGAACAACCTGACCATCTACAATCTGAGCATGCACAGCGAGCTACTCATGGACAACTACTGTATAAACAATGGCGATTGTAACCTGTGAGTGCGGGGGACTTGTGGGTGAACCCGACATGACCTCATCTTGCTGCTCTCTGGTCCTTTACAACCGAGTCTAAAACTACGTGACTCTCAATACTAGTAGGGCAAACAATTTCATCAGAAACATTTTCTAGGGCCAAGTGAAAAGAAGAATGGATTTGTCAGTGTGAGCATTCTTGTTAGGCTGAAGACCAACAATATAATCCTCAACTTGTTTAACTTGCATGGCTATGGGAACAACAACAATAGGGGAAGCTTTCTATTCAGTAGACTGCTCAAACATCTCAAGAGGGTATGAGTTCAACGTTGCAATTGTTGTCGTAATTTCAGAATTAACCATTGACTTCTCAAAAGCGAGCGATGAACCAATACCAAGGGGATTTTTGTGTGCCTGCCATTTCGTAGTCTGAAGTTTCTGATGTATTATTAACTTCTTCCCCTTGTCTTGCACCTTTTTGTTATTATATCTGACCAGTTTCCTTTCTTTTTCGGATGCAACCAACGACAGTTTGCGACGGAGTGGCCAATTATCCGACAGTGTGAACAGAAATCCAGGAGCCACTCATATTCAACCTCAAGAGGAAAAGAAAAACCTTCCCTTTCCACCATGACTTCCTAGAAGAGATGCCGTGAAAAATCAATATCCACCAGCACCCGCGCGTAATGGCCAAAGGTGCGTTTCTGAGTTGCGGCGTCAATAATAAGAGGAATGCCAATGGCTCTTGCAATTTCCAAAATAGTTATTTCTAACGAGTACTCCCGTACTTGGGCATATGTCGGACACTGAGAGTACTTATTAAAATCTTTGGACCATTGGGAAAGCCGCAACAGTCCCAGTTTCAAACTAATTGTCCCTATTGCAAGAGATGTGCGCATATCTTCGTCTGATGACCTCGAATAGTCGGCTGAGGGAGAGGAGCACTCTGAAAAATGACCGAAGGTGAAAGCACTTATGCGAAAGAACGTTGGTGTTGCGAGGCCTTTGCAGCGAGAATTTGCGTTTCAGCTACACAAGGCCATGGGCAAGAGAACACCATGGCCGTGGAGAGCCCCACCAAGTGATTCTAATGATGTTACGTTGAAATCATGTCGGTGATCGGAACAACAATTGAGAAGCAATTGAAATATAAATGAAACTAGCACTCATCATGTAATTAAAAATAATGGATATATGTAAGTCGAGGAATCAATTGGAAAGCAATTTGGTGTGAATTTAAAAATTAGGGGAATCGCTCATGCTATGTAGAAACCCTAGCAGAGCGATTCAAAAATGCTAAATTGTACTTTAACGGTTTATAAAATATTAAGATTTAGTCCATAATATGTGCATTGTCACAAAAATAAGTGACATGCCAACTCTTTTTTTTTTTTGAAAAACTCTTTATTCAACTATACTTATCAGCAAAATAAGTTTCATAGTTTGTGGTGGGAACCATAATTATTAAATTCGAGGGCCTAAAAATTATTTCTCAAAACAAAATAAAATAAGTAGGGTGAATAAAACCTAAATAACAAACTAATTTCAAATAACATAACAAAATAATTATAAAACATTTTTTACAAATTACAAACGAGAAAAGTTGTGCATTTTAATAAGTGGGTTTGGTAAATAATTTTAATAAAAGCCTATGTTTCAAAAAAATATTATTGAGTTAAAGTTTACATTAACTTCCAATAAGAAAGTCATATAAAATTACTTATTTTACTATTAAAATTTTGAAATAGAAAAGGAAATTGCTAAAGAGGAAAAATTTTAAAATAGAAGAGGGAACTTAATGCAATGAAAGTTTAAAAAGTAATTTTTTTACATAAAAATTATAAATGTTTTCATTTTTAAATCCTTAAAAATGCTATTTCGATACTTGTCAGCAAAACTCAATAGAAAAATGGTGGCAACAAACTTTTTTTTTTGAAAGAACAAAAGATTTTGTTTTCCCTAAGTTGGTTTGAGAATGTATTGGTTCCACCAAATATATGAATGTTGTACAAAATTTAATTAAGAGTTAAATATTTTTAACTTTATAAATAAACCGACTTTTAATTTTATACTCCTCTGAATTTCCTCAAATTTTTTTTTTTATACTCCTCTGAATAAATTTTCAAACACCGGCCACTCAAGTATTTTACATCAATATCCCTAAAAAAAATGTATTTTCCATCAATAAAATTGGTCATTGATGTTAAATTCCAGTAGCGACAGTACACATGGCAATAATGGTAAATTTTTCAAATGAATTGGAATTATTTATTTATATTATAAATCTTAAATTTTCTTTTAAAAAAACTGCAGAATTAAAAGGTATAAAAATATAATTGTGGAAACCTCATAAAAATAAAATAAAATAAAAAAGGACAATTTGAATTTAAAGTAGGTTAATAAATTGGGTATCTTCAATATATTCTAGATGCCATTCACATTCAAGAAAATTTATTATATTAAAGAAAATATATGCAAGACTTTCTTTTAGATTTCTAAAAACCCCCCTTCATAGATTTGATTTTTTTTATATAAACAATATCCACCATTATAAAAAAAAATAAATTTGGAGGTGATGCCTACATTATCCCTTCATGAATTGGGGGTAATTTACCCCCAATGATAAATATGTTTCAATTCTGAAATGAAGGAGACGAAGATCACATGTTGAATGAAGAAGATGAAGAAACTTAATATTTTTTAGATGAAAATGATAATTAATTGTAAGAAAAAACCAAAATAGATTACCCTTAATGAATGGGGATAGATTACCCCTAATAACAAATATGATTTTATTATGAAACGAAGATGGAGATCACATGTTAAATGAAGGAGACGAAAATAAAGATAAAGAAAATGAAATTTTTCTTTAAAAGGGGTAAAATACCACCAAATCATGAAGGGGTAACGTTGAAAAAACCTAATTTGGCAAACCTTATTAGAAATTGATCAATGAAGGAGCCATTGCATTTTAATTAGGATAATAAATAAATTTGGTTATTGAACAGATTCCATATTTAAATCCCTAAAAATAACAGATTCCATATTAATATTATTTTATGGAAATATATTAAACTATTTAATTATTTAAGACTTTACCTATTTATAATCATTTCTTAATATAGTTATGTCAATATATCTCTATTTATATATTATATATTATTAAATAAAAATATTACAAACGTTATAGTGAATTTATTTCAAGATGTGCTGATGAAAATGTATAAACACTATAAATTCTTGCTTTGTCAATTCCTTATCACTTTTTTATTCAAATTTTTCATCATTCTCTTTCACTTTCTTCAAGTCTTGTTCAAAATCGATTTTCAACATTGACAATCGTGATGGTAATGTCTCCATTTTAAATATAATGTCAAACCTAATTCTTTGTATTTTTTCTTAATGAAATTTTTGAGTTTTGTTTCTTAGGATATGATGTGTGTACCTTGGCTTGTAAACTTGCTGGCAATCACTTCATTTTTCAAACCATGTGAAGCCCATCCAAACAAGTCAAAGAATGAGCGGAACAAGTTCTGCCTTGACTGCAATGAAAATCCATTGTGCGAATCTTGTATAGAATCTCGTCACAAAGGTCATCATATAATCCAAGTGAGTCTTGTTTAATTTGATTAATAGATCTGTATAATATTTCGTATGATCTAGCTATACTCTTCATATTATTTTTGTTACACTTGAGCAATTTTAATTAATTTTTTTTACTATGGTATGTAAATATGAATTCTTATACTTGCAATGATAAATCAGATAAGGAGGTCATCGTATAATGAAGTGGTTAAGACCACTGATATTTACGAACATGTGGACATCCTCGGAATTCAAACTTATGTTATTAATAGCTCTAGTGTTGTATACCTAAACAAAAGAGCTCATGCCCAATCTAAGAGGTTCAACATTGGAAAAACCGGTCACAGTAGGGACTCTTTTTGTAAGAGATGTGATATATACCTTATGGACTCTACTTACTTCTGCTCTTTGGCATGCAAGGTGAAATCTTGGTCTCGATCTCATTTTTTCCTTTATCATATCTCTATGATGTTGGGTTTGGACTTTGTTCAACAAAATTATACTCAACTTTAAATCGTATTTGAATGTCTAATTAAGAGTATGATTTATTTTTTATTCGTGTTTAAATTTGAGAGAATGTTGTTCATATATGAATAGAGTACTATCACATGTTATATTTAGTTTGTAATTGAAATATATATATAATACTCTTTGGATTATATTTTTTTATATTATGTTTTAAACGGTAAAAAATAGTTCAATATATGAAAAACTATATATTTTATTCCACTCCTTTTATTACTATTAATCCGGAGATTGAAGGCATGTAATGGAGATTATAACTTATACTTTTCTTTCAACCATTACCGGAATACCGGTTATTGTTGATTTTGTTTTCTTTTTGAAAGAATAATTAATTAATGTTGCATTGTATGTATGTATATGATACCAGTTTGCGTTTATAAAAAAGGATGGAGGCTTTTTCGTAGACACAGAAGAGATGGAAGAAATGGAAAGATATCTAGAGAAATCAATCAAGGGATTGCCTAAAAGTGAGAAAGCCAAAAAATGCTGCAAACAAAATCTGAAACGAAAATTAGAAGACGCAAGAATTGATGGGAAAGAGGAAGAGGAAGAGGAAGACGTAGAAAAAGAAAATGAAGAAGGCACCGATGATAAAGAAAGCATTCTTCCGGTTGATTGTTCATCGGCTTCACTTCGCAAGCCAAATTCAAAAAGAAAGGGAATAGCTTATAGAGCACCTTTTTTTTAAGGTTAATCGAAGACTATGAATAAATTATTTAAATAAAATCATATGTGATAGGTTTCTACTTCGATCAATATGTATGCTCTCATGATAATAAATTCCTTTCGAACATTTGATCGTCAATATGCTTTGCTTTGTGTTAGGTTCATGCAACCAATATTTGAAACATGCTAGATTTTATATACAAAAGTTACATAGTTTCTCCAAAGAAGTGGTCATGAGTGCATACTTTGATTATGGTTTGTCACCATATTTGTTTTAGTTCTTCTCCTTGAGAAAAGTAATATTATTTATTATTCAACAAACTTGTGATTTGTTGAAACTTTTTTGGAAAAGAAACATGTTTTTGAACAATGAATTGTGCTCTCTTATCTCTCCAATTTGCATTGATTCAGCTGCATTGAGAACTGCCAGCAAAGAAATATTAGAAATAAAACAACAAGGAAAGTTTTTGTGGAAACAAATGACAACAGGAAGAGGCAGTTCAAGGAAGTTGTTGATGTAGAAGGTTTATCTTTTAAAGGAAATGAACATAGTAAGACAATTGATGTTAATAACACAACAAATGAATGAAGCAAATAACAATGAACTAGTGCATGTCCAAATTGCAAATCATAATCATATCGATGATAATAATGGTGATTACGAGCAGGACAATAGTCAAAATGGACTTGGTACAACTGAAATGAAGGAAACTAAGGCTCCAAGTAGTGGTACAAATGACAGGAATGCTGAATATGAAGAATATCAAATTACAGGGTCATTTTTCAAACCTAGTGTATATTACAGGGTCAATTTGAACAATTAACCCCTAAGTTAATTAATTTAACAAGTTGGTCATTAAGTTTTTTTCGTACCAATTAGGTTCTTTAAATTATTTAACTGTAACAATTTGGAGGATTTCAGATCTTCAAAATATAAGTTATTCGGGCCTAAAAGGTACAGTTAAATAACTTAAAAGGACCTAAGTGTTACGAAAAAAAATACTTAAATGACGTAAGTGAAACGAAAAAACTTAAATGACTAAAATGTTATAATTAGATAACATTCTAACAATTTAGCCTTATTATTAAGATTGAGATACTTTTTCCTAACAATGCAATAATGTTTTTTTTCTTTCTCCGTATACACTAAGCACAAGAAGAAATATGAGAAAGAACATATTAGAGAGGAAGATGTAGTAAGATAGAGATAAAATAGTAATATTTTAAATATAAAGTTCTATTCGAATGTGTACACCCCAAATTGAGGGGAAATAATATTAAAGGATTTGATGGAATGAGTTCCACTATCTATCATTCCACTCCATTAATTTTTAACAAATCTAAACAACATAATTAGGTATCATTCCATTCCATCTCACTCTATCACATTTCTATCATTCTACGGTTTTGTAAAAGTAATTATAGGAGTATATGACACTGCCCTACCGGTGGTTTTTGTTATCTTTAACTTCGGATCAATTTAGGCTCTCTTATGTTGGTTGTTTTAGAAGTAGTGCTAAGTATATTATGTTTGGAAACTCTTGTTTCATAGTGAAAAGTCATGACAACTCAAAAGCTACGTCATAACTTATGTAAAATAAATGATTAATGTATTTTATTTTTATGGTTAATCTGGTACTCAACATGATTAATAAGATATTTTTTCCGGTCCTATTTATAAGAAACAATTGACTTTTTAGATTAATTGAATGATTGATGTATGTCTATATTTTAGACCGAGTACATAAATTATTCAATAAATCTAAAAAATCAATTGTTTTTTTAGATTAAATAGGATCGGATAAAGTATATGTGTAATAAGTGATTAATAGTATTCCGTACATTTTAATGATCAACAAAGTAGTCATATTAATTAACGACACAATCTTGTATTTGTGTGAAAAAGA
>Ga0315915_1005248_pt1 | contig 16181 bp, 10 predicted proteins | sample MpolbnodulesMG_FD_207738 | JGI IMG/M metagenome (GOLD analysis project Ga0315915, IMG submission 207738) | Medicago polymorpha root nodule microbial communities from Los Angeles, California, United States - branched nodules | ecosystem: Host-associated > Plants > Roots > Nodule | place: USA... | reverse complement strand
ACATGATAATGATGCAGTCTGCCATCAATTAAAAAGAACAAGGTCAACTAAGAAAAATACACAACACTATTTCCCCAATATAAAAGGCATGAAAGCCTTGCAGTTAAACCATTACAGTATATGTAAGACACCTTAAACAACAACAGCAACAACAACCAAGTTCTATCCCGCTAAGTGGGGTCACTACATGGATCAAATTACGCCATAGTGTTCTATCATAAACCATATTTAGATCCAACTTTGATCTCTTTTAGATCCAACTATCATAAACCATATTTAGATCCGACTGTCACTTTGATCTCCAAAGGGATAAAAAGGACTTGACCATTAATATTTACTACTGAATGCCAGTTTTCCTCTTCTTTTGCTTTTTAAAAGAAAACTACAGCATTGCTTTATAGAATACCAGCTTCATATGAAGATTGAAATCTATACAATAAGGCAGAAAAGATTAAATAAAGGACCATAGGTACCAACCATTAGCTCAGTCGATTTTTCATTTCTAGTGTCCTCGTGACAGTCAGGAATCAGCCCATGTTCAACCGAAAATTTACGAAATGCCATCTTTAGAGCAATTTCAATTGCTGTAGATCCATTGTCTGAAAAATATACTCGAGAAGCCCAGCCTGCACAAATTTAGCGTGGTAAAACATCAAACTGAAATTGAAATTAACATAAACTGAGCAATGATACAAAGAAACACGGATAGAACCAATACCCCTTATTGAACTACAGTGGTAAAATTAGAAGGCTGTGCCAATTGCCATTTGGAGAAAAGAGACTGTTTTTTTCACATTATATCAAACATTCAACTCATCAATTACAATTTGCATGGCCTTTGAACAACGCCTAAAGTTGGGAAAACTATTTTGACGTCATTATGTTCCCTTTTATAAGTTGGAATGAACCATTAATCATATTTATTACCCCTTCTATTCCTATTTATAAAAATAAAAAAATAAAAAATATTATAAATCACAAAAAGCAATGAAGCACATTCAAGGATTTAATGCTAACTTTATTTTCTAAAAATATTTTTAAATGGAATTCAATTGATAGGTTTTTAGGTAAAGTGAAATTCACTGTAAAATAGGAGTGTAAAGAGAATTTCAATAATTAACGATTAATATAAAAACAGGTAGTGGATTTCTTATATTTTGGCCAAAAAATAACTTAATTTTCTGCTATAAACAGGACGGGAGGCAGCAAATCATACTACCTTCATCACTAAATATTAACCTTAATGATTAATGCAGATGTTTTTTAATAAAGCAGTTGAAAATTTGGAAGTTATATAATAAGGCACAATGAAATTTGTTAAGATTGTCTTATATTTAGAAACAGATATAACAATATAATGGTTTAAATTTTCCAAAGGTTTTGAGCAGTGAAGGGTTAAGAAATGGAGAAAAATTGGCCCTGCAGAGTATGCTGTATGCCTCCGCGTCTGCAAAGAACTGCAAACTGCTCACAAATATAACATAGCAATAACATCATGTCCTTAAAGGAGTAGCCCAGTGTTTTGGGTTGGGACACTGAAGGATTTATATGCAGGAAACTCGTGGTTCAATCCCTGCTACTAACATTTTCCCCTCCCCCTAACAAACTAATTACTAACATTTGCCTATAAAAAAATATTAATTACATCACCATGTAGCAGTAGGAATTGGAATAAACTGAAAAGCAAATTTGCAACCAAAGCATTCAAAGATCAAATAGCCCTAAGATTAGAACTTAGATCAAACATTAAAACTATTTAACATGGGAACCATTTGATAAATTCCTATCAGATAAAAAAATTAATGGTTCAAATATGAGAGTAATAGAACAGGAAACTAACCTTTCCCCACACCTTGAAGCAAAAGCTCAGCACTATCCAAGGCTGGTTCGTGAACATTTTCGGGGAACATAACATGCCCAAATCTTGCAGCAGTGTACCCCATCTCCCTAGCAAGCTCAGCCTGAAATCACCTAAATGGAAAGATAGCATTAAAGGAAATCATCAGAGATGTTGTCGTGAAGGGATGAAGAGGCATCCACAAAACAACTAAATATGCAATCTATGATGTTGATACAAAATAACATTTTATTATGTATCGTTGATACATGCCATAAAGATCCATTAAAAGGTTTTTGCATTGGCTACTAATTTCTAAATGCAATCCTCTTTTTTATTTCGGTTTGGAACCAACTAGATAAGTTTTTAGTGTAAAAAGGCAGTACATATATTTAATAGGACAGACCATAAACCGAACCAACTCGAAAATAGTTTGAGACTCAGCTTGACAATTTAATTTATAAAACTTGGTTCATGAACCACATGAGCTGAGCTTGGGCTGAAAATTGAGTTTGTTAAATAAATGAGATAAATTTGAGTTATATACAGTTCAACTCATTTGGTTTATGAACCAGCTCGATATAATATAACATATATATATATATATGAATTCTAATTAAGTAATATATTATATTTTTTAATTAATGATACTGTCATTTTATCTAAAAACAAAGTAAATTTCTATTGAGCTGAATTGAGCTAGAGTGGAAAGCTGCTTTTAGTTTGACTTTATTTGTGTGATTCAAGCTAAGAAGTTCGACAAAGTTCTTTGAAAACGGATCATGTCAAAGTCAAGTTCGAAGTTGAACTGATTCTTATCGAGTCAAGCTTAACCAAGTTCACTCACTCATTTTCGGCCCTATTAAGTGAAATCGTTAAGCATTGAAAGCTAAAAAAATTGAGAGAATTTTTGTTAACCATATTCAACAGTTGAAGAAAGGAAGAATGGCATATTTTAGTATATGGCCCTTAATCAAACAGTTGATATGATTATTAATAGTTTGAATATCAGAACTAAATATCAAAAACAAATAATGAGGATGACCTGCAATATAGCATCAGGTCCTTGAGTCCACCAACTAGCACATCCATCAAACAGTGGTGCTATGACTTCTGTCTTCTGAGCCTTTAAAAAAATCATGTGATGTTGCATCGAAGTATCAGCATATATAAAAAGACATGAATAAAGTAATCTAAACTCTTGAATATAATTCCAAAGTAAACACCAACACAGTGCTCAACATATCCCTAATATTTGTATTGCAATGTGTTCAGAATTTTTTTTTAAAAAAATAAAATATGTAACAACTTTACTCAAAACAAACCTTGAAGACTGCAAAATTTTCACCACAGCGTGAATCGATCACTGTAACCCGTCCATCTGGTACAAGTTTATGTTGAGTGAAAGGCCACCAGATGATATCTCTTGCTTTAGTTGGCATTTCATGCAACTTCTTAATTCTCTCAAAATAAGCAGATAGCATTATTTCCTTTAGATTATTAAATACATTAAAAGAACCTTCAAACCATTCCATTAGATCATTTGATGGATCTTTTGGAACAGGTGGAAGCACTAAAACAGGAACCCTACATGAAGGCAGCTGTAATATATAAGCACGAAGAGCAAACATATTCCAAAACAGCATAAAAGTCTAAACTAAAAAGATAACTGATTGACTGGATCGTAAATGCAGCTATGAAGGAACTTTAGTTAGATGTATGTATGCGTGAAAATATGGGATGATTCTTTGTTCTATCTATACTATTGTGCAATTACGGTAATTAGGGTTATTGTAAAGTCTTGTATTTAATATTTGTCATATATTATAATAATATTCTTCGCTATCCACTATGCCATAGGCACGCATGCCTTTTATTCTGACAAATTATTGCATACCTTTTGTTTCTCCTATTCTTCAACATTGTATCTACATCCTAATTAAAGGTGACCTTTATCCATGCTTACCCGCTTGCAGGGTGTGCATTTACTTTTTTCTATATACCAACAACATTGTCATAACATGTAGTTATGCAGAAGGCCCAACAAGATTTTAGTGGAACTTGCTCGATGCCTACCAAAAATGAATTTAACTAAAAACAAAAACTGGTGAAACCATTCAGCTTGCATAAGGTGACTAAATATCGGGCATAAACCTTAAACCCTTTTCTTATTTAATGAAGTAAATTACAATATTTACTTTAATGAATACTTTATTAATATTAGTTAATTCAATTCCAATGCTTTGCTTAGTTCGTGGTGCTTATTTTAACCAAAACTTCTCGTTACTACAAATATTATTACCGATTTTTCAGCTCTACCAAAAACACACAGAGAAAAGGAATGTGGGTATTGTAATCCTTTGAGTAAGCAGAATTTTGTATCCCATGTCACAAACAGAAATAGAAAATACTAATACTAATAAGTACAATCAAGCTTACTTGTTTCGCACGTAAGACAATAAGGGACCCTCATTTAGAAGGCCGTGATCTTCAAAAACAATAGCAACAACATCATAACCACGAAGCGTCAAACTCTCATAAGCCGATATTGTTCCAGAAATACCTCCTAGCCGGCCATCTCCAACAAGAATGGCAGGAATACGGAATGGCCTGATATAAAGTGAAAGAAGGAAGATATTTAACATCGAGGATCAAAATCAAATGGATCAAACTTTATATATATATTTTCTAAAAAATTATCAAATTTATAACATAGTAAAAGAAAATTAGACTAAATTTGAGTGATTTGATTTAGTCCTTTTTTTTTATAGAAAATTTGATTTAGTCGATTACTAAAAAAAATTAAACAAAAAAGTATCTATCTCTGATTCAAATTCAAACCAGATACATATACTTTTTTTTTCTTATATTTTATTATGGGGTAAATTGCATAACCTAAATTATTGACAGCCTGACATTATAGATTCTAAAACTGTTGAGAGTCTGAATGCGTGGACCATTACCCTCTAAATAGAGGTTCATAGCTCATACTCAAGAAAGACGTTTGGGATCATATAGATGGTGTGATTTGCATAGTACATGACAGCCTCGAAAGTGCATCAAATTGGAGTCTCTTACCCTCACTGATAAATGATAACGTGTTTTTGTCAATGCCCATTTGCCTTGCTTTGTGCTTTCACTTTATTACATAATGAAATATGAACTTGTAAGATCTTAGCCAATAAGAAATCCCTTTTTCACCCACATGATACGGTATATGTGTGTATATATACTATTATATATGTACATGTACATGCATGTATATACACTCATATGGAACACATATTGTGATGTTTGGGGTGAGATATTGGAACAAATAGCTACCACTCTTCTACCGTCATTCCCTTATAATGTATATATCATGTGTTCACTTCCTTCGCCCAAATAGCTAAATATTTGAAGTTAAGCACGAAATTCACATGATTACACTCTAACAAAGATTAACATTAATCAAACAGCGGATTAATAGTTAAAAGAAGAAAATCCAACTTAAACAAACTGGCAAGAACCTTCATTATCATTTGATAATTAACAGTAATCTTCACTAAAAACGTCAAAACCCAACAAAATTATAGGTACCTAGATACATAGGGGGTATGTTCATATTGTCTAATTTGAGTTTATCTAATTCTACTGACATAAGCACAAGAGAGACTGTTTGCGAGAATTCAAGGAAACAACCATCAGCTTATTTCTATAAACTCTCCAAGATAGCTTAGGAAAATAGGTTATAAATCATAACTTTTATGAAAACAGATTCTAAATTAGCACTTAATTATAAGTGTTTACTCTATAAGTGCTTAATCGGGAGCATTGTCCATTTGTCCTACAATTTTTGATGAAAACACTATCCACATTAGATTTAAAGAAAATTGGAGGGATAAAGTACACACCTATACAAGTCACATTGAAGTGAACCAGAAGCACCTGGACTGGCAACTCCACCGGCAGTTTCCACAATGCACAGAACCTCCGACCTCTCCTTACCAACACCACTATCAACTACTTCGCGAAAACACCTCTGCAACGTTACCAGAACCGCGGAATCCTCCACAACGAAACCCTCCCTCTCAGCCGCCAAATGCGGTGACACAGCCTCTTCCCATGCATACAACGTCTTACATATCAACTCCGAAGAGTCAGAACCATCTTCACCCACGAAACCGTTAATTTCCTTCACCTGGTTCGTGGATGCGGTGGGAGAGACATTGAGAACGCGGTTTGATAGGGAAATTGAAATGCGAGAGTTGTAAGGATTTCGGTTATGGAGGTGGCGGAGTTTATTGAAGATGAAGCGGGAATCGGAGTCGGAAGGGAAACCGGTTTGAAGAGGTTTGAGGTAGTGGAATTTGATAGGAGAAGGAGAAGAGAGGAGAGAGGAGGCGGCAATGCCGGCAGAGACAAGGGTTTTGCCGACGGCGGTGTTGGAGCCCCATATGGTGTAGATAGGGTGAGATAAGGGGAGTTCGAGTGGTTGGGAGGTGGTGGAGGATAATTTGCGGCGGTGGAGGTGGCGAGAGAGAATGACGGTGGGAAAACGATACATTTTGTGGCTAAGTGGAAGAGATCACTGAACTGTCAGTGTTGGTGTGGAGAAAGTATTCCTTAGTCACAGGTGATAGGCGGATTGGAGTGGGAACCAGAAACAGAATGGGGGAGAGTGTGGGAGTGGATTCAGATCCTCGTTGGCGGTGCTGGTGATGGTAATGGAAGAGGGTGGTGCTGGTGATGAATTGATGTTGAAGGAAATATTTGGTTAGAAATATTACATGTTAGGAACGCATAAATCAAATTATAAAATTTAGAAAGAAAAGGAATTAATTGATATTAATTGATGTGATTATTTTTTATTTATGTGTGTGTCTAAATATTTGTGGCCCGTAAGACTATCTCTTATTTTTTACCAAAAAAACTATCTCTTATTCCACTTTAATAGATCTAGGGCATTTTTGATGAGGTCCTTACTTAACAAGAATCATTCTCTATCCTCCGTTGGAGGAAGAAAAAATGAGTTCATATTAACCAACAAACAATTAAAAAAAATTATTAAAATTGATTTGAAATAGATTTTTAATTTTAAGTTTGTTTCAAATATAATATTAAATTAAAGATCCAATTTTTCTTTCTAAAATTAAGGATTCAAATTATATAAATTATCTTTTATTTGGAGATTTGATCCAAAATTATTTTCTGAATTCTATATATTTTTACTTTTCCAAAATAAGAAACTAAATCAAAAAGATAATGTAACTAATTCAAATTTTCTAACTTTATTGCTCATATTTGTTATGGATCCAACGTCGATTCGATTAGTATACACCAATTAAAATCATGTATTTTATTTTAATTATTTGTCACAAATTTTTTGTTGTGAAGAAAAGTTGATTACTCTTTTTTTTAGAAGTTAATTGATTTTATAGTGGAAAATTTGGATCCAACATATTTGAAAATTTCAATTCCTCAACCACCAAATCGTGTTTGGCACCTAAATTATCATCTTTTAACTTCTTGAATTTTGGCACACTCTTTTCTAAACTATAGTTGGTCAAAAAATTTTGACTAGAAAAATTTATATACTTTCGAAAAATTGAATTTGAATATAAAAGAGATATTTACATCAATTTGATCTGGTCAATATGCCTGTTTTCTTTTCTAAACTATAGTTGGCAAAAAAAACTTGACTAGAAAATTTTATATACTTTCGAAAAATTGAATTTGAATATAAAAGAGATATTTACATCAATTTAATCAGGTCAATATGTCTGTTTTCTTTTTATGACAGATAAGTATTTAAAATTCATCGTCGATATGCACTTGAATATTTTGTATACAAATATTTGTTTTGAATTATTAAGTATGGTTATTTGATCATTGTAACAGCAAACATAAATATGTTGTTAGCAAATAAAGATTTTAATTTCTACTTTGAAATTAATTATAGGGTTAATATGTATTTACCCCCCTGTAATTTGGGCGAGTTCCGGTTTACTTCCTGTAAAAAAAAATTTAGCTTCCAACCCTGTAAAATAAGATTCTTTGATTTTAGCCCCTAAATCATGTGACTGTGCAAAATTGCTGATGTGGCATGCAGACTGTGCATATCTGATTATGTGGCATGTTGACTGTATAATTAATTTTTTTTCATTTTTTTTTAAAAAATTAAAAATTTTGTAAAAGTTAAAAAAAATCAGGATTTTTTTATTACAAAAAATAATTTTCAAAATTTTTTAATATTTTGAAATATACATTTTTTGAAAATTCCAAAATTCATAATTTATGAACAATATATATTTAAAAAAAATTAATTTTCCATAAATTTTTGAAATTATTTTCGAAAATTTTGTAATACATATTTCAAAATTTTTATTTCGAAAAAAAAGTACAAATTATTTTCGAAAATTTGGAAATATATATTTTTCGAAATTAAAACAGATTTTTTTTTCGAGAAAGAAGTTTTTTAAATTTTCTCAACTAAAAAAAATCTGGAAAATATTTTTATTTTTAAAAATCTGGATATAAATTTAGGAAAATTCAGATTTTTTTTCGAAAAATTTATTCCAAATTTTTTTTTACTACGTGTTACAGATTTGAGAATAATTAAAAATTGAGGATAAAAAAATTTGGATTTTTTTTTAATATTTAAATTTATCTATTTGTTACATGTGTTATTTGTATTGAAAATTGAGGGCATTTTTGAAAAGAAATAGCCAGTTCAAAAAAGCTGGAAGGGGTTGTTTTCTTTATAAATACATATTTCTCAAAAAATTATATATAAAATAAAAAAATTTCTAAACTTACTGTATTTTGAAACTTTTGAAAAAAATTTAAAATAATCCAAATTAAATTAAAATTTTAAAAACATTCGAAAAAAAATAATATAAGCTAATTTTTTTTAATGTTTTGGTAAAAAAATATTAATTTTTTTTTCTGAATTTTTTAATCCAAATTTTTTCGTTTTTTTTAAATTTTTTATTTTTTTCTTATTTTTAAATTTTTTTAAATTAATTTTTCAAGTTTTAAAAAATTAAAATAATTACACAGTGGCGTGCCACGTCAGTGTCCATTACACACGTGTCAGGTTTTAAAAAAAATAAAAATAATTACACAGTGGTGTGCCACGTCAGCGTCTGGACGGGGTCAGGGGTGTTTTGTGGAGAATCTTCAAATTACAAGGGTGTTTTGTGGAGAATCTTCGTATTATAGGGTTGGAATCTAAACTTTTTTTTTTTACAGGGGGGTAAACCGGAACTCGCCCAAATTACAGGGTGTAAAGACATATTAACCCTTAATTATAATACAAATAAAATAATTTCTATATATTTGGTTATGATATATATATATATATATATATATATATATATATTTGTGGAATATTTGTTGCATTTTAATAATGAATCACAACTTTTGTTATTCAATTTGGTAGTACATTAAGCAAAGGTTTGATTCTTTAATTTTTTGAAATATTGACGCTACAGTAAAAGGTTAAAGAGTCATTCGTATATACTGAATCAATAGTGACATGAATATTTTTTGGTATATATAAGATTCAATATTACTTCATTTGAAATTGAATATTTAGTTTATAGCATCATTGTGATATTTGAAATTTGTTGTTATTAAATTTTCTTAAATAATATGGTTTCAATCATGCGTTTTGGAGAAACAAATAGTATTTTTCATAAATCTATGATGCAAGGATCAATGTTAGTATTGCACTTTAAAATAAATAAATTAATGAAGGCTATGGAATAGTTAATTTATTGTAACATGGAGAAACAAAGTTACACAATGAGATTGCATTCTCAAAAAAAATTATCGAGATTTAAGATATTCATCTAAATTGATGTCATATTGAAGAAAAAAATTGTTAAATATCTCTATACTACAATATATACATACTCTCGAGAAAAAGTGTAGTGAAAAAAATTATTTTTATCTCTGATTTACACTACACTTACATTGGTGCATTGAAAGCACATATTACCGTGAACTAAAAGTTTACAAATTGTATTAAATTTAGCGTGGGTAAGAACAGTTGGATTATCCCGAATATATTATGATGCAGAAACTAGTTGAAAAAAATTGATATATATTGAAGAGGCATACGATTCTTCAATCTAGTAACTATTGTGTGTTACTAGTTCCTAGAGAAAGTTGACAATTTAAAAGAATGTGTCTCTCACTTATATAAGGTGATATTTAAACTAATACACTAATCATGTGAATCATTTTAATATTATATGATTTGAATCGACGCATCAACTAAATGATGACATGTATATTCACAACCAGAAGTTTGTGAGATTATTATGTCAACAAATATGATTAGGATATTATTTTTTAAAATTTTTCAGAAAGCATTTGATAAATATCATTCGTCAATTGAAATTGATATTGAACAACTAGTAGCATATGCTCATAAAAATGGACTTGATGATCCATTCTTTAGACGTCTAGAGTTAATTGTATACTTATCAAACCATACCTTATAAACTCTGGTTTGGTTATGACACCATATCTTATAAACTCTATTTTGAGAATCAATAATCTTGTATGTTGATATATTGATTTGTATCAAGTCAATGCATTTCTATATACAAGTCATCCCCTTAATCTATCATTTTTTTTAGGTTAACAACCAAATATTTCTCATCTAGGTGGATTTTAGATGTATTGTGTATATCACAATTGCTCCGATATAATGCACTAAGATAAATCTTGAAATAATATCGGGAAAATATATTTGATATATGAGTCTCCATCTATCATATATTACATTGAGTCAATTTGTTCACGGCATAGTAGGCTAATTATCAATTGATGGATTAGTTTTTCCAATATTAGGGGGAGATAATAGACATCTAAAAATTGTGAATCACCTGGAGTTCGAATAAATTACCTGAAAGGAAATATTATTGTCTCATTTTGATCCTCAAAATATAACTCATTTGCAAAGTTAAACAAATTGAATATCAGTTGCTAATGCTCCAAATGAAATAGATATCCATGTAGGATAATCTAATATTGCAAATCTCAACTGTGCATGAAGCGTGGTAGACATTTTGGTTCCAAATATACAAAATCCTCGAACAAGAAAAGAAGCTTAAATGATAGATAACCCAAACAAGGATATAGAAACTCTAAAAGAGTCGTCTTACATAATTGATTTTTCAATTTCAAAATAATTGATCAGTTACACGAACTTTATGAAATATCAATAAATTATGTCATGAATGAAATATCTCAATGGAATGAGACGAAACCGAAATGAAGTCAACGTCGACGTGCTTTTGCATATAATATAGCACTATATGTGATAAGCAATAAAGAGTATCATGTGTTAAAGTCTATTAAAGATCATAGATAAAGAAAATATCAACAGAATGAAAAGGCACAATTCTAGTTTCATAAAGCATAAATTTGTTTGAACTTGTAGTCGACACACTTCAAGGTGTGAAGTTAAATAGATATATATGATTTTTCGCGCGAAAAGGAAATTCAAATGGTAAAATACTTGTATAGAGAGTTTGATATGTTCACTGGAAGAGAATTGATAAATATCTACCATTTAATTTCAAAAGACATATTCACCTGAAGTGAATTTAATAACTTTTTCATACTTGATTAAGTTCATTAGCATATGAAAAACTCAAATTATATGAAAGATGTGCTACAATATATTTGTATTGCTCACTTGATAGTGGTGATTATATGAAACTCCCTTGAAGATTTCATTTGTGCGAGACACACTATCATTTGTCCATTTTAAAGATTTGAAAATGAATTTGTTACAGTTAATTTATTATAATGGTATGGTATAAATATTATTAGAACTCATGAAGAGATTCTAACATTTATTATATAAATGTTGATATGGATAAATCTAGTTAATATTGACAAATTTAATTGATTATGTACTAGAATGATTGTGATGTCACTTGAAGTAAGTAAAAATCATGTCCTCGAGAAAATTATCAACAACTAGGATTGGTCAAGTGAGGACACCAGTGTATTTTGCTTATTATATATATTGTGGTATTTTATTTTTGTCAGTATTGAAAAATACAGATATTGCAGCAAAGTTAAGCATACAATCTGTACATTAGAGAAAGAACAACATCACTCAATCGTTTGAAAATGCTAACACCACAACAAGGAAGTGGATAATGCTCTCTATTAAGGATTACGATTTTACACATACGAGAAAATTGCGGCTTTCTAATTTTAAAAGGAGGTTCTTTCAACTACTCGATATGAAGATAATATCTTAAGAGCTGCTAATTTGAAGAAGAGTATGAAGATATATCATATCTTTCTACATAGTCATCACAAAGTAAAATTTTTGAGTAATTAATATAAAAGATATTTGAACTTATTCTTCTCACATAAAACATTTTGTAGTGGGGCTATGACACACACAGACCCTTCAACGTGGGTCCGTCCCTGACTCACGTGTCTGTCTTTCCGCTCTATATATTGCGCTAATTTTTGAAAATTATGAACGGTGTTTTTTTTATAATAACTTTTTTATGAAATTTGGATTTTGATTAAAAAATAAATAAATGTCTGTTGTTTTTAAGTTATAACAAATCAAACTAATACAATTATCTATTTTAATGACACCACCAACAATATAACAAAAAAATATAATCTAAATTGTTTTTTTAACGACAACAACAACAATCTTTATTATATAAAAAGTTGTTTAAGGATATAATCGAGATAATGAAAAAGTAAGTATAAATATACTTATATAGTTTATTAAACTTTTTAAATGATAAATAAAAAAAAAATCAGACATATATATAATATATATATATATATTCATATCGTATTTGTTACATTTTTTTAATATTTAAATTCATTTTCATCTATTTATTACATGTATTATCTGTATCGAAAATTTAAGACATTTTTGGAAAGAAAAAGTCAACCCAAAAGAGCTGAAGGGGATTGGTTTCTTTATATACAATAAATATAGATAAAAGTCTTCATTGAATACTACTAGACTTTTTTATTGTAAAAAAGTCATTTAAAATCCTTGAAATCACAGTCCAATACACCCCCTTAAAATGAGAACATAGATCCACCACCCAATCTGCCATGGATCTTCAAAATTCATTTCACTTTGAATGTGTTACTCTCCGTTCCTTTTTAAGTGTCTTTTTTATAAAATTAACACAAAAATAGCGACGTATGTTTTTCTTTCTATTATACCCTCATTTTAATCCACCAATAAATTCATATTTTTTTGCACACACTTTATCTTTCCAAAAAATTTAATAAGTTATTTTTCTTTCGTAACAAACAATCGTTAATTATTATCTTTTTCTCCAAAAAATTCCTATTTTTTTTTTGCGTTCTCTCGTAACAAACAATTGTCAATTTTTAAAATATTGTGCACATCTTTTTAATTATTTTAAGTCAATATAAAAATTATATTGTTGAAACTTCTTCTTCTTCATTGTCATCTTGTTCTTGTTCTTGTTCTTGTTCTTGTTCTTGTATTTTGTCAAACGAGTCTTTAACTATTTCTCCCTTTTCACCCCTCATTAGCAATTCCAACAAGTCTTCCACTTTTTTTTTTCCTTTTGAACATTCATGGAGTCTTTTATTTTTCTTCTCTCAAATATGTTCTTTTACTTTGCACTTAGATTTTTTAACAATTGCCACTCATCTTATTTATAAAATTTTAACTCTTCTTGGAACTATTGTTTGTAACAAAATTTTGTTTAAATTTAAAGATAACAAGAAACAAACTTTTTCTTTTTGAAAAAAACTTTAGTTTTCCAAATAGATAACATTAATTAGTTTTATTGAAAAAGATAAGAGTAATTGACAATACTGACACCGTCTTTACTGTTCCTCTATACTATATTTAAAAAAAATAATAATCATTTTCTTCTTCCTCACACGCCTCCCTCTCTCACGACCATCGTCATCGGTGTTGTCTTTCTCCGATCTCATCTCTATGTCGCCGTCACTTATAGATATGAACGGATCATCAATGGCGTGAGGAGATGGTGGGAAGGCGGTGCCGCGAGATCACCGACGTGAGGAGATGGTGTTGTGGGAAGGTCTTCACCGGCGTGGTTGTGGTGAGGACGACGGAGGTGTTGTGGAGGATGGTGGTCTGAGTTTGTGAGGCATGACTGGGAGAAACAGAAAACGCAGAAAAAAGGAGAGAGGAGGAAGATGAAAGAGAGAGAATGGTCGTCTGAAAAATCAATTATGCCCCTGCACTTTGTTGGAAATAACAAAAATATCCTTGATGTCGTATTTGTGTTTTAAACTTTGTGTCTAGTTATCACCGCTGATAATATACTGTTGAGAGAGTAGGATAACAATATATTTTCCATTTAATCTAATGGACATAATGAATTTTTTGGATGGTAGGAAAAAACTCATCTGACCCATGCTAAATGTCACCCTTGATCAATATAGGGAATATTTCTTTCCTATTTCTCTTTTCTTAATTTCTTCCTCCCTCGTTTTGCAGCAGAAAGATAAAATCCGATATGTAAAGAAGAAAGATATAGACAAAATTAGAGACACAGAGAATACATTAATCCGATTGCGCACACACAAACACAGTCATCGATGGCCTCTCCCACCGAACCTTCTGCTTCTCCCTCCGTCTTCCTCGGCGTCGACGTCGGCACCGGCAGCGCTCGCGCTGGTCCATTTCTTCTTCCATTTCATTTTCAACGATTTCATTTTTCGTTTCGTTAAATTGGATTATGAATTGTGTTGCATTTGATGCAGGCTTGTTTGACGGGGAAGGAAAGCTTCTCGGTTCGTCTAGCAGCCCGATACAGATATGGAAAGATGGTGCCTTTGTTGAGGTAACTTGATTGGGAGTGGTAGTTATCAATTTGTAGTTAATTTCTACTCAGTTCAAAATGTGTTGTTGATTTCCACTTTCATTGCCATAATAATAATGTTGATTCATCCTTTTGTTCTAAACAGCAATCCTCTACAGATATATGGCTTGCAGTTTGTGTTGCTGTAAAAGCAGCTTGTTCTAAAGCAAAAGTTGCACCTACAGAAGTAACAAGTCTGGGATTTGCAGCTACTTGTTCACTTGGTATGCAATTTTTTATTTGTTTTTGAAATTGATGATGTACTTATTCATGGAAGATTTATTTTTATGTAAAATAACTGTTATTGATTGTTTATGAATTAGTTGCGGTGGATTCTGACAGCTCACCTGTTTCGGTTTCTCGGAGTGGTGATTCAAGAAGAAATGTGATAGTATGGATGGATCATAGAGCTGTAGACCAAGCCGAAAGGATCAATACAAGTAAATCACCTGTATTGGAATACTGTGGTGGAGCTGTTTCACCCGAAATGCAACCACCAAAGGTACCGTCAGAACTAGTCCCATTATTTCATCTCTGGTCACCAATGTAGTGTAGTATCTGTGCAAGGCCGTTTTAGACTTTAATGGTAATGGATGTTCAACGGTTAATGGAATGATCCACAAAAGCGTTAATTACTACATCTGCAAGCAAATGGGACAGGAAATCATAATCTGAATTGGAAAAAGTTAAGGACATCATAGTTTATTTGAGTAGGTGACCAGTTAAACACAGTTGATAGGATTTGTAGAGATACCTATTGACCAATTATTCTTTCACAAAAAAAGAGTTTTTGCTCTTTATGATTTTTTGTTTTCTTGACTTGTGCTATTATATTCTTATTTTAACTTTTGGAGTGTAGCATCTACATAAACCTGTCTATTAGAAAATTATATTCCCTACGAGTTTCCTTTGAAGCTACTAGACTCATTAGGTGCTGCATGACATAGTTCATATAATGTTTTGTACTTTTATTTTAAATTTTGAGTATTACACTCCTTTATGGATTCAATTATGGCTTTAGCTAATCTTTCCTGATACGATCTAACTTTCCAGCTTCTATGGGTTAAAGAAAATTTGCAAGAATCTTGGTCAATGGTTTTCAGGTGGATGGATTTGAGTGACTGGTTGTCATACAGGTACTCTATGTTGCTCAAGTCTTCTTGATGTTCAGGATCAGTTTGGTGTTCGAGTCTTGTTGTATTTCGATTAATTTGTGGCTGTTTTTTTTAGGGCTACTGGAGACGATACTCGCAGTCTTTGCACCACAGTTTGTAAATGGACATATCTTGGTCATGCTCACATGCAGTATGTCAATGATACAGATTCCCGAGATATGGAAGCTTGTGGGTGGGATGATGAGTTTTGGGAGGAAATTGGTTTGGGTGATCTTGTTGAAGGACATCATGCTAAAATAGGTATTCATTTTATTAGAATTGTCCTTGTCAAGAACCATCTATCAAAAGCTTAATTGTTAGGTGCTG
>Ga0315915_1005246_pt1 | contig 16188 bp, 16 predicted proteins | sample MpolbnodulesMG_FD_207738 | JGI IMG/M metagenome (GOLD analysis project Ga0315915, IMG submission 207738) | Medicago polymorpha root nodule microbial communities from Los Angeles, California, United States - branched nodules | ecosystem: Host-associated > Plants > Roots > Nodule | place: USA... | reverse complement strand
TTTTTTTGGGACCAAATCTGTGTATTATTTTCCTTTAAAGTTTAAACTGATTCTATGTTCTTTTATCCTATAAATGAGGTTACATGAGATAAGAAGATAGTGGTAATAGATTAGAAGAAAGAGGAAGAAAAATTGGAAATTTTAAACCAGATAAACCTGTTATTAATCAAGGATTCCATGTTAATTAGTAGAGGTTAAATCGATTCTTTTGGACAAAATCTAATGTTACATTTTTCCTTCTAAGGGGAATGTTAAGTTATTACTACTAATTTGTTATTAAAGTAAAGAGAGAAACATAATAAAAAAATAAATTAGTGTCAAATGTTAATATTTTTAACGAACAATGATAAATTTATGAGGTATTTGTTGTGTTCCATTGGAGTTCTGGGCTTTTGCAGAAAGATACAAGGAAAGAGGTTGAGGAAGAATGAGTTGGAAAGGAGAGAGAACAGAAATTAATTGGGTGTAAGTGGGTCTACCATGCACTTGAGACTTTTTCACTCCCCTAGTGTGGTCTCCTAACGTAGCATGCACCTCAATCCGTTTTTTAGACCCTCCCTTCAAAATTCCCAAACAAAAGAGTCTATTATTTTTTTTTGTTGAGAGAAATAATTTAAAAAAGAAAAGGAAGAAACATAAGGGCGGTGGCATTGCATTATCTAACGTAATTTACTTTTTGACTTAATTTACAACAGAAACAATACAATTGCAATTACAACCTTCTCTCTCTGTTATCGGTTTCATATTTTTGATTTCTTTTCTCTCTGTTTCTCATCTCATCATCACCATTTGGATTCATTCTCTGGCTGCAACTCGTTCTCTTTCTCTCTGAATTTGTTGCATCGAGAGAAGAGAAAGGGACCACAACCAATTCAAACCTTCTTTCTTCGTCTTCTCTCTATCACAATCTCATCATCATCATCATCATCTTCTCTGAGATCTCAGGTACACTTTCGTTAATTCAATTATTACTTTCGTCAATGCAATGCAATACAATTCAATTCGATTTCGTTTCATTTTTGTCATATGATGATGATGATACTGATTTGTAATAATGTTGTTGTAACTGATGTGTTTTTTATGCTTTTGCTTTTTGGTATGGGATCCGTTTTCATTTCCGCGCTTTTCTGCATTTATTTTCATATGATGATTTTCAGATTTTGTTATTTCAAGCTACATTATCAATTTCCGCGCAAAATATTTGAATGAAAGAAAACGGTTATTGTAGATTCATACATAGGGGCTGGGGGATTGAATTTCAAGTGTTAGTCTCTTGGTGGTCTGGTCGTTAGCATGTTGTTGCTTCCGATGCTCCCTAGACTTGTCAACAAATATAATTTTTCTTTATTGGCAGTTGAGGGCTTGATATTTTAAGCATAATGAAAAGCTTTGAGGCTCATGAAATATTTTTCTCGCACCTCCCTTAACATGGATGCTTGATCTAAATGCAACAACTACCAACCGTGTGTATATATATATATTTATCTGACAAAGACTACTGAAAATGATTTTAATTAATTTACACAAGACATCTCGTGTTAATGAATAAAATGACACACCATACCTTATAAATTATAATGAAAGATACATTGGATTGAAAAACTTTGTTAGTTGGTTATGTCTAGTTGGGAGATTGAAATATTCATTGAATATGATTAGTACATAAGGGCCTGTTTGGGAGTTTAGAAATAGGAAGTGGAAGGAATAGAGGACTAATTCATGTCTTATTTGAAGTTGGTGCAATTCAAGTTTTTAACTCATCCTATCATGTCAGAAAAACTAATTTTCTGAATTAATATATCTGTTTATTTCCTTTTGACTTTTTCTAGTTTTATTGCTTCCTTACCTGCATTTCTTGGTTTATTTCTGTTTAATATATGGTGATGAAAACTTGTGGATAAGTTAATTTGACTACTTAGTTTTGACATATTAAAACATGGTTTGAACCTGTGTTTAGATTCTTAAGCTAGCATCTCCCATGATATACTTTCAAAATCCAGTGTGAATCATCAATAAATGTCTCCATATAAGTTCCCTTTTCTGTTTGTGGTAGCACGAAGGATTTGTATAAGACCCCACCTAATAAACTGACATCCATCTAATGTGCCAATCTATCTGCAATTTATTCTTCCAATATACAGAAGTCTCACCAAATTTTGTGTCACCTCTTTAGTTCTCTGAATGGGCGAATCTTTGGTAATGAATGTGCATCTTTGAGGGATCAATTTGATGAAAATTTCTTGGAAGTAATAATATGATGAAACTTCAATTTTTGTGTCAAAAACTTTTAGAGGATTAATGTGGCGACACCCTAATCATTGGTGTCAAATTAACAGTTTACTCCTGTTTTAATATATGGTCCTCCTACTGAACTTAAGCTGTTTTGTGCTCCTTTATCAATTCATTTTCCAAATTCATAAATAGGTCATATGTTTGTGGCTTGCACCTAGAACAATATACAAACTACTGGAAAACAATCTAAATTGTTAGTACCTGTAGGTGGAAAGCTAGATTTTAAGCGATTGTATTCTCTAAGAAATGAGACAAGAAAACAGTTAACCCAGCTCATGGTCTTCTCATCCTTAACATGATAATGATAGATATAGAAAATATTTTATGTTTTGGGAAATACTTGCTGCTGCTGGGGCTGTTCTCTACACCTAATTTGATAACTTAAATCATGTAGCCGTGCATTGCATGATATTACATTATTGGAGAGTTTCCTACTACTACCTTTATCTGCATGATGTTGTATGATTATCTCATGATTTGTTTGTTCTTAAATTTGTATTTCTTAAGAAATGGATTTGGTGTTTGCAGACAGTGTTCGTCGAAAAAGGAGCATTTAGCTATGTCTAACACTCCGAAGGTTTTGGATCCTGCATTCCAGGGAGTGGGTCAGAGAATGTATCCTTTAAGTAATGGGTGATCTATAAAAAATAAGTTTTGGAAATTATATTATGAGTTTTTTTTAAATTTTATTCATGAAAAATGTAAAATGTGAAATTAAAATAATTATTTCTGTCGGAGAATAATCAACCCATAATGTCATTATGTATAAGCATATGCTGAAAGCACGTAAATGGTTTTATATCTAACTCACCCATTATGCAAGAACCATTTGGGCTTGAAATGTAGAGAGTTCATAGATCCACCTTACTTTTGTTGAATTTAACTTTCATTTGGATTAATGGGAGACAGGATCAAATTTAGACCAAATAATCATAGATGCTCTAATAACATCTCACGAGCCAAATAACCCAGAAGAAAAGTTGTTGGGTGAATGAACATGAATGGTTAAATATTTGACATTCACATTTCTTATATATTGAATATGCTATATACTTTGAGAGGTTTTAAACTTAACTTGTTGTAGAGGAACTGAAATATGGAGAATTGAGAATTTTCAACCGGTTCCATTGCCCAAATCTAAATATGGGAAATTCTACATGGGGGATTCATATATCATCTTGCAGGTATGAGCTACATCCAATATTACCTTGTAGTACACAAATCCTAGACTATAATTATATTAATTATAATTTTTTTTTCTGGAATTAGTAGTCTTTTTCTGTTACTGGACCAGAGAATGGAGGTTCAACAGGGAAACAAAAAGGCGTCTTTATTGAATATCCCCCTCCAAAACCGGATCAAATGTTTGTAGCTCAGGAAGAGGAAGATACGACAGTGTCTTCCCTCAAGAAATCCAGAGTCTAGCCTTGCCCATCCAAACATACTAACCAACTGAATTCTCTTACACTCTCTTCTTCTATTTACATTTTACCTCTGCTACAGTAGTTGGAGTGCTAGCAAACTCTTATTACTTCTCTAACCCCTTTTCCTACCAAGGACTCACTCACAGAGGCCAGGCCATTCGACTCTTGGGGTTACTTACAGGCATTTCTTGGTCTTACAGAAATTTCATATAGTCTATTCACTATGGTCCAAAATATTTGACTGATTTCAATTTATAATTCTGGGGGATAGTTTCAGTTGGCATGGGGAAAGCTTTTATACAATTCCCTCTTTTGTAAGAATAGAAATATATTCAGAATGAACATAATTTCACTTTCTATGGAATATGTCTTTCACCTTATTTTATAAAAATTTTGGTGTTCATTCTTGCAGACAACACAAGGCAAAGGAGCTGCTTATTTTTATGATTTACACTTCTGGATTGGAAAGGATACGAGTCAGGTAAGCTTGGACTTCACTTTCACCCTTGTAATCATATGCTTGAAAAACTGTTTTTTTTTTGTCATTCACGTTTTTTTCAAAGAACTTTGATACATTAGTCCACCTTTTTATTTTCAAAGGGTTTTATGGTTCCTTGATTGGAAATACTCGCTTTAATCCCTTTTTGGCAAAAAGAATAGTCTTGGCTGACCTATTGAGCATTCTTGTAGGATGAGGCAGGAACAGCAGCCATTAAAGCTGTTGAACTTGATGCTGCTCTTGGAGGACGGGCGGTGCAGCACAGAGAGATTCAAGGACATGAATCTGACAATTTTTTGTCATATTTTAAGCCATGTATTATACCATTAGAGGGGGGTGTTGCATCTGGATTTAGAAAACCTGAAGAGGAGGAGTTTGAAACACGCTTGTATGTATGCAGAGGGAAAAGAGTTGTCAGATTGAAACAGGTAATTCTATTCGTGAACTTTTTTGATTCTGCTTGCATGTAATTTAAAATTATGCTTTGGCAGGTCCCATTTGCAAGGTCTTCATTGAACCATGATGATGTGTTCATTCTTGACACCCACAATAAGATTTATCAATTCAATGGTGCAAATTCCAATATTCAGGAAAGAGCCAAGGCTTTGGAAGTGGTACAGTTTCTGAAAGAAGAATACCATGAAGGGAAATGTGACGTTGCAATTGTTGGTGAGGGCACTTTAGCTATTATATGATTCTGTTATCTGCTTTCAGAGGTGAGTCTGTTTGTTTGTTACTTGAAGAAAACTACCCCATATTGCAGATGATGGAAAGTTAGACACTGAGTCAGATTCAGGTGAATTTTGGCTACTCTTTGGTGGTTTTGCTCCCATTGCAAAGAAGGTAATCAGTGAGGATGATATCATTCCAGAGGCAATTCCTGCTCAATTGTATAGGTATGTTGATTTTGTTTTCCACTTTTCCTCAGCCTTAAGCTTCCATCTTGTTGTTAATGGGTCTCATAGTTGCTTGATGAAAGTTATATTGGGGTCCCACTCTCAGTATTGACTTGACATGAAACCATCACTATCATGTATGTTCATCTAGGATCAAATAAGAAACTCCAGTCCTTCCTGCCGACACCCGTCAAACAAGAAACTCTTTTGTTGACGGCACCACCCATCAATATTTGTACTGCAATCAGATTTCTCTTCCACCATGGACATTTCATTTGATTCTATATCCTTTTGTTTCGTTTCGATTTTTTGTTTTTGAATTCTCTCAATGGCCCTTCTCCAAACCAACAACATCAGTTTTCTTCTCATCTATAAGTTGTGCTGATTTATCACCTTCGATAATGGCCCATCCAAATGTAACTTCAGTTACGCCCTTATTAATTCCTTGATTCCCTTCAAGATAATCTTGTTCTAGCCTCTTGCATACACAGACGTCCTTGAGTCCATTTATTTGCATGTAGTGCCCTATTGCTTCATACACAAACAAGATTTTGTAAGGATCATGTATCCAGGAAGACTGGAATCCGTGAATGACAACATTCCTAAACATCCTACAGTTTGAATTTGGAGTTTAAGATTCCAACCAGTAATGCCGGACCTTCCTTGGAGACCATTGGCTGACATTCAGTCCCCCTCTAGCACTCCTTACAGTAGAAAATACATCTCCATCTTAATAATTCAAGCACATGCATCCTCACTTGTAGACATGGAAAGTTGAACCTTGTGCCTCTCGTTCCCTCCAAATTTAATGCGTTTTAGTCAACATAGTTCTTCGTTCACGAACTTATCTGTCTTATTAAATATCTTTATCACTATTGCTTCTATGTTTCTGAAATAAGCATCCACCAATAATTGTTGTTCCGCTTCCTCTTCACATTGTTGGCTTAGTTCCTACAAGTTTCGCTATACTACTTGACTACCTCATGTGAACCTCGATTCTCGTTCTAATCTTGAAATGCTCTCAAGAAGGAATTTTTATCAGTTGATAAGAACTGATTATGATATATAACAAAATTGTGTTTATTGATTATATCAGTTGCATTCCTGATTTTTTGAGATACCTTGTTGTCTCCAACCCATTCTAAGTTGTTTTCCAAAGCAAAGATATCCCTCAATATTCTTCTTTTTTACTTATTTATATCTTTTTTTTCTTGAAGTCCACTTATTTATATCTTATTATCTCACACACTAACTAACAAACACACTAAGGTGGTTCCCTAGAATTGTCTTACTTTTAATGAAAGATACGATCAACTTTTATTAGGTCAATGCGAGGAGAAGACCAATTGTGATCCACTGAAAAGAATAAAGCCAATGGAAGATAGTTCAATTATTAAAGAGGTTGATCTAATTATATTTCTTCGAGTTTTGCCTTTTGTTTGACCCATGTTGTGACCCCAACTTTTGGGATAAGAGTGGAGTGGTTGTTGTTCTATTATTCCCTTTCTTTATATCATTTGTATGAAAATCTTTTTACAATATGTAATTTGGAGTAGCATTCTTAGCTAATGTTTGTGGTTTGAAATATACATTGGTATATTTTGTGCCTTACAAGCCTGTTTTGTGGGGCCGTGTTACGCCCAAACACATATTCTAAGATGCTATCAGGTTTCTGCTATCAGGCCACGGTCTAGATGTCCAGTCTAAGGTGCGAGGGGTGTGTGTTAAGAGTCCCACATTGGATGAGAGATGACTTGAACATATAACCTTAAATTCTAAGAATATGATATGAGGAGATTTTATAATTATGGGCTTTTGTGTTTTTGTAATTTTGTCTGAAGCATGATGTCTCATCTTTGCTAACATAGAATTGGGACACGGTATTTTCTTCTTCAAATCATATTACCACCGCATTCTAATATTCTTTCTATTTTACTGGTTTACCTAAATGAACTCATTAGTAGTTTACGTTTCATAATATTTTGGATGGGTGCCCTAGGCATTTAGGTTTATTCACGATTTGATCTTGCCATCATGTGTTGATTAGCATGAAGGATGGTTTTTGTTAGATTCAAAGTGGTTTGAATAATGTATTTATTATTATTATTATTATTATTATTATTATTATTATTATTATTATTATTATTATTATTAATAATAATAATAATTTGTATTCGGTCTATTAGTCCATTAGTCAGGCCCACTAGGTTTGAATAGCTTATATAAACAAATTAGTGCTTTTACACTATTCATAATCTGAAATATATTATTGGGTTTTCACATGGCATCGAAGTCTATCCTAGATATTATGTTGGACTTCTTGCATCGTCCACACTTCAGGCTCATTGAGTCTGAGCGTGAGAGGGTGTGCTGAAAGTTCCGCCTTCATTGTGGTCCTCCCTTAGCCGTCTAATTGCGGCATTTGAGTTGCCTTCATTGCAGCCTCCAACACCTTCATTGTGTTGGGTGTGTATTTAGTCCCACATTGCCTAGAGATATGACTTGTATAGTGTTTAAAACAACGTAAAAAAACAAAGTGTGTTATCTAGATCTAGGGCTGAAGCTGAGTTCCAGGAAATGTCACAAGGGATAAGTGAACTACTATGGTTGAATATCTTCTTGGAAGACTTGAGGATAAAGTGAGATGAACCAATGAGGCTATTGTGATGATAAACCTGCCCTTAGCATAGTCCATAATCTAGTGTACCAAGGTAGAAGGAAACATGTTAAAGTTGACAGGAACTTCGCCAAAGAAAAGTTAGATAGTGGTCTATTCTACATTCTCTTTATCTCTTCCCAAGGCAACCTTGTGATGATAAATCTGCTCTTAGTATAGTCCGTAATCTAGTGTACCAAGGTAGAAGGAAACATGTTGTGTACCAAGGTCGAAGGAAACATGTTAAAGTTGACAGGAACTTTGTCAAAGAAAAGTTAGATAGTGGTCTAATCTACATTCTCTTTGTCTCTGCCCAAGGCAACCATGCAGATCTTCTAACTAAGGGGTTGAACAACAATAACTTTGAAATGATTGTTTTCAAATTAGTAATGATATATATTCATTTTCATCAACCAACTTGAGAGGAAGTGTTGTTATTAGTTGTAGTAATTTGTATTCGGGCCATTAGTCCATTACTTAGACCCACTAGGTTAGAATAGCTTATATAAACAAATTTGTGCTTGTACAATATATATAATTTGAAATATATTATTAAGTTTTCACACAGAATTAAATCCTAATATTTATTAATAGGATTAGAATCAGCAAATCATATCAGGGGTCCAAATTAGGGACCTCTTTTTTAGAGGTCCATATTAGGGGCTCCCATCAAGTAGTCTTTCTTTTATTAATTATATATATTATTATGAATAGTGGTGAGTGTGGTCTGTATTGGACACATAAATTACAAACATAACATAATATCAGAGCAGGTTCTGATTATGTAACCGATGGAATCTATGCAGCCGTTGTTGTCTGCGAGGTGCCACCGCCAGCCATCATCCGAAAAGTTTTCATCAGGTTTTGGTTCAGAGATGCAAGATACCGCCACCCAGGTGCGCTACTTTCTGGGGGGACCCACAACCAGCCACCACCACAAACAAGTGTGCCTTCATTTGGTGATCGCAACCTCCATCACCAGAAGCGTAGCTGCTGCTGGAGAATTATACAGTGGCCTATGCCAAACCACCAACACCAGTAGAGGAATCTCCCAATTTTTCCAACCCGAAAGTTTCAGCTTCATCAGACCTGTGATGCGGTCACACTCGCCCTGCCAAGTTCCTGATTTTCCATTGCCACCACTGCAGTCAGTTGCGCCTGGATCTGCAACTGGGGACTTCTATGGACAGTTTTCCTGAGATAAGGTTGCCTCCCCCTACCGGTTCTGCATACAACTATGCTTTGGAGTTTCTGAATTGGTTGATATAGTTTACTGTGCAAACAGACATTTCTGGCGCGGAGGTATCCTCTTCATGGATCTTCTCGTTTGGTTCTGTTGTGATCTCTTAATAGCTTTTAGTTAGATGTTTCCGTCCTGGTGTTCGTATACATTGTGCTTCTTTAGGTACTTCTCTTTCTTGCCAGTATGTTTCTTTTCACATCCATCCAGCTGTTATTCAACCACTGTTCCTTCTCCTGTGATATCTATGCCCGACAACCACCACAGCCATCTGTGAAATCCTCTGGCTAGCCCAATTGCCTTTGCTACAATCATCTCTGGCCACGCTATTATTTTCGATCTGTTGTATCTATTTTCTCTACATTACATCCACATGTTGGGAGTGTTAGAATTGAAGAATCAAATTCTAATATTTATTGTTAGGATTAGAGTTAGAAAATCATATCAATTAGGATTTATTATGTTTATTCTATATGCTATTATAATTAGATATGATATGAGTGTGCATGTTTTAGTCACAGATTAGAAACATAACAGTTTCTAAATGGTCGTTGGCGATATTACATGTTGATAATTAAAACTAAAAATAACTTCGTGTGACATTTCCTTGCAGTATCATTGATGGTGAAGTCAAGTCTGAGGAAGGGGAACTTTCTAAGTCACTGTTGGAGAACAACAAATGCTATTTGCTCGACTGTGGTGCTGAGGTATTTATCTGGTTTGGCCGGGGAACACAAGTGGAAGAACGGAAAGCAGCTTGCCAAGCTGCTGAGGTAAGTAATTGTAAAATCTAGTTCTTCATGTATTGTTAAAAGATGATTTATTGACTTAACTAATATAATATCTCCAGGAGTTTGTTTCTGGCCAAAATAGGCCAAAATCTACAAGGATAACAAGGATTACTCAAGGTTATGAGACACGTTCATTTAAGTCTAACTTTGATTCTTGGCCATCAGGATTAGCTAGTACTGTTGCCGAGGATGGAAAAGGGAAAGTTACAGGTGGACATTGTTTATTCTCAACTGTACTTTGATTTGCCTGTGTCTAACAATTTGTACTGATAACCGTGCTACTGTCAGCATTGCTGAAGCAACAAGGGATGGGTGTAAAAGGAATGACAAAAAGTACCCCTGTAAATGAGGAAATTCCACATTTGCTTGAAGAAGGTGGAAAGATGGAGGTACCTTTATAATTTACGTCATAAACATTCCCATTTTTAACTAAATTGTCACCAGTGAACATGTATATAATTTAACAATTAAAGGTATGGAGAATCGATGGAAGTGACAAGACCTCATTACCGAACGAGGACATTGGTAAATTTCATAGTGGAGATTGTTACATTGTACTGTACACATACCATTCTGGTGAGAGGAAAGAAGACTACTTCTTGTGCTGCTGGTTTGGCAAAGATAGTATTGAGGTAATATGTTTCCTGCTGATTTGAGCTAAAAATAAATTGTTAGTCTCTTACCACACATAAACCACTCACAGATTATAAACTAATCCTAGAAACTCTAAGATTATTCAAGAAACTATTATAAACTAATCCTAGAAGATAAACTAAGATACTCTAATATAATATAATAAGTATAGTATTTTGAGCTACTATCAATGTATCTCTATAAATCGGGGTTAATGTTTGGTCTTGTGTATCAAGCTACTATCAAATTATTATTAATAATATTCAAACTATTATTATTTAACTTTTCATTTTATCTTATAAAACTCATAACTTGAAGATGGTATTAATGACAGGTTCAATCTTCTATGACCTGTTCTGTAACTATTCCACTATTTGCTAGAATATCATAAAATATCTTATATACTATACTTATATTATATTAGAGTATCGTAGCTTATCTCCTAGGATTAGTTTATAATCTTAGAGTTTCTTGAATATATATTAGGATTAGTTTTCATATTATATTACTATTATTATTTTATTATTATTATTATTATTATTATTATTATTATTATTATTATTATTATAATTATATCATTATTATTTGTTTCATGATTTCCCTATTTATTTAGGATTACGAGTCTATGTATCCCGATAAATAGGATTAGTGCCTAGTATTTTGAATCACACAATTATCAAGTTACTATCAATAATGTTCAAGCACTTATTCTCTCCTTTTAAAATGCGATTTATGATAATTATTACCTACAGTTCAATTAATTATATCTTTTTCATCACTATTATTTATTTTTTTAATTGTTTTTCAGTGGTTATTATTTTCAAATTGTATTTTTCTATTCATACTTCTTTATGGAGTAGAATATGTTAGTTTTGAAAGCTTTTGACCTCGGTTAAGTTTCTTTTTTAGGAGGATCAAACAATGGCTATTCGGTTGGCTAATACAATGTCCAACTCTTTGAAGGGTAGACCTGTTCAGGTATTGTAATCTGAACTTTGAGCTGGGGATTTTGCTAGCAAATTGTGTATAACTATTGTTGTTGTTTTCAGGGTCGCATATACGAGGGTAAAGAGTCACCACAATTTGTTGCTCTTTTCCATCCCATGGTAGTTCTTAAGGTATCATGGAGCAAATTTGTGTGTTTTCAGTTACATATCTAGTATAACTCAGTGAAGACACATTTAAATGACTTGTCCCCATTTTAGGGAGGTTTGAGCACTGGATACAAAAAGTTCATAGCTGACAAAGGTTTATCAGATGAGACATACACAGAAGAATCCGTTGCGCTTATCCGAATCACTGGAACTTCCATCCATAAAAATAAGGCAGCACAAGTTGATGCAGTAAGTACCATGAGATTATTCATTTTTTATCCCATTAGCATGTTTCTAGGGCTTTATCTTATCTGTAATCCACCATAATTATGTTATTCTTATTAAGGTGCCGACGTCATTGAATTCTTCCGACTGTTTTGTCTTGCAATCGGGCTCTACAGTTTTCACTTGGCATGGGAATAAATGTTCCATCGAACAGCAGCAGCTAGCAGCAAAGGTCGCAGAATTTCTAAGGGTAAGTTCTGTTACCTCCATGTTGTGGACATTCTGCCAAATTATTTGAGCACTACATTAGGAATTTAATGCAAAACCAATCCTCAATTTTACTAATTCAAACTCTTTTGAGTGTTAACCGAAAAGAGCATCCTTATTAATTATCATATTATTTAAATTGTATTTATTTTTATTGGTACATTAATTTTATTATTTTCTACCTCAATTTCCAACAAAGAAATGTACTTTTGGTAATATATTATTTTATGTACTTTTATGAGGACGAAGAAAATGCCGGACGAGTGGAGAAGAAGCACTTTAATTCCAATCTATAAGAACAAGGGGGATATACAAAATTGCGCGAATTATAGGGGGATTAAGCTAATGAGTAATACCATGAAGTTATGGGAAAGGGTGATTGAACGAAGACTAAGAAAGGAGACTTGAGTTACGGATAACCAATTTGGTTTTATGCCTGGGAGGTCGACTATGGAAGTGATCTACTTACTTCGACGCGTGATAGAGAGATATCGGACGGATAAAAAAGACTCACACTTAGTTTTCATTGATATGGAGAAAGTGTATGATAGAGTGCCTAGAGAGATTTTGTGGAAAGCCCTGGAGAAGAAAGGGGTTAGGATTGCCTATATTAGAGCTATCAAGGACATGTATGAGGGAGCTTCGACTAGTGTGAGGACGCAGATGGGGCTACCACAGATTTTCCCATAACAATAGGATTGCATCAAGGGTCAACCCTAAGTCCTTATCTTTTTACTTTAGTTTTGGATGTACTGACGGAACACATTCAAGAGTTAGCACCGAGATGTATGCTTTTTGCAGATGATGTAGTCTTGTTTGGTGAGTCGAGGGAGGAATTGGACGGGAGGCTAGAGACCTGGAGGCAAGCCCTAGAAGCGTATGGTTTCCGCTTGAGTAGAAGCAAGATGGAGTATATGGAATGTAACTTCAGCAAAAGGAGAAGTAGGTCTACACTGGAGGTGAAAGTTGGAGATCATATCATACCCCAAGTTACGCGGTTTAAATATCTTGGGTCCATAGTACAAAATGACGGAGAAATAGAAGCAGATGTAAGCCATCGTATTCAAGCTGGGTGGTTGAAATGGAGAAGAGCCTCAGGTGTTTTGTGCGATAAGAAAGTACCACTTAAGTTGAAAGGAAAGTTCTATCGGACAACAGTCAAGCCGGCGATGTTGTATGGTACGGAATGTTGGGCGGTTAAGAGTCAACACGAGAATCAAGTAAGTGTAGCAGAGATGCGGATGTTGCGTTGGATGAGTGGTAAAACTAGACATGATAGGATTAGGAATGACACCATTAGAGAGAGAGTGGGGGTAGCACCTATAGTAGAAAAGTTGGTAGAAAATAGGCTTAGATGGTTTGGGCATGTAGAGTGGAGACCCGTAGATGCCGTCGTAAGAGTAGATCAAATGGAGGAGAGTCATGTTAGAAGAGGTAGAGGAAGACCCAGGAAAACTATCAGAGAAACCATTAGAAAGGATTTAGAGGTCAATGAGTTGGATCCAAATTTGGTTTATGTTAGAACACTATGGCGTCATTTGATCATATGTAGCCGACCCCACTTAGTGGGATAAGGCTTGGTTGTTGTTGTTTGAACTTCTATCTGTGCCACATTGGTTACCACAAGATTGATTTGTTCAAACTGAATTGATATGACTATATCCTTCTGGTTAAGCCCAAGTGCCTAACTCGTGGTTTCCTGAGACTGCTTTTTTGAACTTGTGACCTCTGAGTATTTTTTCTAACAAGATAAAATAGTTTTAGTATTGTAGTGTGATATTTTTCCATGTTCAGCCAGGAGTTGCTTTAAAGCATGCTAAAGAAGGTACAGAAAGCTCAGCTTTCTGGCTTGCATTAGGAGGAAAACAAAACTACACCAGCAAGAAAGTTACTAATGAGGTTGTTAGAGATCCACATCTGTTCACCTTATCATTTTATAAAGGTTATAATTTCTTATCGTGTTACTTCTATATAAAAAATTAAATGTTATGCTATAGCATGCTTGTTTACTTTATATTTCAGTATACTGACCATTTTTTTTGTTTATTCTTTTGCTCTGTGAATCTATCAGGAAAGTTACATGTGAGTTTGTTGGTACAACTTTTTTATATAACATTTCCTCCTTTTTTAGGAATTTTGTCAGTAGAAACATTTAGGACTTCTTTATGTCTTCTAAATCTTTTTTTATATTTTATTCTGCAGGTAGAGGAGGTTTACAACTTCTCCCAAGATGATTTGTTAACAGAGGATATCCTCGTACTCGACACACACGCAGAAGTGTTTGTTTGGATTGGTCAGTGTGTTGACCCTAAAGAAAAGCAAAATGCTTTTGAAATTGGCCAGGTAAGTAAAATTCAATTCTTTTAATTCTCATATTCCTCTCCTACTTGGGGTACTTGATTTATCCTTCCTTGAAACTTTACTTCAGAAATACATAGATATGGCTGCATCTCTAGAAGGACTGTCTCCACGTGTACCCTTATATAAAGTAACAGAAGGGAACGAACCTTTTTTTTTCACTACATACTTTTCATGGGATTGGGATTATACAAGAGCTAAGGTATGTCCGAAGGAATTAAAATGGCCCTTTTGGTTTGTTTGTTGTTTAAAAATATAATAATAAATCTTCTCGTACTTTTCCTTGTCTTCAATTGTATGTCACAATGTTTTGCATTTCTGTGCTGGTTGGTTGTGAGCAGAACATAATTACCATGGCTGTTCAAAATCCCACTAGAATTTTGTCATCACATATAGGTTTCACAAATTCTTATTCTAAATGTTTTAAATGTTGGTCTAAAAAGATTGCTAGTGGTAAAATGATATGATTGTGAGGTTCATGCTTTTGGAACAGGTACTTTAATTTGTTGACTTTACATGGTTTATTTTTCATATTACTTCAGGTTCACGGGAACTCATTCCAGAAACAGGTGTCTCTACTCTTTGGGATTGGCCATGCTGTGGAGGTATAGTCCTGATTTTTATTTTTGGGAAAACTGAAGCTGTTAAAAAACCTGAAACATGCTAAATAATTCAGTTAACAGAGAATATAGTTTTATATTTCCAACAAAATCAGCAGTTGAAATGTAAATTCTATCATGAGCAATGTCTTTATTTGCTTGATCCAACAACTGTTTCTACTTCATGCCAAGTTGCTTTAGATCCATTCATTTTTTTGTTAGAATTATGAGAGAAGATAAACTGATTGCATTGATCAAGAATCAATTCTACCTGTTACAAGCCACAACAACTGAATCAAGCCAAAACTATATTTTGAGATCTATTGATCTACCAGCTAATGTTACTAAATAACCGTAACTAACTGAATTTCAGTTAGTTACTGAACTAAAAAAGTCTAAAATCAGACTAAAGCTGCAAGTATCACTATACTCTGATACACTTTTTAACCTCAAGAGAGGTGTATGTGTGTGTGTGTGTGAACCACAGAAGTAATGGGTCACATACTATGAGCTTAGATCTGAAAACATCAAAATTAGGGCAAAATAAGCTCTTTTGTGAGGATGTCAGCACATTGCCCCCGTCACTTCACATTCAATCGCGGAGTAGCTAGATAAGAACCTGCTATGGTAGAGACAAGTAGAACCCGCCACAATTTCTCACTATTGAGGATCGTGGTGATGGACGTGTATCTGATACTTGCAGTGCCTGGAAACAGCAAGATCAACATATTCTCTCATGCAATAAAATGGGGAAGAGAATATTGATTCCAAAAACATATTCTAAAGATATTCTAAGACGTTACATATTATATTATGTCATATACTAAGTATTCCAAATTACCCTGAGATAGTCCAACACAAACTTTTGTTTCAAATTCTCTCCTTTAATATAACACCTTTATTTCTTCAGGTTATGGTAATGCCAAAAATGAAGTAAACATGATCAGATATCCAGTGTAAATTTCTGTCTCGTTTAAGCACTGCAATTGATATGGCTAAGCAGAAAAGTTTCAGAATATCATAATTTTAAATTACTTGTAGAAACCTTCCTTTTTCTGTTTATTTAGCTTTGAATTTTAGGTAATTGATTCTAAATAAACCAGTAGTTGTGTATGTTATGTGCAATTTCTTTAATGTCTTTAACTGATGTTATCTAGTTTAAATATAACTCTTACCTTCATAGCCCTTCAAATATATACAAAAATGCTAATTTG
>Ga0315915_1005243_pt1 | contig 16192 bp, 3 predicted proteins | sample MpolbnodulesMG_FD_207738 | JGI IMG/M metagenome (GOLD analysis project Ga0315915, IMG submission 207738) | Medicago polymorpha root nodule microbial communities from Los Angeles, California, United States - branched nodules | ecosystem: Host-associated > Plants > Roots > Nodule | place: USA... | reverse complement strand
ATAAATAAACAAATGGAAAAGTGTCATCATTATACCACTATTTCCTAATTAATAAATAGCCAAAATGTTGGCTTTTTGTAGGCTTAGCTGTAAGTCATGGTATTTGGTAGTAATGTGGTACTTTCGAAGCCTACGGATGGGGACACTAATGGATCTTGCTAGGTTGTGGCAATGGAGTTGTTGCCACTAAAGACGAGAGAGCAACACATGATATTGGTAGGTCTCTACCAAGCGGCGTTCTGCCTTTTTCAATTTATTTTTCTTGAACTTCTTTATGAGTTAACTAGATTCACTTGGCCCTTAAAAAAAAACTAAATTCACTTGGATCTCCTAAAAGAATTAACTAAATTCACTTGGATGAGATAAATAGAGGTTATTAAGCATTGGAAATGCATTAGTGATTTTTTTTTTTTTTTTGACAAAACAGTAGTGTTAAATGTTAGAACAAGAATGGTTCATATAAGTACTTTTGGGTTTTGATGATAAAAAAAATATTGAAGAACAATTGGATTACTAACATATGTTCAAGTGTGTAGGAACTCTTATCATGAAGAAGGGACATGAGAAGCATCATAAAGAGATTGAGAAGATTAGAAGACTATGGATGAAGATCTACTCAAAGGTCAACCAGAAGTCAACATCCTAGTAGACATGAGTCTCACAAAAGCTGGGGAGTAACACCCACAAATTCTGTGAAGGCATTAACACAAAAGCTGACTAGGCTACGTCATTCTGATTGACCCAAAATTCACGTAAGCTTTTGTCTTATTCTGTGAGTTGTCTCTAACTATTTTGTCTTATTTTGTCTACGTATAAATGACAACTGGAACGAGGAAAGCAACAAATAATCCCCCTTTCAGCAAAGGAAATTCAAAGTACATTCCGACGGGATTATCCATATCAGGCAAAGGGCCAACATTCGTGATTGAAGCTTCTCAAGGACTCTATTTGCGATGACACTCTTCTTCAATGTCTCTCAAATCACTGCCTATAAAAGGAGATGAAGACATGAAGAAGAAGCAACAAGACTTTGCTTTTTAACTGTGTCATTACTTTGTCAAATTAATAACGCAAAGCACTTAAGATTTGTTTTCAAGTTTATCTTAGAAATCCTAAGAAGTTTGTTCGCTTATTAAGTTTATATAGAAAAAGTCTACGAACAAGTTAACGTGTTTGCAGTTGGGGCAAACACTTTAGAAAATCTCTTGCCTTCGTGCTTTAGTATATAAGTCTCTTGGCGAAACCTTGAGCACTTAGGAGTCTCAATCAGTGGGGATTGAGCAATAGGGAAGTCTTAAGCCTTGTGCTTAAGCAAGGGAAGTCTTTAGGTAAAGTTTTAGAGCAGAAGTCTTTAGGTAGAGAGTCGTAGAACATCGAAGTCTTTTGGAAATGTCCTTGATTAATTTGTAATCGGTTGTGGTTATAGTGAAATCCCTTGAAAGTGCAAGGAGTCTGAACTACTCCTAGATTGTAGGAGGAACCAGTATAAAATTGATGCGTGTCTGCTTTCTCTATCCCTCTTCTTTATCTTTGTACTTTATATTTATCTGTTGCACACAAACTCTGCATCAAAATTTGCATACCTCAGATTCTGTTCAGTTTGTTCGTACAAGAAAAAGAATTACACAATTCAACACCCCCACCCTCCCGGTTGTGTTTTTCTCACCTTCATTAAAAAATTTCTGTTGTTCGTACAAGAAAAAGAAACCTACAAAAGAGCTTACACAATTCAACCGTCCTCTCCCCCGGTGTGTTTTTCTCACCTTCATTTAAAAGAAAATTTAAACTCTACAACTATGTATATAGAATCTTTTGTAACTTATTTCTCTTTAAAGTCATATATGATTTTAGTCTTTATAAATATACGAGTTTTCTAATTTAATCTCTAAATAATTTTAATGGTAATTTTAGGATTTAGTCTCCTATGTTTAATGGTAGCTATCTGGGCAAACTGAAAATTGACTTGACATGTAATGTAGACATGACATCATCTGGTATGCCGACTCATATTTTTTTTTATTAATTAACATTATCAATTTATTATTTATTATAAAAATCAAATAAATTATTTTAGTCCCTTCACTAATAGTTTTGTTTTAATTATGATTAATAATATTAAACTAATATAATTTATTTGATTTTTATAATGAATATTAAATTGATAATTTTAATTAATTAAACAAACATGAGTCAACATGTCATATGGATGCCATGTCAGTTAAAATGTCTATATGCTATGCAAACTTTTTGTTTGTCCAATCAACTTTCATTTGACACATGGGATCAAATCAATAAACAAGTGTTTTTGCAGGAACTAAAATTATGTAGGAACTAAATTTAAAAGCTCTCATATAGGAATTGAAAATATATTTAACTTAGACATTGAATCTTTTGAAAGTTTCTTTTTGGTGATTGAATCTTTTGAAATTTTTAGAGGCGCTCAAAATGAAAAATTGAATCTTTTGGAATTTTTAGAAGCTCTCTTTAGACAAACAAGAGGTGAATCAATTAAGATGGGCCTCAGGAGGCATGCCATCCCATTTTATGTGCATGATCATAGCAAGCGCTTTTATGTAACAATCTTTACCTAGCCATTTCCACAATACTTTACCCCCCTCTAGGTACATGTGCACTTTCTCACATGCTATCTTATGTGTATATCAAGTAGTATAATATGTATCTAGACCATTATGTGAACATAAAAAAAGATAATGCATTCATTGGAGTTTTGAATTGAATTATATATTGCGAGTCCAATCATTGGGATAAATTATGGTTCCTTTTTCTTCATTTGAGATAAATAAATTTACAAATCTAGAATGGATGCCTAGTAAAAGGCATGACTCCATAAAGTTAAGCATACCTATGAAATCTTTAACAAGTTGACATTGTGTTATCTTATAGTAAAACAATGTTTAATTTGTAACTTTTTTGCAGGGTATCCTAGTATTCTTAATGTTATTAATGATTAATGATTAATATCTTATAGTAAAACAATATTTGTAACTTTTATGCGGGGTATCCTAGTCCTAGTATTCTTAATGTGATTAATGATTAGTAAAAACCTATGCTAAGAGTACTTCTCAAAAGGCTACTGCTTACTGACATATTTACATGTATTAAGCACAATGATTTTTTTTTTTTATCTATTCATTTATTCAGTTACATTTCTATTTTCTTCTTATGACATACAAGTTTTGTATATATGCATTTTATTTTTTTATCATTTGGTCCTTATTTTTTTTATGTAATCATGTTTGTATTTGAAATTGATTGAAACTGATAAACAGACTTGGACTTCATCCCAAAAGCTAGCTCAAAAAGTGAAGGTACTCAAGCATAATTATATTCTCAACAACCCAGAAATCCGAGCAATGTGAGACAAATAACAAACTACAAACAACTTCAAAACCAACTTCAACACTCACCCTCACGCCTAGCGTGGGCCTTGAGGTCCAATTCCCAAATTACAATCCTTAACCCGACTTTGATATCATGTTAAAGTTGAGGCCTAACTCATTCCTACAAAACCGACTTGTGAGGTGAGAATTGTTCCCACTTATTAACACTTGTTCGGGTCATCTTTTGTCAAACATGTAACTCTTTAAAAAAATGGAAAGTAGATTGCATTGTTATGCTTATCTGTTGAAAACAAAAGTACTAATTGTTGGAATTTTATTTGATAATTTATTTTAAAGTTATTTATTATATTAATTAGTCATTATATCAATTGATATTTTCTAACTAAGACCATCTGCAATGGTGGGTGTTTCACCTCAGTCAAATCCAATAAGTTTTTCTATTATATATTTTTATCTATTATGAGTCAATTTATTTATGCTAATATTTATCTTTAATTTATTACTTTATACTAATTCTACGTTCAATTTTTCCAACACTAATTGTGTCTAATTTTGCTAGGAATTCAAATAAATCAACCCAAGACAATGATGTATAGAGAAAATAACAAAGACAATCAACAATCAAACAACCCAAGGAACAATATTCAATCAAGATTAAACCCAGAAACCTGCATATAAAATTCACCATTAATTCCTTAAAAAAAATCACCATTAAAAAAAACGAACATAAAGGAGAAGAGAAACAAACATACTAAGAATTTGTTTACCCTATTTGGCCTAAATTGACCAATGTATGGGGGAGAGAGAAGCTCTTCAATTCAATAAAATTGAGTCTCCACAAAGATATACAAAGAGGTTACAAGAAATTAAATTCAACACGACAGTCCTAATTTCTGCTCCTCTCTTAAGTCTTAATCAACCCACACGACGATATCCACCTGATGACATAAAATCATATAGGTTTTTTTTTGAGTCATTTTAGAGTAAAAGTAGCTAGTTTATTTGTATTTGAGTAGAGTGTTGTATAGGATTCGTTCAAAAGTTAAGAAAGAGCAAAAATGGGAGAATGATCTTGGAAGCATAAAAAAATCATTCAAACCAGATAACTCCTTGACTATACTACGCTTATTGCAAGTTTTATCATGTTAATTCTTAAGGTTTAGTCATACAAACGTTTTGGTGAGGCCAATGTCTTAGTTACTAACACTCTTTAATCAGTCACGGTACCTACTCCTTGGATCCCTAACTGAATTCGAAGGTTTAAGAACACCAAAGTAAGTAACAATTATTATTAGTTTCTGTATAAATCTAATCAATAATTAAATGGTTAAACTAGGTCAAGCCAACAAAGCTAGAGTACATGACCATTGTGACATATTATTGGATATATGAACCAAAGTTAGGGTTATTGCTCATTGATTTCATAATAACTAAATGAAATACAAAGTGTTCGACTAAATATTCATAGAATTGTTTAAAGTTACACGAACAAATAACTACATGGTAGTTCTTATTTCATGACCTAACTTAGAGAGGAATTAGCTTATCCTGATTTCTAAACACAAACTAATATATATGAATAAAAGAAAATGAGAAAAGAATCACCGGTTAATAATTTTTTGGCTCCCGAATGGCTTTGATCGCTTCCCCCTGCATAAATCGCGTTTATGATATCTTGTGCTCACCAAAAGGTGGTTTTTTATTGACCTAGTTCCTATTTCATGACCTAACCTTGAGAGGAATTACCTCCTCATGATTTCTAAATAGATATTATTATATATGAATAAAAAAACATGAGAAAAGGATCACTGGTTAATGATTCTTTGGTTTCCAAATGGCTCTGGTTGATTCCATCCTCCATAAATCACATTTATGCCTTCTTGTGGTCATCAAAAGTTTTTTTTTACAAGCATCAATTTCCCTAAGTTGTAGGTAAATTGGTTTGCGATGTGGTTGATATCTCGCGAGGCGAGATAGGCGTTGAACTCATCCTCTTTTAACCTAATCGTCTATCTCGCGATGCAGGGCTCATAGAACTGGGCACGAGTTAACTAGTAGATGACTCCTTGGTTTCTTCGCTCTTTGCTTCAGGCGGTTCAGGAGAATTTCTTTGTCTTCAAGGATTATTGTCATCTTCGTGTTTGTTAGAACAAAAATGGTTCATACAAGTCCTATAAGGTTTTAATGATAACAAAGTATTAAAAAACAATTGGAATACTAACATATGTTCAAGTGTGCAGATCAATGAATGAACCTATCGTTATAGGATGAACATATGAAGAGCATCAGAAGGAAAAGGAGAAGCTTAGAAGACTATGGTAGAAGGTCTAAAGGAAGATCAACTAGAAGTGAGCGTCCTTAGAAGAAGGATGTCTCACAGAAGCTAGGGAGTTATCTCAATAGATTCTGTGAATGGCAAAAGACTCAGAAGTTGACCGACATATTTGGATGACCCTCAGAATTGAGAAAATCCAAAGGGACCCTGAATCCACGTAAGCTTTGTCTCATTATGTGAAATGTCCCTATCATAGTATCAGATAGAGTAGTTTTTTTGCCTTCTTCTGTCTGCGTGTCCAAACAGACAAAGGACCCAAAGAACAATGAGAATGCATTAGATAATTCTTCTTTTAGCAAAGGAAATTCAAAGGACTTTTCAACAAAATTATCCATATCAAGCAAATGGCCAACGTTCTTGATTCAAGCTTCAAAATGACTTTATTTGCCTTGGCACTCTTCACCAACGTCTCTCATTTCACTGCCTATATAAGGAGTTGAAGACTTGTAGACGAAGCAACAATACTCTGCTATTTTAATGTGTCATTACTCTATCATTACTCTGTCAAATCAAATAGCGCAAAACACTTAGGATTTTCTTATTCAATTTTATATCTTGGAAATCCTAAAGAATCTGTTAATTTGTTCATATTAAACAATCATTGTTAAATCCAGTGCAAGAAAAAATTAACTTGTTTATTGTTGTGCAAACATTTAGAAATTCTCTCGCCTACGTGCTTGAGCAGATAAGTCTTTTGTGGAAACCTTGAGCAACTAGGAAGTCTCTTGAAGTTGTTCTTGAGCATGGAAGTCTTTTATAGTTGCCCTAAAGCAAAGGGGTGTCTCTTGAAGTTGTTCTTGAGCAAGGAAGTCTTTAGGTAGTGTCCTAGAGCAGGAAGTCTTAAGTAGTTGTGCTTAAGCAAATAAGTCTCTTGTAGCTGTGATTGAGCATAAAGAAGTCTCTAGGAAGAGTTCTTGAGCAATTTTTAATCCTTAGTAATTATAGTGAAATCAATTGGAAGTGAAAGAGGACAAGACTACTCTTGTGTTGTGGGAGGAACCAGTATAAAATTGCTTTTTGTCTGCTTTCTCTTTCTCTTTAGCTTTGTGTTTTGTACTTAATCCGCTACAATCAGACTCTATGTCAGAATCTGCATACCTCAGATTCTGACCACGTTTTTAACACACAGAAAAAGAAACTGCAAAAAGCCAACACAATTCAACCTCGAACCCCCCTCCTCTTGTGTTTTTCTCACATTCAGTGTTTTTTGATGACTTTTAAAACGAATTCTAGACTAAAATTGTCTATTTTACTGCAAAAACGGTGCTATTTGATGACTAAAAACCTATATTATTTCTATAAGATCACGTCACGAGAGTTGAAAAATTCAGAAGAACCACATGTCGAGAAAGTCACTTTGTACTTAAGAGGTGGAGTGCATATAGGAATAATATTTGGGTTATTGGTCTTATTTGGCTGACCAAAATAAAACATTAGGTGGCTTATAAATGAAGTAAGAATACTCCTATAAATACAAGACGAAAGCATCACAAGAAATCACCCATTAGAAGAGAGTAGGAAAAAAACACAAAAATTAGGGTTTTCAAGAGGAGGATGAATCAAGGAGCAACATCTTCATGATTATGTTATTTATTCTTCTCTCTATGTTTAGCTAATTTCTCTTTGATTAGGTTATGTAGAGGATTTTCTCTATAATTGCTTGATCATGTAAATTTAAACAATCCAATGAATTTCAGTCAATTACTTTGTTATTTTATTCGGTTAATATTATTCTTAATGCTTTCTATGCGCTTATGAATGTCCATAAATTGATTTAGGTTACAATGATTACTAACCCTAACTTTAATGACTTGACCTATTTTAACTGTTTAATTAGTGATTAGGTTTAGACATAAAATAATGAGAATTGTGTACTTGATTTGGTGTTCTTAAATCTTTAAGGGTTATGGGCTCACCTAAAACATTAAAGAGCAGTAACTATTGAAGAGAGTTATTGACCAAGATATTGACCTAACTATTTTATTCGACTATCTAAAAATCGAGTAATCAGTTGAAACTGTGTTCATAGTTTGAAGTTATCAAACAATTCACAGAAGTGAATCGAAACAACCTAATCATTATCCTTACAGATTATCCTTACCTTGATAGTAGATGAATGATATTTAGTTAAGGATTTCATTTGCACCATCGTAGACAATATTAGATAGTGGATGGTATTTAATATAAATGTTATATTTGTTCACGTAGTAGGAATGCGCTGAATCTAGATATGTTAGCTTTGCTAGCTCCTAAAGGTTGCATACTATCCCCAAAAAAAAATTGCTTACTAATTTACTCAATTCGGACGGGCTTTTGGAAATGTAAACTTGAATTGCATATAGTGGAGGAAACGTATAGGAAATGCTAGTCAATAACTTGGCGTTTGGAAACACACACACATATATATATATATTACTTTTATGGTAACAGAGTTAAATTTTGATTAATGTGAAGTTGAAATAATTTTTATTTTCTTTTTAAAATTACTTAAAAAGATGTGTGCAATATCTAGACTATTGACAATTGTTTGTCATGAGAGAGAAAAATAAAGTATGTGAAAAAAACAAGATTTTGTATATGAATGCGAGAGTAACTAACAATTGTTTGCTATTAGAGAAATATAATACATTAAATTTATTGGAAAGAGAAAATGCGTGAATAAAATGAATATATTAGTAGGATAAAATGAAGGTATTATAGAAAGAAGAAAAAAGTCCAAAAATCAACTTATTTAATGTGATGTAATTATTTTAAAACCACACTTAAAAAAAAGCGTAGGGATAAATGCATGAATCATTTTTTCTTACAGAAATATATGCTTGAATAGTTTTTTTTTTCTTCTGACAAAATATGCTTGAATTATTTTTTATTTTTTTGACAAAAATAAAACGATGTTCATTCATTCAAATTGATAGATTACATCAGATACAAACATCGCTAAAAACGTAAAGGGTGAATCTGCGAACAAACTCAGAACACCCAAGTTAATAGCATAAAACGGCAAAATGCCTACAAATAATATGATAAAACCTAAGTCACCGAAATTCACATGCTTCCGGATCTTCAACGTTGACGCCCAGATCATTGGTTGAATTTGTAATTGACTGATGCCGATCTTTCAATAGGAAATAAACTAACACCGCGACAAGACGCGAAATCAAACATCGCACAAGACGAAGAACAACACAACGCCGCACTTAGACGATGAAATCACATAAAAACACAAAAGAAAAAATTTGATATATGTGAAAACCACTTATTTATATTGAAAGAAAAGGGAAAAAAGATGTCGAGGGGTGATTCTAAGTCAAAAAATGACCTAAAATCACCCCTCCTCAATGAACGAAGGAGAAAGAAAGTTTAGAGAGAAGTTGGAGTTTCTCTCACTGGAGAAAACTAAGGCCGGATATATGAAGTAAGTTTACAATACAAATTTGATATATAAGAATTTGATATAGAAATTTGACAAGGTATTAAATATCGGCATAATCCTAATGTAAAAAAAAAATATTTACATTTTGTAAAGATTTTTGGAGTGCAAGATTTGTTTGCATTTTAATGCTGCATTAAGTTATGGCATAAATAAACATAACTACAATCTACCAAAAGAAAAAACATAACGACAATAAACAAAAAAACATAACCACTACGACAATTGCAAATGAAAAACTCAATCATTGATCACAATAACAATTGCAATTGAAAAATTCAATCATTGTATTATTATTTTTTTAAAACTCACTATCCGATCCAAGAATCGACTAATTCGATGGGACCAATCCCACCGTCCACTTGCGGGGGCCCCATTTAAAGCCAGAGCAAGCTCTGTATGGACTTAGCCCACCGAAATTGACACCAGGGGGAATCGAACCTGAGACCTTTGAAAGAGCAAACTCCAAGATCTCAAGTCAACTACTAGGCCAACCCCAAATGGGTTTCAATCATTGTATTGATCACTATTTGGTCTACAATTCTTGTTTGACACTGAAAATTATACTTAAATTTAAAGAAAATAGACGGAATTGCATACATGACTTTTCAAACAACCAGAAAAATGATGCAAATTTTCAATGATGCACTACGTGCAAAAGTGATTTGTATGATAGCATCTTGGAATTTCTTCGACTGGCTTCTTGTTTTTTAAGGAAGACCGTGGAGAATGTCAATCTCAACAGCTAGAGTTTACAATAAAATTTATGTATTATACTCTACCAACTAGATGATTTTAAATTTGAACATAGGGTATAACAAGAAGAAATAAAATGTAATCATATATGCGACGTTTTTTTATGGAACTTATGTGATTGTTATAAAATTTACTCTCGGTAATGGACAATAATGTTGTTCCGGCATGGGCAAACACTCAATCACTAATAAGTTCCAAAAGGATCCTCATGAAAGGATTCCACAGAGCCGTAGACTGAGAGCGAACATACCCAATGGAGAACAACCAAAGAAAATCTACCAAAGGTCAACAACCGGAATGGTATGTACCACATGAGTACTTTGACCCAGAATGAACAACCAGCATGGTCTCTGGCACAAATCATCCAAGGAACAATCACTCACAGTTGTTCCTAAATGGACTAGGACCACGACTGTCCTTCCGGAATAGTTGTCGAGGTAAAGGTACAAGAGCCAAAACCCGAAATCTCAACACGAAATACTGGCTCATATTCTTGGGGTGATTAGGTAAGTTCATACTATTCACATATACACATATCGTCCCACGTCACTCACTAACTTAGCCTCGAAGCACACGCAAGTATACCACATATATTTTAAAAGTCAACCGAACCAAACCAAACCGCATACTTATTTATCTTTCGGTTCAGATGACTTTTAGTCTCAAAACCGAACCAAACCAAACCGCAACACCCTAGTTTACATTAACTATTCAAATTTAATCAATGTTGTTATAATATTTTTAAATTTAAAAATATCATAATCATAAACATTAATTTATCATTCACTCTGTCAAAAATATGAAAGATTTTTTTCTTTTTTCATATATTTTTCACCTGCGAAAGTCAACCCTTCTCATCTCTTAAACTCTCAAACAAACCTTAGTGATATATGTTGGGGCTTAAGTCCCTAAACAATACCCAATTATTTATTATATATTTACTATATCTTTCCATAAATTTCTCAAACAATGCTTGTTTATACACACCTATTTAATCTTGCTTTTTCTATGCCGCCCTATAAATTCCTAGACCTGCTTGGAAGCATATAGTAATAGATTGAATAGAACATTCTAATGCGTAAATCCCTAAAAAAAAAAACATTCTAATGCGTAATGAAATCACTGAACACAGTTGGATTTACTTAATCATTTATCATGTCTAACATAAAATAGAACCTCGTGAATCGGGCAAAATGGTGCTTTTGACGTAGTACAATTCTTTTCACAAATGATTGATGATATTTTATTTCAACTCTATGAATGGCATACAATCAAAATAATCAATGATGTAGCTTTTTTCAAACAAGCAAAAGCATGCACGTTGTCTTCACCATTTGGCTTTAGATGCAACAATATTTTTTTTTTTGGGTACAATTAGATGCAACAATTCTATTAATAATTCAATAGTTTTATGTACTTATCAATTATCAAACCATCTCATCAAAGAAAATCAATTATTATCAAACAGTATACCATACATTAATGAGCCATAATAGACATCTATTCAACTAGCACACACCAAAGAAAAATACATCTATTCAACTTTTTTCTTCGTCCCATCAATAGATCTTGTTTTTCTAGATTAATTAAAACAAGTAAGAGAATTTAATTTCTCAATATTATCTAGAATAGATCACCCAACATAATTTAAATAGTTTTCCTTCATACATAATTTATTTAGTTGAGTAACCAAGTTGCAAAAGCTTTGGGACTTGCAAAACAAATAAAATGATTCTTATATTATAAGTGGATGTTCATTTAACAATTGTGTTATTGTGATATATTATTAAATCATACATACTATTGTGTTTGTTTTCCAAGCCATTGTATTTCTCTATAAATATAGCTCACACGTAACCTAATTGTAAATCAAGAAGAATAACAAAATACGTCTCTCTTTTCTCTTCATCCCCTTCTCTCTATTCTTGTTATTATTTTAAGAGTTTCATAACACATTATCAGTCTATCACATTCATAACAATAGAAAGATGTCACATTTCATCTAAAACTTCAAGACATTACGTATATGTATCACATTTCTTATATATCCAACATTTTACCCACTCTTATGTGATGTTTGACTTAACCGCTTACACATGAAACCCAACTATCTCCCATATAAGTGCGAGTCCATCCTTTTATAACCGGATCCAACACAAGATCCACTTCCTCACATCTTTTATATATCTAATATTTTATGCACTCATTCCTGTGAGTTTAATTTAGTTAGTAGGGACATTGCATATATAATATATGCATGGATCGGAGTTTGAACCCCAAAATACCCAACTTCTTCACATTTAGAATGTGTGAGCTTCAATTTGTAGACTATTTGACCAAAAAATGATAATGTCATAATATTTTACGCACTCAAAAATGATATAAGATATAATCACTCACACTTCAAACCTGCGTTATCAAACACAACTCATTTTATTGAAAAAGAAAGAATGAGGAGGTTTTCTAGGTACAGTAGCTTTGGCCATAGTGGACGTGGTTCAGTTTGTGATTGGTTCCCTAGGGTAAGACAACTGACCTGTGACCCCATGACACCAAGTACCAACAAAATACTTTTTGAATAGATTGTAGCAACAAGATCCTACTACTATATACATCTACAGTGAATCATGTTGTCAATTTTCTTGCCCAATTTTTTGACCAAATTCTTAAGCTAGCATATGAATGGATAGGGATGCTTAATGTACATACTACACGTGTGTGGAAACTTTATTTTCTTGACTATATTTATCATTAGAAAGTATACATAACCATTATTGACAACAGTAAGTCTTTGCCGAAAAATCTGATTTTAAAAAAGTCTCTTCTTTCAATCATTTTTTTTATATATGAGTAAGATTCAAATCGATAGTTTAGTTTTACATAATCAACTTAATTTTGGTTGACGCACGACTTGCCATAATACACCATTATTTTTATTTTTTTTTGGTGGGATTCACAATTATATTTTGTTCTTTGGATTAAAGCAAGTCACTTAAAAGGGAGTCAATTTAAATTTAGATGGTAAAAACATACAACCTCTATTCATCATAAATTAAGGGAGAATTCTACTGAGGGCTTAATTAAGTAGGTTAATTTCCCATTTTTTCAAATATTATTTTAATTTATTTATTTAAAGAAAAGAAAACAAGTAGCATCTGGAAAACTAGTCATTCTTAGTAGGTTGATACCACGAATCTACTTAGTTATTTGTTTTTTAAATGAAAAAACTACAAAAATCCACCCACAGTTTAAATTGACCCAGTAATTTTAATTGAGAAAAAAATAATTTTCTTACTGACCCAAGTTACTATTTATCGCGCTTAACTAGCCATGTTCTTGAACCATCTAGTCAATTTTTTCAGATAGACAAAATAACAATAGTCATTAGTAACTCACGTACATAAATGGAGGAATTAGGACTCGAATCTCAATCATAATGTTCAACCAACTTTTTTACCATTTGAATTAGAACTTGTAGACAATCAATTGTGTCATCTTTATCTTTATCTGCCTCCAAACATAACACTTTAGGTACAGATCAATGGCACAACAACTTTCCTAATGCTATTCTTGAGAACCTGCCTGCAACATCATCTAACCACTACCCCATCATGCAACAAGGTGAAACGGGTCCAAGGTTCAAAAGAAATCTCTTAATATTTAAGTTTGAAAATGTGTGGTTGCTTGATCCTGATTTTGTTAAAGATAAATGGAATACATATTGTAGACAAGCTTGAAATGTGTGCCGCTAACCTTTCCAATTGGAATAAGTACAATTTCCAACACTTGAGGCGCGGAATTGATGATTTCCGAAGAAAGATTGATATCATGTGTAATCATGTAGATGTCGACAACATCAATTCCTTAATTCTTAAAGGAATTGTATGGCTCAACTTCTTGTGCAAGAGGTTGCTTTTTCGCTCCAACGCGCTAAAACCTATTGGTTACGAGACTGAGATCTTAATACAAAGTTTGTCCACATTGCAGCCTTGTCGAGGAGGAAGGTGAATATGATCGTTTCTTTGATGCACACGAGCAATAAAAGGATAACAGATGAAGAAAAACTTTGTGATGTGGCTAGTGAGTGTTTTGTTGATCTTTTTCAAGCACAAAATAGTGATATTGATGCGGTCATAAAGTTGATTCACGAATCCATCTCTTTTGCGGACAATGATATGCTCACCGCACCTTTTGTGATTGAGAATTTAAAGAAGATCTGTTATATATGAAGCGAGATAAATGTCCTTGACCGGATAGATACAATCCGAAAATTTTTCAAAAATTCGGGCCGACATGTGCAGAAGAAATTTTTAATCAATGTTGTGGTTGACTTTCGACATGTACTTTCCCATCAACCTTAAACATGACAAACATAGCTCTAATCCAAAAAGGTGAATCCAAAGTTTCTGTGAAAGATTTGTGACTTATTAACCTATGCAATGTGGTATATGATGACGGGCGGTAAATCAATGGGTATGTCCTGAGAAAATCACAGCAGGATTTTCATAATCATATATTGTTACAACTTTTATCATACATTTGCTTTTAGTTTATGTGTTAATACCAAACCAATTGCCTTGTGCAACTCCATGTTAACGTGTCCTTAATAATAATGACATTATCGAGTAGAAATTGAAACAATTAATGTAGAAACAAATCTTATCAATTTTATTACTTCGATGCATTCTAGTAATGTAATATTTTCCAATGATTTAAATGTTATTTTATTTCACTGAGTGATAGATAGGTCACAAGTGAGGGGTCATTTGCAAGCTAGAGGAAGAGGCAAAGCACAAAATGAAAAATGTAATTTCAACCGTTGATTAATATTAATTCATTCATAAAAAATGTTCAGTTCTTCATTTAAATCCCCATCTGAGGGAGTCTTCTTGACCCATGTGGTCCTCTCTATACTCCATAAACCACCCACCCTTCCCAATATTTATGGAATTTATGTTAACTCTATCTCATTCTAACCACAGCACCTGAAAGCATTGGTACTTGAAAGCTATCTCTACCTTAAAAAAAAAAAAAAAAAACCATATATCTTTCACTTGTTTTCTCTCCCTTTTCTATTCAATAATCCTAACCTTATCTTCACAAGTTTCTTATTCTCACTCTTCTATAAAAACCAAACTTGCTAATTTGATATTCAGTCTCAAAACTTAGAAGCCTTAAACTGAACTCGACGACCTAGTCCGCAACTCAGTCTAAAATTCAGTTTGCGTTTGACATATGCAACAACAATTTCCTAAAGCCTCTCCTTTTCTTTTCTCATTCTTCTCAACACATGATGCTTGGTTGATAAACAAATTCCTTCCCTAAAAACTCAGTTTCTCGACCATATTACCCTTCTTTTTCTAGTATCACTTGAGTTTTCTCAAGAGCCTCATAACATAACAGTGTTAAAATTCATCAAAATGGATCTTTTTCAAAACCCATCTTCTCTAAAATCAAACAGAATGGACAAATCTTTAGGGGTTGCAAAACTTGTGCTCATGTCTATAGGAATCATCTCAACTCTTATTTTGTTCAAAGTTGCAATAATTCCATACACATTTGATCTTGTTCTTTCAACTCTTCCTCAACTTTGGTTCTCTATAAGGACATGGTTTACAATCCCTTTCCTTTACATCATTGTTAACTTCATCATCATCACCATTGTAGCTTCTTCAAGCTTTTCTGATCCAAATCACACAACAACAAGCATTTTAGAAACTACCACCAATCCAATTGAGATAGAAAACCAAACCAATGAACCAAATCAAGAAGAAAAAGAGGTTGAAGTAGTTGAAGAAGAACAAGAAGAAAAAAGGGTTGTTGAAGTTAAAGACTCTGAATTGTTCTACAACAAATTCATCACTGATCCGATACCGGAAAAATGCAGCAAGGACTTTTACTTGCCAGATTCTGATGACAAAGTTAAGGACTTCGGATTATTCTTCAACAAATTCATCACTGATCCATCACCGGAAAAATGCTGCAACGATTACAACTTGCCGGATTCAGGTGATAAAGGTGATGATGACAGTTTGGAAGCAACATGGAAAGCTATAATGGAAGGACAAGAGAAAACAAAGAAGCCACATCTAAAGAAAAGTGGCACTTGGACTGCAAGGATTGTGAAAGCAGAACCATTTCGTAACAATGGTGGTTTTTGTGGTGGTGATGATGATCATGTTGCTTGGGCTGAAAGGGAGTTGAAAAAGTCTGAAACTTTCAATGATAGAGCTTCATTGAAGAGAGAAAAATCAATGAGTCCTGAGGAATTGAATAAAAGAGCTGAAGCTTTTATCAAGAAGTTTAATA
>Ga0315915_1005238_pt1 | contig 16195 bp, 9 predicted proteins | sample MpolbnodulesMG_FD_207738 | JGI IMG/M metagenome (GOLD analysis project Ga0315915, IMG submission 207738) | Medicago polymorpha root nodule microbial communities from Los Angeles, California, United States - branched nodules | ecosystem: Host-associated > Plants > Roots > Nodule | place: USA... | reverse complement strand
CACGCACTCTCTCTCTCTCTCTCTCTCTCTCTCTCTCTCTCTCTCACTCTCTCTCTCACTCTCTCTCTCTCTCTCGCGTCTAGTCTAGTCTTACCATACATCCAACACAACATGTGAATATTTATCATATTTATTTTATTCTCGTTATGTCTTTATCCTCCAAACTCCTTGCAATACAGCATTGTCCGTCGTATAGTTGTACAAAAAATTCCATCTGTTTGAGTGATACTTTTGTATCACGTAAAATATCTGGGACACTCCTCCGTATCAATCACTCCACTTGAATTTGATGGTTTGCATATCTTTTCATTTCTTCGTCAATTTAAATTATCGATCCAAGATATTTAAATTGTACAACGTGTGGAATGACATGATCTTCAACTTTCACCTTTAAGATAGAAATGTTTCGTCTTTTTCTAAAACTCAATTTCATATAATTTGTCTTGCTTCTACTCATGCGGAAGTCACACGCTTCTAATGATTGTCTCCGAGTCTCCAACTTCTCATTCAACTCCACCCTGACTCTCTAAGTAAGACAATATAATTTGCGAAAAACATGCATCTCGATGATGAATCTTGGATGTGTTCCATAAGCACGTTCAAAACTAAAGTAAAAAAAAATAAGAGCTTAAAGTTCACGCTTGGTACAATTCTATTGTCACGGGAAAATCTTATGTGACCCCATGGTGTGTCCTAACACTAGTCAAAGCTTCCCTCATACATATCATTGATAGCTCGAATGCAGGCAATCATACTTATTTTTTTTCTAGGACTTTCCACAAAATCTCTTTAAAGATTCTATAATATGCCTTCCCCAAATGAATGAAAAGTAAGTGCAAGTCTTTTTTAACCATCCAATATTGTTCAATCACACGTCATAGTAAGTAGATATTTTTCATGGTTTGATCTCCCAAACGTAAAATCAAATTGATTATCGGTAATAAAAATCTTTTTTCTTAGTCTCGCACTTTCTCATAACTTTATGGTATGGCTCATAAATTTAATTACTTATAATTTGCACAATTTTGTACGTCTTTCTTGTTCTTATGAATTGGAATTAGATTGTTTCTTTTCTACTCGTCCATCATTTTCTTTCGCATCATATTCTCGTTAAAAATCTTTGTGTGTCATCCTTCATCTTCAAGATTTTTCCATACCACGGTAGACAATAGGGGTGTTGTCTCACCAAACTGCCTTATCACTACCCATCTTTGTTAGTTTTTTTTGAGTTCTTCTTCTTAGATCCGACGATAGAATTATTGTGTGTCTTAATTTATATGATAAATATTAAAGTACTCTAATTAAACTAGATGAGTTGAGATATCATAAATAAAAGGAAAATACTAAAGTGTTGAAAGTGGTGAATTAGTTTTTTTTTTTAAAGTTTAAAATTTACTTATGTAAAATTATTACTTTTAATTTCATTAACAAATGATTTTAGAACACTTATCAGCACTATCTTAAATAAAATAGGAAGATTAAAGAACGAATATTAAAAGCAATATATATACCAAATTTTACACTTATAATATGAGAAGGAGCAATTAACCTTTGAAATTGGAAGACATCCCTTTTTCTATGAAGTACCCAATGTTGCCATAACAAAGGACGACATGTTTAAACACCGTAATTACTTACGTGCACCGATAGGATTCAAATTAAACATGCAACAAAAAGATAAAGAAAGGAATGATATAAGATTACCCATCGTAGTTAAGACAAGACAAGACTTAACGGCCTTATTTTCACTTTGCCCAACACCTTTTAATCATGCAATGTTTTCATTCTTTCATATTACTCCTACTGCTTCGGTTTAGACACCATAATATGCAGACAAGTAGACAAAGTTTTTATGATTGAAAAAAGAAAAGCACACAACACATTAAACTATGGAAATTCAACTCATACTTTAATTACAACAATTAATGGTGCCGGCAGTGGCATTGACTATAGTGTGAAATTGTTAGGCATGAAAGCATGCATGTTCATCTAATTTGTGGTCCATACTACTCAACTCTTCGGTTATTTCTATTTTAATCTAGTGAGTACCTCTACAAGTGCATGGTCCCTTTTTGTTTATAAAGAACAATTTTGATGAACAATTTAGAAAAAAACTTATATTGTTAACTATTCGGTCACATTTGTAGGCAAAAATTATTGTTTAAGTTTATTGAATACCTAATGTATTCGATCTATAATACATATCAAATACATTAGGTACTCAATGAACCTTAAAAGTAGTTTTTTGTCTTATAAATGTGATCGAATTAAGTAGATCGCAAACAATCGTATATGTGATTTTTAAATTAAATATGATGAAAGACGGTTTTTTTTCAAATGGCCGAATGGTTATGATTAATTGATTGTGTGAATAAAAATTACATTGCGTATAAATTAAATTTTTGTTTATATATAGGCATGTTTGATGCAAACATATGCAAATTAAAGGGTCAATGTTTGTTGCATGATATAAAGGCCTAATATATGTGCATGCAAATAGAAATTAGTATACCGGCTTTCCTTCCCTCAAAAAGTATACCAGCTTTCCTTTATTTTTACCTTATTTCTTCAACCGATATTTACCACACAAAAAATGACATAATTAACGAAGTTCCATTCCAAATGATTTTTTTTAACACAATTTCACTCCAAATGATAAACCATAAAAAAAAAAATTATGAACAATATGGTCACTTTTTGTTTATAGAGAACACTTTTGATCAACATAAAAAAATATTGTCAATGGATCACAAGCGATCATATGTGCATATAACTTTTAAATTAGATATGACGAAAGACAAAGTTTTAAATGGTTGAGCGATTGTGATTAAGTACTTACTTATCATGCCATAATAATGTGATAGGTTAATGATATGATAGAAAAAGAGAGATGAAAATAAAATAAAGTTTTACATAGGTGTATAAGAAGGTACAAGTGTTCAAATATCATGGTCATCAATATATGTTAAAATCCTACTAAAACTAAAAACCACCTTTCAATTTCATTGATCAGAGAACACTAACTAGGTAAAAATATATGGTGTCAGTTGTTGAAGATATTTGCTTCTTCCAGTACACTTAATTACATTTCGGTTTACATTTCACCAATAATCATATATAGCTAGTTAGTGGAGATACTTCACTCTCATACAAAAAAGTTTTACTGGATATAAATTTTAAATTAATTTTGAGTTTATGGTAAAAAACCCACCTATTTTTATAGATATATACCAAAGAATTATTTCTCCTTTATAAATTATGATCCATCCTAACTCCAAACATTCTTTTGAAAGAAAGGAAGTGGCATGAAAGTAGAGAGCAGACCATAAAATATAGTGTGTGTGTGTGTATATATATTTTAGTTTGGGTCAACAACATACGTACACACACGTGAATCATGGTACACACCAAAGCCTCATGGAACTATATTGAAGGTTGGATTTGAGCCTCAAGAAGAATATTCAAATTGGATTCGAAAACAAGCGTGATATGACTCAAAAACAAAGCTTCCATTATTTATGTTATTATGTTTGAATTGTAAACAGATCATAGCTCTCATCCACTTTTGCTTTCGGCCACGTCTCATCAAATATTTAGTCCCCACTCATGGGTTCATACCTCAATCTAATATTTCCAGTATATATATTGAAAATAATAAAATCCATATTTGTTATGGGACAAATACAACCAATGAATAACCAAAAAAGTTTGAGAAAGAAGCTTCTTCAGTAGGATTAGGCAAATATAACACCATAACTAATCATTCTGAATTTGTTTAAACTTAAACCTTAGTGGGATTGCTAGGTGGCCGAGAATTTCGCCTTTTAGCCATTGTAACTCAAATTAATCCCTTGATTTCATCACTCATAAGCAAGCATAAAGAATTAATGGCCAATTATCCCATGAATATGACATGATTATAGCTTTAGGTTAAGGATTCTTCATTTTTATTTCTGAATTCGGACTCACAGTGACCGATTAAATTGAAAGTGACTCGAACTATCTCATTCAAACGTTTTCTTGAATAAAAAGAAAGCTATTTTGATTTAACCATCCTCATTTCTTGTTGCTTTAAGTATAATATTGTTTTTTATAAACAAAATTACATGGACTAGATTTAAAATGAGTAAATCAAACATATTATATATTTCAATCATAAGCATGAAAATTCTTAGAATTTGAGTTGAACATAATTCAATTATACTAAATTGTCTTATAAAGTCAGGACTACGCGTCATTTATAAATATATTTGAAGCCATATCTCATTTAATATAATACTTTTAACATACAACTTCTTAATTTGGAGATTTAAATTGTGGTCCGATAGTGGTAATTTGATAGGAGATGACCTAAAATATCTTAAATATGCTCCGATATCATTTTAAAATTTTAGTTTGGTCTAACTCGACCTTTACAAAACAGTCTTGTAAAATATTGAGGACTACCCATCAATTATAAACATATTTTCATATCATATAATGTGAAACTCTCAACAACAAATTGATTTAATTTATGTATTTCACAACAAATCCATACCACTGTTAGAGCATAAAAGCATGTTCCAGAGGTAGGAACAACATAAATAATGAGGTGTCATGCACATAGAACAAAATTATATTTTACACTAACACCAGTGGCATATAGGCAGGATTCTTCCCCCTTTAACCTACTTTCCCTAAACAAACAGTAACTATGTTACAGTATCTCAAACATAGATCACAATTGCGCATATTTGACAAAACACCACTTGTAGGTTGGATCAAAGATTAAAAGAAAATATATGCAATGGGTGTGACTTTAAATTATTATAAGTTATATGCAATGAAATAATTCCCTATCCCCTCCCCCAAATGTGGCCTAAAGAATAAAATCACTGTGATGAAGCTATGATAATTGTTGAGCATATTGTTTATACTTATCTAAAAGGAGGCCCTAAACACATTTGGAAGACCTCATGGAGGGCCACTTATATACTCATTATTTAAGATTAATAATAATGTCACCTTTTGAGCCACCTCACACAACCAGCTTTAATGATATTTTCATTAATTGTTCTTCTCTTGCTGATAATATTCGATACCATGCGCAATGTCTTAAAGGTATCACGAGAAGTTGTAGCTATGGGGGACCATGACAGCATTTAGCAACTTAAAATCCATGAAAATGCATTAATTCAACAACCATGGATTCATTTACTTTAGATTTTGCTATTTTGGCCAACACCTTTTTTATTTTACAAGGAATGTTGGCCAGCACCCACTTCAAGAATTATTCAACCAACTGAATTTATTATGAAAAATATATTATTTTAAGAGACGTAAAATTAGCAATGCAACAAATAGAGAATATGTAGACCAAGTAATGAGAATGAGAGCCAACTTGGTGAAATGGAAAACACATTTGAGGACCATTATGAAGCAACACTGGACTCAACTCCACATGTACATGCCAAGGGATAAGGGTATCGCTCTTCTCCATCTATTTTTACTCATTCTCATCAAATAGTCAGGCGTGAGCTAACTCACTCCAAGTATATTTTCAGCGTGAGTTAACTCACGTAGGCGTATTTCACAGCGTGAGTTAACTCACGTAAGGCATGAATGGGCAAAAACAAACGGGAGAAAAGCAATTCTCAAGGGATAAAAGTTAAGCCCAATTGAATGAGTGATTTTGGACTATTTCTTTTCCCACCCTATGAGTTTTTCACGCGTCATATGCAGTTCGGATTATAGAATCCAAACGGCATTAACACTATAAAAACCTCCAAAATTTAAATATTTCGAATTTTAGAATACGTATAGGACGCACAAGAAGATTTTGTGAAATATTTCCAAGCAATGGCCTGATTTTGTGAACCCGAAGATATTTGCCATATCCCCTTTCATACATTGAATTGAATAGAATAGAATAATTCATAATATCCTATTTCACAGCAGTACTTTCTGTTTTGGTTCTTTAGAATGAGTCCCAGCTTCTAGCCTTGTTTGTAAGTTATAAATTCCATTAAGAATTAACATCAGTTCAAGCAAATATAAGTAATCATGCTTACCATGGGAAAAATCCATCAAGCCATAGATTGAACGGAGATGATTAGGTGGAATCCCTGTAAATCAAAAGTTTAAAATACTCCAGCAGACTGCATAGCAAGGGCTTCATTAAGTGCTTTTTCATTTATAGATCAATAACATTATCTTTTTAATATGCCAGAATATGATTTACTAAACCAGCGGCCACAAAAATCAAAACATAGCCTTTGAATCAATGCAGTCCCACCGTATCCAGCGAACTAAGGAGCAGCTTAGTAGCAAGCAAATATGAATTGAGTGGATACCACACATTGGATTTGTGAATAGTTCCAAAAAAATAACATGACCACTAAGTTGCTTCATTTCTACATCTAGTTCCGTTAGTAGGCTTTACAAAAATGAATGCCCTCCAGGACATTACCTCTGACAATTGACATCACTGGCTGAGATTGTCTCAAAATTAAAATGTCAATTACATCTCAAACCACAAAAGGCAAATTTTTTGAAAATATTCAGCCCTCAAAAAGTTCTGTTGCAGATTGGGAAATTAGCTGTTAAGAGTGGAAAGCATGCCCCCTGCCGCAGTTGGCATCACCACCTCCCATCCAGGCCCTTTAAGAGAAAAGGTACTAACTGCAGCTTTATCATCAGTTGAGCTATTGATAACAAGATCGCTGCGATCCAAGAGCTTCTCCAGGTCTTCATCACTAATATCTTTCTGTATCATTTTGTCCTCAGCGGTTTCTTCATCTCGAAGCAATGCCAAAACATCCTCTTCCTAATATCACAAATAAGGCACAAACTCCATGTTAAAACATGGTAAAAAAATGCAACTCTAAAAACCAAATCTCAATAATCAAAATTATGTTAGTGCGACTTTGGATTGTCCTCTTCATATATCAGTAAATCTTGGAGTTAGGCTAATCCATTCACCCTAAATAAATAAAAATAAAATACTATCTTACAAATTGACAATTAAGGTGTATGAGGTGTATAAGCTTTGAATATATGAGTCTGCTTAAGGATTAAAAGGGTTGCCTGTTCATCTAGTTAGGCAAAACAACACTTTCCCCATCAATGCCATGTTGGAACATTTTGAAACAAATCCATTCATAAAAAACACAGAGAAAAAAAAAATCAATTACAAGCTACTGCTAACATACAAACCTCCATTTCATCCATAATGGAAGGCTTTGTGCGCTCCTGATGAAACTGTCCTTTCTCTATCACCACATGCTCAAGCTTCAACTTGCTGAAAGCTCTTTTCAACATCCGACCCTGTAAAAGGACCGTATCATGTTTATCTAAGTATAACATGCCCCCAGTCACATGCCGTACAAATTATACTTACTATAAAATATTGCCAAGTACGTACCTCTACTGATTGTGCAGTAGCAAGCCTGTAAACATGAACAGGCTTTGTTTGACCGATTCTGTGACATCTATCCATGGCCTGTAAATCCATTTGAGGATTCTGGAGTACAACAAAGTCATAAGCAGATTGTAAGTCAAATACTGTAAATCAATTAGATTAGATAAACGCCCAGCAGGAAAAAGTCAAAACGTACCCAGTCACTGTCATAAAGAATACAAGTGTCAGCTGCAGTGAGGTTTATTCCCAACCCACCAGCCCTGGTGGAAAGAAGAAAGATTCTGCAGTTGCTGGTTGTATCATTGAAGTCCTGGATCTGCTCGTTGGCGGAGTAATAACCAACAAAAAAACTTCAATTTAGCCTCTTCAATTTGTGACAGGTGACAGAGATCGACTAACTCAGAACAACTAATCATAACAGAAGAGTGTTGCAACACAAATCCATGGTTTAAATGGAGATATAGCTTTTAAAACCAGAGTTTGTCTACATATATTATGCTACATATAATTAGAGCTTCCTCCACCAATTGCCACTAATGCTTCAGTTTCAATGGAATAATTTAATGCATAGAGGAAGAAGACAACAAAAACTATCACACGTAGCTGTAAGGTATCATGAATTGCAAACTACTACAAAAATCTCCTCTTAGCCTTTAGGTGTTGTACAAGCTTCAAAAAAGTACTTTTAGGATATAGTTTCTTGGTCAAGCAACTTGTAAACATGCTTAAGGGGATTTTTCAGAAACCTTATCAAATTATCATAAAAACCTTTGAGCATTTTTAATAACAGAATGCCATTTCTGAATTTTCTTAAAAAAAAAAAAAAATACCAAACAGATCCGTAAATTATCATTTATGACAGAATTCTTAATAATGAAGATCATGAAAGGTTGTGCATTATTAATTTCATATTCAAAACCAAAAACAAAACATATTAACAAAAGTAATTTGAGGTGTATGATTAAAAGTTGTGTTATCCAAGCATTGGTACAGACCTGCCGTTTCCTATCATCCAGCTTCACCGAACCATCAATCCTGCAAACTTCGAAACCCTTTTCACTAAAGTAATAATCCATTATATCTAGCACTTTGGTCCACTGACTGAAGATCAGAACCTGATAGCAATTAGCAAAGGCAAGTGCACATAAGTAGCAGCTTGGCCACAAAAAGGAAGCAGAAAGGCACAAGCACAGAACTCTAAAGCATACCTTGTGATTCCGTGCAAATAGCCGCTCCAGCAATCGGTCGAGCAATTGAAATTTTCCACATTTTTCAATTATCTCATTCACAGGAGGATAAAAATCTATACGAAAGAAAAATATAGCTCAGTTTGAGTATAACTGATAATGAAATTAGCTAAATCATCCAATCGGACATTACTTACATGAACCATCAAAGACTGATTCTAAGAGATCAGGATGGTTACAGACTTTCCTAAGCTGAATTACCAAATTATTAAGACTCGTTGGAGCACGTCCTGCATCAAATCGGCACAGTACATAATACAATTTCTTAGAAACCCACATAGCCGACAGTGAGGGCATAAGTTGCAAGGGCACTTTCTCTTTCTTTAAAATGAAAAATTGAGAAATTTTTTTTTACCAATTGACCGTTTCTTATCCAAATATTTCCCCAATGTCTCGTTAATTAAATGATCCTGCAAGTTCTTCTGATGCTCAGTCATGTTGGCATAAATAATGATCTCTTTTTTCCGTGGCAACATTAGCTCAACATCAGACTTCATCCTACGCAACAGAAATGGCCTAAGAATTGAATGAAGCTTGGCCACAACCTGCATGAGACAGTCATTTAGCCTTCTAATCATATGAAGAATGGCCAACTAGCATAAAATCAATCATCAATCAAAGAACACATACTTGGGTTCTTCTTTTCTCTTCCAACTCTTCCATTGTTGCTCCAGTAGTGCACTTTCCTGACAGGTTAAACCTACAAAGAAATTTCAATGCATATAGTAAGAAAAACAAAGGCACACATGGTTTTCCCTTTTGTATTAAACCGGCCAATATTGCCAAAAGATATAGAAAATGTTAGAATATAAACCATGAACAACCATTGACCGTGTTAGAAGAGCACATAACAAGGTACAAGCAACAGACAGGTTTGAAAGAAACAGACCTTGCATATGAAGAATTGATATAATGGGGGAGGGGGGAGGATTGAGGGTGGGGGTGACGCCACAGATTCAAATGAAAAGGAAATTAAAGTTGATGACAAATTTGAAAAATGAGTTTATTGAAATGTAGTGGCAATGGGCCAAATAGCTTCCCTTTGATATGATAAAAGACATTGATTAATATCACAATATAACAAAGCACTACTTTGTTCTCTATGTTGTCTACTTTGTTAATTAGGTCAAGTTACTCGTTAATTAGGTCTATAATAATCTTTTTTGGAAATTGCACTAATAATTTATCTTGCCGAACAATATAGTAGGAAATAATCAAAAGAACAGCGTATCACACAATCCAGGACATTATATTTCAAATAGTTGCATATCACCACATGACAGTAGGAAAGAAGAAAAGTGTGATCAATAACCAATAGGAAAAGAACACTAACCATGACTCAAATTCTTCAAGAGATGAGAATATATCAGGTAAGATGAAGTGCAGCAGTGACCATAGCTCAGCCAAGTTATTCTGGAGTGGTGTACCAGTCAAAAGAAGCTTATTTTCAACACTGATGTATTTCAACATCCTCACTAGTTTGCAGTTTGCGTTTTTCAGCCTGTGTCCCTGAGGTTACAAAAAATAAAATTAGAACAAGATAAACAAACTTAATTATGTAAGTATCACTGACCGTTGAGTAAACACGTACAACGTCGAAACTTAGAATGTTTTAGACATTCAAATGAGAGAATTTATGTACCTCATCAACAACAAGATACTTCCAACTGTATGACCTTAAACACTTCTTAGCATCATTCATAGCAATCTCATAAGAAGTTATTACTAAAGGGAATTTTGAGCCAACTGTTCTGGGCATATGTTTCCTTCTGATTTCATCTCTCTGATCTTTGTTACCATGGTAGATAACAGCAGGGAGCGTTGGTGTAAACCTATTTACATTTATTAAGGAAATAATTATCACAACGAAGAAGCACAGCACAGCAATATAATACTTATAAATATTCAAAAAAAAAAACATCAAATCTACCTATTAATCTCATTCATCCAATTGGAGAGGGTTGATAGAGGAGCAATTATCATATATGGCCCATCCAATCCTTTCGATTTTAGATGAGAAAGAAACCCAATTGTTTGGATTGTCTTCCCAAGACCCATTTGATCAGCAAGAATCCCATTCAATCCATTTTGCCACAAGGAAATCAACCACTTAACACCCTTCAGTTGATAAGATTTCAATTTTCCACCAGTTAGTAAAGGCATCAGCTCCCTCTGCTCTTTCTCAGTTCTTTCTTCCTCGGTCAAATCCACATCTTCAGTCTTCACATTTTCTTTAGATCTTGTAATCATGGCTTCAACTGCCTTTTTGGCTTTTCCCTGAAGCAATTTCAAACATAATCACAAACTACTAAAACAACTCAAACTACATGCAAGCATAACAAATTCACAGGAGTTAGGAAAAAATACATAAAAATGTGCAAGCTTATAATCAAATTACGTTGTACACTAACATATGAGAATATGCACCTCAAACTTACATCTTTCACTAATTGCAACAAAAAAAAAATTGCTTTACAATGTTATTATTTCTGTAACAACTCCTATACAAAATAATACGGTACACAGCAATGCACTCACAGTGTTGCATTGTGAAGCTGCCTTTCTTTTTGATCCACGGCCCTTCTTTTTTGCAACCGGTTTACTCTCTTCTTCATCCGGTTTCTCTTGTTCACCCGCAGCCTTGCAAAACAATGATAACAAACAGTATAACAAAACCAACAACCTTAGGACCCCGTTACTTTCTGAAAATTATTCTATTTTCATTTCCAAAAATTAGTGTTAGTTTCAGTTATTAACAAGGAAAACGAGAAAACGAGGCACTGGAAGCGAACAACTGCCTTGCATTTCCAGAAACACATGGATCAAATTACGTCATTATGTTCTATCATAAACTATATTTCAGTCCAACTTATGAATTTCCAAATCATTCCTAATACTTTCTCTGATGGCTTTTCTAATATCAAAGGGTTAAAAGGGAATATACCATTGTAATATCATCCATTTTCTCCAAAAGAAACTCTGAGTAGAGTTTAGTCTGTGTCAAAAGCTCATCCAACTTATTAAACTGTGAATCATTCAGATTCGGCGCAACTTCAATCTTTTCCTCTTCTTCCTTTACACGAGCTTCCAGCAACTTCTCTTCTTCCACCGCCATTGTTTTAGGTACAAGCGATGACCCATCATCCGCAATCACCTCTTCCTCCGATTTCACCTCCACTTCCTTCACATACACATTATTCCCATTTTAGAAACACATCAAAATCAACACAAACAAAAAAAAATCGCAGAAATCAAATAAAAAAATTACAAAAAATCACAAAAGAAAAAACGAACAAGAACAGTACAAAATCACATATACCTCTTCTTCAAGAACTGAAGTTGGTGATTCCGCTGGAGGATCGTCGTTTTTCACATTGTTCTTGGGATCCATTTTTCAAACCCTAAAAATGATAAATAAATAAAAAAATTAGCAAAAAAATTAAAACATTAAAAAAAAACAGAGAACATTTTTAGGGTTTTGAAGTTGCAATGAAACTTACGAAGAAGAGAAAATGAGATTTTGGAAGAGAAGATGAAAGGAGCGCGAAAAATAATGAGAATGTTAATAGTGTTGTGTGAGTGGAGAAATATAAATATAAAAGAAAAATGTAAGACTTTTATTTATTTTAATTTTTGTTTTGATTTTTTTAATATTTATTACATGATGGAGGAGGATGTGATTGGGCGGGAAAGTATATGATTACATATTGCCCTTGAGTGAAGATTTATTTACAGAAAAGCTTTGATGTTGTTGATGCGAGTTTGAAGAATAGAGTGAGGGTGTTTGTGGAAATGCACTTGTACGGACGTGACTGTTTGACTGGACAGCGAGTGTATATCAAACGCCGGGATTTCGGGATGGTGTTCTGTTCATTCCCATTTACTACTCCCTTTTAAATTTCTTTCTAAAAAAAAATACTTTTTGATATAAATTTTTTTTTTTTTTAACAGCGGTGGGGTTAATGTGTTTCATAGTAGTTAGAGCATCGGGCAGGTTCGATCGGTTTCGGGTCAAAAATCTTAAAACCGAACAAATCCGAAGAGGAGAATACCTCAACCATTCCTGACAGCTTATAGCATCGGATTGGTCGAGTGGCGATTTGTGGGGTTGGTGGTTTTTACAGGCGGTTTTGCACAGTTGAGAACAAGTAATAAAAAATAAACAACAAAATTGAAAAGCAAACTGAGAACAAGTGAAAAAGAAATCGAAAAGCAAATACAAACAACACGAGACAATATTTGATTGTAGAACAACATAATCGAACAACAATTTATGCGTAAAAACATAAGCAAAAAAAAAACCATACTAGTAAAATGAGATAGAATCTTGTGACAGCAAAGCGATCCCAATATGTGATGAATCTTGAGTAGAACTTGTGAGCAAATTCAAAGCAAACCTAGTATTTGATTGTCTTTTTAATAGATCAAAATAAATGGTCAAATAAGATGAAATATTTGCAAGAGGTGAAAATTGTAGTTCTTTATTTCCATAGAAGAATGAAGGGAGGGCGAAAAGGATTTTGATATGGGTTTGATTGAGTAGAAATCGATGGAGATTGGAGGTTTTGGTGATTTAGTATATGTCGTGAATGGAGAAAGAGAGAGTAGAGAATGAAAACAACGATGGAGTGGAGCGGCGGTTAGGAGTGATTTAGGGTTTGATTGATTTTGAGAGGAGTTAATATTGGGCTAATAACTTGGGCTTTGTATGAAGCTAGTGTATATATGCTATTGGGCCTGATTCTAAAACCAATGTAATAAGTAATGTATAACGGGCGGGTTCGGATAAACCAAGTGTTTTATTTTCAAAATCGGGCCCGACCGTGATAGCCCACACAGACCTAATTTTTGCTCCTTTTTCACCTGAGACTCATTTGAATCCGTCGATGGACCCGCAGTTGACTCGGTTTTTTGGGTGCTGGGCGGGTTCAGGTTTCATGTTCACCCTTGTTTCACAGACATTTGTGGTGTGGTTTGATTCGATTTTAAGCATAAAAATCTCTAATTGCGAGATAAAAAACATGTGGTTCAATATGGTTTGGTTGGCTTTTAAAAAGTCATATGAACCTAACTAAACCAATGCAACTTGGATTGGTTCGGTTTGTGCGGTCAAAACACAACATATTTCCAACAATGTTTTATATTTCATTCGACAATAAAATTTCATTTTCACCCAACAAAATAGACCAAATTTAAAACATGGATAAAAGGTATTCATATTATGTAAGAAATGTAAAAGACTAAGATTTTATAAAGGGCTCGGTGCACTAAAGCTCCCGCGTACGCAGGGTCTGGGAAGAAGTTCCACCATTTGGTGTATGTAAAAGACTGAGATTTTATCATTATCTAAAAGTTCAAGTAGCACATAAATAAATTTAAATAAAAAAGAAGAAGAAACTCAACAAAAAAAAATATCGCATGTTATTGAAGTTTCCATTGAGTTTCTATGAGTATTTGTATGTGACGTAGATTTAATTAGTATTTTTCTTAAGTTGCGGTTTACTTCGGTTGGTAAAACACAAACCAAACTATGAAGTTGAGTAAAAAAAAATGATCATAATACATCCAAACCATTCCAAATGTGGTTTTTTGCGATTTCGGTTTTGGTTGGTTTGGTTTGCAGTTTTTCCATTAGATTGGTTTGGTTTTGAACACCCCTTACATTCATAAAGTACAAAGTATGTGGTACATTATGAAAAGGAAAATGGTAACAAGTGTGTCACAAAGACATTTTATAAAAGTCTAATAGAGAAATTTTATTTTAGAAATTGTGTATTTATTACATTGAAACTTTAAAAATTTACTTTTATTTCATTAAATCATCAATTATTTTTGTTTTAGTCTCTTTAATAAATGTCCCAAAGACACTTATTAACATAACCCTTATAAAAAATATAGAGGTTAGCATGAGATAAGAACACTTGAGATGCATTGTGAGCGGCCATATTTGTCCTATCGCACATACCCTAATCCACCATGGTGTTAATATTGAAGGTTGTTAAATGTTTACATTTGTAATAAACTGAGGATATAAAACAAATTGATTGTCAAATTAATTTTGGTTGAAACAAATTGATTGCAAAATTAATTATTATTTTTTTAACCTAAAAGTGCAAGATTGTAATTTTGTTATGAGTAAGTATATACTTATGAGTTAAATTTCGTTCCCTAATTTTACAAGTTTGTTTATAATTTTATAAGAATATTCACCATAAAATTTTACAGTTTTTAAACGAGAGATGAATTAATTATAAATTAATTAAGAAATTCATAATTATGGAAACGAAAATTCACTAATTTTCTATAAACCGGCCATTACTTTGGAGATTCTCATCCACTTTCATAGTCCTTTATCATGTAGGTGGGATTCTCAACGTTGAAGTTCTAGCACATATTGGTGTCATATACTATGCATTCCTCACTGATCGGAGGTGAACTTGAATACCATTTTACATATTAAAAAGAAAGCTGCAACCATTGCGATTTCCGGAATCATTTTTCCATTGGTGACGGACTAGCTTTATACACTTTACATCAAAATTTTATGAAAATGGTTGTGTACATATTTGGATAGGTTGAAAAACACATGTAAAAGACGAAAAACTCCGGCAGTAGTTAACTGCCGAATTTTTAAAGAACCGGTGACAGTTAACTGCCGAGAAAAACTTCGACAGTTAACTGCCGATGATCTGTTATAAGAACATAACAGACATAGGAGTTTCCAAAATTCCATTATTGCGGTTTTGGAACTCTTAGGTGCGATTTTCAGCCATTTCAAGTCATTCCAAACCAATTTTAAGCACAAAATCAAGTAAGTTTTTTGAATCCTATTGCAATGTTGTTTTGTGATTGAATTGTTAATTTTTTTTTTGTTAAATTTTGATTATAGAGGTTTTATTGATTTTATGATTTTATGATAGTTTAGGTTTAGGTTTTGATGAGTTGTTGTAGAATTGTTAGGTTTAGGTTTTGATTTTATGATTTTATGATAATTTAGGTTTAGGTTAGAATTGTTGTTAGAATTGTTTAGGTTTAGGTTGTTATGAATTGTTAGAATTGTTATAGAAGTTTTATTGAATTGTTAGGTTTAGGTTTTGATGAATTGTTGTAGAACTGTTTAGGTTTAGATTTAGGTTTAGCTTTATGTTTTGATGATAGTTTAGGATTAGGTTATGATTTTATGACGTTGTTTAGTTTAACTTTTGATCACCAATTTCTCTATGTAGATATGTCTAAGAATCATAATCAGGTTCAGTTGAACAAAAAGGAGGGTGATGAGAAGAAGAAAGCAAAATCGTATGTGACATGGCACGGAATCGAATGCGATGATTCCGTTAAAAAAAGCGATTTGAAGGTGTCAGTGTACAACCAGTCCAGGCTGAGAAGGAGCGGGAGGACATGCTATTTTGGTCCTCAACCAAAAGCAGATGCCCCAAGGACTGCCAGGACAACCTGGTTGACTTGTGTGACGAGGAAGATGATTGAATGTAATTGTTTTTTATGTTTTGGATCTTTTTTTGCTTAATTGTTTTGGATCATTTTTTATGTT
>Ga0315915_1005237_pt1 | contig 16201 bp, 10 predicted proteins | sample MpolbnodulesMG_FD_207738 | JGI IMG/M metagenome (GOLD analysis project Ga0315915, IMG submission 207738) | Medicago polymorpha root nodule microbial communities from Los Angeles, California, United States - branched nodules | ecosystem: Host-associated > Plants > Roots > Nodule | place: USA... | reverse complement strand
CAAATGATTTGATAAAACAAGCATACACTACCTGATACAGAAAAGCAACTCAATATTTCATTTTTGTTATGGTGTGAGTGAGGTCATTAAGGATCTTTTTTAATTGTTTTAATGATTCCAAGCTTAATCCTACATTCACTAAATTTCGATAAAAAATCAAACAGTGCGCATGTTTCTTCCTTTAAATATTTTTTTTTTTGACAGACCTTTAAATATGTTTCTGAAATTTATTGAATTGGTATCAGGGATGTTTTAAATTTGGAGTACTTATGCCTTTAAGTCGAGTACATTCCATGGTCAATCAATTCAAGTGAAATTGCATTATAATGTTTTACAAAATTGTACTACTTGAAGACCACCAGGAAAATTGTACTACGTGAAGAATACTAGAAAAAAGATGAAAAAACAACATGATCCAAATTAAGAGCAACGAATAGAACTGATAGAAGAAATGAAATGTTTTATGAAATAAAAATAGGGACAAAATTGTAATTACATTGTTAAGATTGTTTCATTCCATTGTATACACCCCAAATTGGGGGGAATGAAAAATTGGAAGAGTGGGTGATATTTGATAGAGTGGATTCCATTATATTCCATTCACTTAATGATCTTCAATGTTTTAGTTCTCTTACATAGCTAATGACTTTGGGTGTGTTTGTTTTAAGTTTATCAAATTTATTCTTAGGAATAACATTGGAATATAAAGATGAGAATTTTATTTCAAGGTATTTAGAAAAAATATGTTTGATTAACTTTATAATATTCCTAGGAACCATAAAAATAAGGATTATAATTGATAACTACATAAGAATTTATTCCCATCTCCATGGGAACTTTATTCCTATCATTTTCTTTGGGAAAGTTTTTCTATTTCCAGAAACATTTTATACCCAGGAATAAAATTTAGTAAACTTGTAACAAACATAGACATATACATTTCTATCATTTTATTTTCAGAAATCAACAAATATAACTTGAAACAAACACACTCTTTGTTTTGCTTCCTGGCTATCATTTTTGTTGCTCTCTATTTTGTTTGTTCTCGATTTATTTCTCTCTTTATGTCGACTTTCGTTTCCTCGTTTTGTACTCTTTGTTGGATCTTTTTATGGTTTAATATAATTTATTTTAGTTTCTTAAAAAAAAGACTCTTATTGCCACTTTACAATTTTCCACTTTTTAATTATCGGGCCTTGTGGCACTTGTTAAAAAACTAAAAAAAAGAAGACATTTTCATGGAAAGCAACATTTTTTTTTTTACTTTCTTTGTAAAAAACAATTTTCACTAATTTTCAATACAAATTTTTTATATTAGTTTCCTTAGCAAGTGTACTAATGATACTTTTTAACACTTCCTTTATTTTTAATATATCAAATTTATGGTAAATGGTTTTGAGATTAATAATTCTCAAATGATTAGAAATTAATTTTTGTACACTAACTATAATTTTTATAGGTCAATTCGTAAGATATTTGCATAAATATCTACTTGACGTGATTTGATTGGATTTAGATACATGAGTAAAAATAATTTTAGATTTGAATTGTAAAAATAATAATAAATAAAAATGATGTGGTAAATCCTGATGCATAATTTCATAAAAATAAAAAAAGAAAAATCTGTTTAATAAAAAGGTGATATGGTAAATCCCGGATATCAGACGAGGTTCCCATCATTCACTGATTCATTCCTTAAACTTTGGAGTTTTACTGTAGGAGGAGGTTAGAGCATACTAACTACCACTAGGACCTATATTTTCGCACTCATCAATGACATGCAATATCAGAACATAAAGTTTTTTTTTTTTTTGATTGTAGAACATAAAGATTTCTTGTTAAAACACTTGACAGCCAAATAAAGTTTTGCTGTAGGAGGAGGTTAGAGCATACTAACTACCACTAGTATGAAGGGAATAAAAAATTGTTTGTTATATTTTTATTTTTATAAATAGACGAAATTGATAACTCAAACAAGTAGATGAATAGAAATTCAAATCTCAATCATAACAATTTTGATATTTTTTTTTGGCTAAACTGCACTTTTCGCCCACTAAGTTTTAAAATGTTGCGATTTTGGTCCTCTATTAAAAAAATGGCGATTTTTGCCCTTTTCGTCCTGAGAAGACGCCACGTATCCCATAATAGGGGCCATAATCGCAACGTTCTGAGAAGATATGAGATCAAAATGTCATATTTTCCGTATATTAGAGGGTCAAAAGAGCATATTTCCCTACACATGGGGTCACTTTTGCAAATTTTTTTAATAGGGGACTAAAACCGCAACATTTTAAAACTTAGAGGGTAAAAAATGCAGTTTAACCTATTTTTTTCAATTAAGTTAGAATTTGTGGATTGTTGTGATGCAAATATAGTATGATCAAGAATTGTTACACCAATAATTGAATTAATGTACAAATTATTAATGCTTTGGCAAAGCTTATTGTCTAGATAATGTTAGTTTTGTTTTTGTTGTTGAAGATAATTGTGTTAAATACTATGAAGCTTGGATACTTGATACAATACTACATCAATACGTTAATAGGAGAAAATTTTAAAATTCAAGATTTGATACGGCCAAAATACTTTAATAAAAAAATGAAATTTAAATGACAGAATAAAACTCAAAATACAAACTATGGACAAAAATTCAAAACAAAAAAATAGGCGTAAAACTTGGATCAAATAGACATAGAGCAACAATGAAATTGTCTTGACATGACAATTAACAATACCAGGATTCTCAACAAAAAAAAAAGACAAAACAGATGATAACAACAACATAAATATAATTATAATAACACTAATAATAATGAAAGTGACAATTAGTCGGTTACATATATGATATATCCCAAAAAGAGAACACAACTACTTGTTTCATTACATATATCCAAAAAAATAATAAAAACATATTGTATCTTGCACTAATCGATTTTTCACCGTCTATCTCTCACGTATCTCGATGTATATGAAAAAGTATTAGATAATTGTTTTTAAAAAAATTTAATCTCTGGATACTCTTTCGATACGTATCGAGCATGTATCAGTGTATGATACATATCGAATACCGATACGTCATCTATTTTAAAATATATGTCATTCAAAGGTTAAATATCTTTTTAGTCCATTTAAATATTTCAACTTTTCATTTTAATCTCTTAAAAGTATCCTTCAACTTTTGTTTTGCATCAACTCTTTTGATCTATCCTATAAATCAAGTCACCTGTATCATTTAATTTTTTTATTTATTTTGAGAATACTTTAGTTTTTATGAAGGAGGAAGAATATTTTAGTTATTACTAGCATTTACTCTCTATATTCTTCTGCACGTGGTTCATTTAACACTTCACGCGCTCATGAACACTACCACCATCATTATTTCGTCCTTCTTTTCATTCCACATCGTAACCGTGTGTGCATTTACCATTTTACTAACGTGCGCCGTTAGTTACCAATTTTACTAACGTTTCCTTATGGGAAACGTTAACCGATGCCATAAGACACTGGTTAAAGAATCAAATGTAGTAAGTGTTATATTGAAATTTGTGCTGTCACCTCTTCAAAAATATAAAAAGTGTTATTTTCATTTTAAAACTTTTTTTTTTAGTTTCCTTAATCGAGATACGGGTTAACAAGACCCTCTCATTATTACCACTAACAAAAAAATTACTCCAAAAAAACAAAAATAAAAATAGAAGAAAAAAAAAAGTGAGAGAAAGAAAGATAGTGACATAAAATAAGAAATAGGGTCTGAAATTTTTTAGGTACTTTTTTTAAGTTGCAGGTTTTGGAGCATCGTGTCGGGGTGCTTCTCATTATTTTTATTATTTTTTTCTCCTTATTTTTCGTTCTTTGTTTAATAAATTTTTAATTATAGAATTAATTATTATTTATTGTTATTGATAGCATTTTATTTTAGTAGTGAGAGAAGATCAAAAGTGTCTATATGAGATCCCAGTGGGTTGTTTTTATTTTTATTATTTTTATTTTTATTGAAACGTATTTTTGTGTATATATATCCACTGTTTCTTTGTAACAACAACAACAACGTTTTTCACAGAGAAATTCTTCATTTGTGAGAAAGAAAGAACCAATCTTAGACATTTTACCCTACTATTTCATCAATCCTTAATCAAGAACAATAATGGGTATGTTCTGTTTTTTCGTTTTTGTTTTTTTTGCTTTTTCGTGCTCTGTTCTTAGATTTCTGTTTCATGGTTTTGAACATTCTTAAATTTTTTGATTTTTTCTATGGTTTTTGTCTTTTGGGTTTCACCCTTTTTTGTGAATGATTCTCTCCTTTTGTTTTTGTTGTTGTTTTTTTGTTTCTTTGATGTGGAAATTTAGATACAAGGTTTATGTTTCGTTATGTCCTCAATTAGGTAACACAAATTGTTAATCATGAGTTTTTTCTGTTTTTTTTTTTGTGTTCATTTTTTCTTATTCTCAAAGTTTCTCATGTGTTCTCTCTCTCTCTCTTAATTTCTGGCTTTTGGGTGTGTTTAGTTAGCAAAATATGGTTTAATTAACAGCTAAGCATGTTTAAAAAAGCTTATTCTTTTATGGGTTTTTGGCTTTCTTCAATAAGTGGTTATTCTTGTGTTATGTTATGTTTATTCATCTTCTTTACAATTGGTCACTCTTTTTTTACACATCTCACTTTGTCCCAATCCAAAATATTCCTCTTTTTCTCTCTCTTTCTGCTGTGTTCTTTTTACTACAACTTGCTAAACAAGGTTACCTTACCCATCATTATCCTATTATATGTATATATTTATTATTTTTCTTACTATTATTGAGTTTTTACTAGCTTTTGATTTTCATTGGTTATGTTTTTTATGTTCTATGTTTTGATTGGTTTGTTTGTTTTTGTTTTTCTCTTTCATAGCTTTTATTTCTGAAGTCAACATGAGCTATTCTCAATCTCATTACATGGATGATGAATATGCGAAACTCTTTAGGAGAATGAATCCTCCAAGGTACTAATTATTTTTCTTTCCATTTTAACATTTAACAAAAATAAATACAAAATTTGAATGATTTCTCCTCATTTTCTACTTGTTGATTTGTTTTTTTCAGGGTTGTAATTGATAATGGAGCCTCCCAAAATGCCACTGTTATAAGGGTATGTTTATTTTTCTCTTCTGTCCCTTTTTTTGAGTATGCTGTAATTTATGTTTTTATGGTTAATGAAAAGCTTTCTTTGTTGTTGAAATTTTGGATTAGTGAAAGTTAATTTGTATTTTGTAGGTTGATAGTGCTAACAAACAAGGAATACTTCTTGAAGTTGTTCAAATCCTCACTGATCTAAATCTCATCATAACTAAGGCTTACATTTCTTCTGATGGTGGATGGTTCATGGATGGTAATAATTTTTTACACTTTTTCTCTAAATATATATATTGATAATTGTTAATCTTAACTTTTTGAGGGGAAAAGTTTGATTTTTTATGTTCTGGTATTTCAGTTTTTAATGTAACTGACCAAGATGGAAACAAGGTAACAGATGAAGTCATTTTGGATTACATTAGAAAGGTGAGTGTTTCATTTGGTTATTTTTGTGAACTTTTGTGTTCTTTTTTATTGTACAAAACCACTAACTATGTACATTGTTTGATGCTATTTATGGATTTAGTCTCTTGGTCCTGAATCCTGCTTTCCAACTACTATTAGATCTGTTGGTGTTAAACAAACACCGGACCACACAGCAATAGAGCTTATGGGAAGTGATAGGCCAGGATTGCTTTCAGAAGTGAGTGCTGTTCTTACAAACCTCAAATGTAACATAGTGAATGCAGAGGTTTGGACTCACAATATGCGCGCAGCAGCTGTGATGCATGTGACCGACGAGGAAACCGGTTCTGCTATAACTGACTCTGAGAGGCTTTCGCTAATCAAGGAGCTTCTGTGTAATGTGCTTGGTGGTGGAAACAGGAAAAGAGGTGCTAAGACTGTTGTTACTGATGATTCGACGCATACTGATAGAAGGCTTCATCAGATGATGTTTGATGATAGGGATTATGAACGTGTTGACGATGACGACTTTGACGAGAAGCAAAGACCAAATGTTGATGTTGTGAACTGGTCTGATAAGGATTATTCTGTTGTTACTATTGAATGTAGGGATAGGCCAAAGCTTGTTTTCGACACTGTTTGTACTTTGACAGATATGCAATATGTTGTTTTTCATGCTAATATTGATGCCGAGGGGCCACAAGCTTATCAGGTATATATCATATCACCACTTTGATCTTTACAAATAAACATGGAAGCAGACTTGAGAGATTCCTTTGGTTTCTTGGTCTGTACTTTGTTGGTTTTCTAAGGTGATTTCATTGGTTAATAGTTTATTTGATTGTGTATATTGTAGGAATATTACATCAAGCATATAGATGGGTCCCCTGTAAAATCAGATGCAGAAAGACAGAGAGTGATACATTGTCTTGAAGCTGCTATTGAGAGAAGAGTTTCTGAGGTGAGGGACTTGATGTTAGTCCTTAGTGATGTTTGGATTGGCAGTAAATTTTGCAGAATCACGGTGTGATGCCGTGATTTTAACAAAAGCTACACTTTAGAACTTCGAAAATAATCATGAAAATATCGTGATTTTGCAAGTCTCATTTTCAAATCCAAGCATCCACTTAATTTACTGATTTATGATTTCCTGCAGGGACCCTCTTCATTGTTTATCCTGTATATTGTTAAACATGATTACTTTTCTATGTTATATAATCTATTCTTAATTTTCACTCAAACTTTATGTTGACCATGACCCTTTATTTTAAATAACATGTGAAAAATCTTGCTAGTTGTGATAATGGTCCTAGGTTAGTTGAATAGCAGTTGATAGACTTTGACCACAATCTTGTTAGTTTACTTTGAACTTAACCACAATTTGTTGGCTTGACAAAACCTAAACAATATTTTAGTAAATAGTAACACATATCATTCTTTAGTAAAAAAATCTTCTGAATCTTAACTATTGTCTTTACATGTTTATTTTATATACAAGTGCCAATTATGTATTCTTGGTTTTTCTGTCTACTGCCAATATAATTTTGATTTATATGACTACTAATTTGTCTTTTGTTTTGTTATTTGTCAAGGGCTTGAAGCTAGAACTTTGCACCACCGACAGAGTCGGCCTATTATCGAACGTAACACGTATCTTTAGAGAGAATAGCCTTACAGTTACAAGGGCAGAAGTAACAACAAAAGGAGGAAAAGCTGTTAACACTTTCTATGTTCGTGGAGCTTCTGGTTGTATTGTTGATTCTAAGACAATTGAATCCATTAGGCAAACAATTGGTAACACAATACTCAAAGTAAAGGGTAGTCCTGAATCTGTACCTCAAGATTCTCCTACAAGATCATCAATCTTTAGTGGTCTTTTCAAGTCTAGATCTTTTGTTAACTTTGGTTTGGTTAAGTCTTACTCTTGAATCTTTAAGAAGCTATTGTATTGTACAGTTGAAAGATTTGGAGATGCAAAAAGGGTTAGTAGAGGAAGTGTGACTTTAGTTTCAGGGAGTAGGAACACACTAGTAGTATATCTCAGAAGCTTGACCCTTTAGGAAGTGTTTGGTTGTAAATTCTTAAGTAACCTCTCATGCTTGCTTTAACTTTTTAGTTTTTCACTAATCACCATGGATCCAATCGTTAGTTGGAGAAATGAATGAAGGCAAATTGAGAACCTTGATTGTGTAAACCTTGAAAGTTTTAAGTGTCATCATTTGTATATACTCATTTGGTTTTTAGTAAGATTGTATATATTTCTCATATTTATTGTCTTTTACTCTTCATCAATAATCCTGCTTAGTAATTCTTGCATTTGAAGATATGTCTGCTATAAGATTAGCTTCATTAATAATTTAAAGACAATGCTAACAAATGCCTTAGAACAATGTTTAAGGAACCAGTAGAGATAATTTTTATAAGAAAATGGTATATAATCATTACATTTCAATTGCACCGTAGGCCTCTAATGATCTTCTACAAAGAGTTCAAAGATCATTTATAACAATGTTGTCCCATAGATTTATGAATGTAGTTTTTAAGAGGATTAGTTTTGTCATCTAGAAATGTTGGGTAGATTTTAAGTTGTATTTTCAAGATAAGTTTATGTTTATAAATTGTTACTCCATAATCAATGTCTTTAGAGTATTCATTAGCAAAACTCGTAATTTATGGTTGAAAAAATTAAATATGTGATTAATTATATCTAGTAGATAGTTAACAAATATAAGGCGTCACAACTCATTAACCATAAACGCAACACAATTCGCCATGTTTTTTTTATATTATTTCTAAAGAAGTTAAATCAACTCAAATAAATTAACCCACCTAAATTGACATTAGGGATAATCAAACCTGAAACTTTCAAGAGAAGCACGCTTTCAGATCGCAAGTCGTGTTTTTTTTAAGTGCTCAATCATACATATTTATCTATTATTTAAATTATGTTCAAATATATAAGATTATCAGTTGTTCAAATTTATATGGTATTCATTCATTATACTATTAAATAAGTTTTCCTCCCTAAAAATATAGCAAATTTTGATTTTAGTCATTGAAAATAAAAATGAGATGGTTGCGTTTTCCCAAAATTTTACGTTCTATTTTTGGTCCCTAGTAGACATAATTTTAAGATGTCTTTGATTTTTATTGAACATATAAGGATCGAACATAATAAATTGACATAACTTGTGCTTATCTTAAACTTAAAAGGGTCATAACATTGACATTAATACGAGCAAAAACTAGTCATTACAAACCACAAACAAAAGAAAAATATTTGCAAGGACAAACTGATTTAACAAATAGACTTGAAAATTATGGTTAATACGTTAAATTGTAGTTAATTATATTTAGTGGATAGGGAAAGAGAAGTAACATTTTGTTATATTCATTAAGTACATGTTTGAGTTGTGTTAAGCATCTATTTTTTTTTTTGAACAAAGTGTTAAGCATCTAATTTGATATCAAATTTGTGTCAAAATATAATTTCTCTTAACAAAACGTGGGACTTTCCAATTTTTCTTCTTTGTTACACAAGCACAATAAACTATTTTAAGATTGATAACTTATAACTTGTAAGACATATAAATCATGGATATTTCACATAAGTTGTTTATCTTACGAATTTTAAGATTGAGTATATTGAGAGCAGTGTATACTGTATAAATAGCATATTGCTAGCATTTTCTAAACAAATTTTAACACAAATGAAACAATAACATATATTTTGGATGTGGTAGGTTGGGACAAATCTTAGTGGCTTTCGCCACAATCCGTATGAGCACGTTTTGATTAAGAATAAAAACAAAATACAAAAACAAAAACAAAGACAAAGGATTGTTTAAATATCATGATCAGTGTTCATAGCTTTTGATTCCATTTGCTGTTTAAGATTGGGTTCCCTCGGTCCCGCAATAGATGACCCATTTGAAAATGTATAATTTTGATCTAACTTACTTTGATCATACTTTTTTACTAATATACAAAGATAAATAATATCACATAAGATGTCGTTAGATTCGTCTCAATGAGTATTTTTAAAATATCAAATTTTCATAATTTTTTTAATATATTATTCAAAATATCAAATTTTACTTTGACCTAAGTGTGTCATGTATTATAGGAAGCAGTAATCTTTTTGGAATGATATACTAAAATAATTTTGAATTATAAAAATATTTTATATTCATGCAAATGGAAAGGACGTAGGAAATTACAGAGAAAGACGCTTTCTGTTGCGTCCGAATTGGGTGCGTCTACATTGATAAAGTTAATGATGTAATTTTCTTTTGTAACATCAAAAAGGTAATCATGTTTTTGATGTAAGAAAAAGTTTTAGATTTTCATTGCCACTTACACAAGTATTATTATATTATTTTTCACTTTTTTTTTACAAGAATCTATAACTAAAATTTAAATGTTTACAATCTTATCTACTAAATAAATTTTTTGAATTCCGCAAACTACATTTACTAGATCAACATCATATGATTTAAAAATAAATAAATTAAGATTTGAATTAAAGTGACACTAGCTAGCAACCATTTTACAACTGTATATTGGGGAGGATTTTAACTTTGTTTATTGATGTTTCACACTAAATTCTTACTCATTGAGCTAAAAGATTTAAATGTCCTTGAAAGAATTATTTTCCTTGACGATTTCATTATGCTGTAATGTGCAGTTATACAATGACGTTGTTTTGAACATCAAGTATGTCTAATTTGAGCATCAATTATCTCCAACTAATATACAATTTATTTGGGCACCAAGTATCTCTAAGTTGAGCCTCAATTATCTCTAACTAATATACAATATACTAATAATTTATACAATCAATATTTTATATTCTAATAGTCCTTAGTGCAAATATGAACAAATGAGAAAAAAACTATTATAACAACTAATTATCAACATTTATCATTAAAAAAGTAAAAATAATGTAACATTATCTTTTTTAAAGTGTATAACAGTTAAACTCACAAACTACGTTTCAATATTTCAAATATTATTGCAACCGAACATTTGAGTTGTACATGCGAGATTGTAATAACATTTTGTTATGGATATAAAGATACGCACTATTGTCATTGGAAAAAAATTTACACTAAAATTTAATAAAAATATATTATTTTGTTATATAACTTCATTTTGATTGGAATGGTTTGAATTTGTTTTTTTATAGACCTAGTTTGAAATTCTTTGGTATAAAAGAAAAATTATGATTTTTTTAGGAAGAAGAATGATGATTTTCTAATTCAACGTTTAGTGTTTTGAATTGTCAAGGTATGCTTGTTAAATATTATTTTGGGGTTATCTAATCAAGAAATTGCTTGTATCTTTTGGGGTGTTTCCCACCTCCCTCCATTATTATGATGAGAAGAAATTTCCATACCAAATAAAGGACCAAGCTATATCATGTTCCATGACTTATTGAACAAGGCAACTTGGTGGCGGCTAACTTTGTTCATAAACAGTGATCGCTACCTAAAATTGAACTAGAATACCAAATTTAAACTCAAATTTATTACCATCACTTTCTATGATTGAGACCTGCACTATGGTTTGGTTTACCATATGCCAAAAATGTGTATCTTTTGTGACGTTGAAATACGGTCCTTATGTCTCCCTCCTTAGACTATCATCCAAAAACTTTGCGATCAAAATATATAATGGTTAATCCAACGAGGGAGGAAAAGATTAGGAATCTAATAATCCATGTATAAAAAGTTTTTTGATGCTTTATAGTAAGCTATTTTTTGTCATCCATGATCTTTCCCATCGTGTTATTTTATTTCCTTAGTTTGAAGTGGTCCAAGATGAAACACTTCTTGTCCAATCCATGCCAACTTGAACATTCCTTTTGACCAAATAATGTGGGTGTTGTTATTCGACCTTTCAAGTATAAGAAGGGAAAAAGGCCCAATGAATAATGTAGATAGAAGGGAGAAAAAGTATATAGGAAATGCGTATTATACTTTCTTTATTTGGCTTTTTCTTTTGAATTTTTGAAGCTCTATATTTCATTATTTTAATAGAAATATACTATCCCTTCCCACCATGATTGGTATCTCGTTTTCAGTATGCCTGTATAACAGCTACATGGGGTTTTGCCACGTGGATTAATTGTTCTTTCATTAGCCTTAAAAAATAAAGTATATAATACAACCATGGATAAGCTTAAAACAAAGTATGAGCATGATATAATGTCATTTTAAAAAACAAAGTATGAGCATGAAATAATGTCATTTTAAATAAAGTATAGAATACAACCATGGATAAGCTTAAAACAAAGTATGTTCTTATAATGTCATTCTAAGAACCATTGATCTTCAATCTTAATATCTGTTATCCTTCACGTGATGTCTTGTTTTGCTGATTTACATGATTTCTTACTAAAAAGACTCAAAATGCATATGAAGTTGCAGGATTTGGGATAAAACTGAATTACAATGACTCGAATGAAAACAATACAAAAGTTCCTCAAACCATTGACAAATCCTCTAAATATCTTCAAATTTGCCTTTAAATGCAAAGAAAATAACTAAAAGCATAGCCTAAACTATCTTATGATGTTCCATTATCATTGTTCTGAAGACCTCACTGTATAGTTTTATGTTTTTGATGATGTTCCTTAGCATAGGTTTTATAGTATTATGATTCTTGGCAAATTAGCATGTTAAAGCATCCTAGAGTCTATATAGTTTGTTCTTGATGTTTTGTGTCGTTTGAAAAAGTGTCAAAATTCATTTTGGATCGAAAAAGTGTCAAAATTCATTTTGGATCAGTTTGAATCGTCTCATCACAATCTGAATCGATTTATGCATACATCGTATCTTTTATACTTGAGTCGTCTCACATAACTCGCTGACTTTCATTGAATCGATTCATTCGAAGGTTGAATCAATTCAATCTTCATCTGGGTACACATGAATCGACTCAAATACGTCTTGAATCGTATGATCCTTCATACTTCTCCTGTCTGTCTTTTTGTTGTCTGAATCGATTCATATATTTAGTGAATCGATTCAATCTGTTGTGTTTGTGCTAAAATTTAGTCTTATCACCTCTCTCTATAAATAGTCTCCTCCTCATAACTCCAAACTCATTGAATCATTTGCATCTATTCTCTCTAGGTCTCAAAAACTCATAGCTCATACATTCTTCAAGATTAAACACTTTTTCTTAGAATCACTTTGTCTTTGAGTGTGTAGCTTCTCTAGGGTGCTAGTAGGGATTGTAAGTTGGTTCTCTCAAGAAGATTAATTGGACTTAATCAAGGTTTCAAAGGAATTGAATAATCTCATTCCACCTCCAAAGGGCTTGGGGTCTTTCTAACCGTTCCTGAGATCGAAAGGGGTTCGTTTACTGGACGTAGCATTGAAGACTCAAGTGAAGAGATCAAAGGAGTGCACGGGTGATTCAAGGATCCGAAGATTCAAGAAGCACCAAGTTCAAGGGGTACTTGAAGTTTGGGGGAGCTTTGTTTTACATAGGAGTTGAAGAATCAGGGCTTTAATTTGAAACAACTCTTGTAAACATTGTAATCAACTTTTCATACATAGTGGATGACCTTGGTGAAGGCGTACTTCATCAAGTAGAGTAGAGGTAGCCCTTAGCGAGGACGAACAAGGGTGAACTACTATAAACATCGGTATTCTCTCTCTCTCTCTCTCTCGCTCTCTCTCTCTCTCTACTTTAATATATCACTTGATTATTTGAATAATTGATTAGTAAATTGCTAGTTTTGATCTAAGTTGTGTTTTTTCAAAAGATTAATCTAAATCCATTTGATTTAGGTTAAAACAAGTTCCCTTGGATCAATTAATTGCAATACCAATTCAATTAGTCAAATTTATCTGTTTTGTGTTTTCAAATGATAATTAGATTTATTGTCATATAGGTTTGTTAATAATTGATTGTGTTAAAAGGATTTGTATCGTGAATCTCTCAATTCTAAGATGAAATCTTAGTCCACATATACTTGATATTTGTTAATTCATTGTTTGTGATTGTTCAAGCAAATTTCAAATAGTCAATTTTATTAAAACCTCTTTTTCACTAAATCTCCGAAAAGTTTTCAAAAGCTCTATTCACCCCCCTCTAGCTTGGTATTCACCTAGCCATATAGTTCAACAAGTGGTATCATAGAGCTTGGTCTCTTCTTACGGCTAACTACCGGAAGAGTTGATCCATATGGCTAGCAAGGAGCCCAAGGGGGTGTATAATAGAGCACCTATTTACGACGGGGAGAATTATGACTATTGGAAGAATGCATGAGTGTTCACATCCAATTGGTGGATATGGATGTGTGGGACGCTGTTGTCAATGGTCGGTTTCAACCACAAATTGAAGCTGATGATGACGGTGTAGTCCTAGATAAGCCTAAAGCCGATTGGAGCGATGATGACAAAAAGAAAGTCCAATACGATTTGAAGGTACGGAATATCCTCATCTCCTCTCTTGGAGTAAACGAGTATCTTTCCTTATCTCATTGTAAGACTTCCAAAAATATGTGGGATGCATTGGAAACCCTTCATGAGGGAACCGATGAAGTGAAACAATAAAAAGTTAATACCCTTGTACAACAATATAAGATTTTTTGCATGAATGATGGTGAAACCATCTCATCTATGCAAATGAGATTTACTCATATTGTAAACAAGTTGCAAAACCTTGGTAAAACAATTTCAAACCAATATTGGCAGCCCAAAGTTACCGCTATCAAGGAAGCACAAAATCTCAATGCTCTTAGTATGATCACACTCTTTGGCAAATTAAAGGAACATGAGCTTAAAATCAATCACTTCAAATGAAGTGAAGATGAGAATAAGTTGAAAGAAAGGAAACCAGTTGCGTTCAAAGCCTCTTCGTCAAAGGCAAGTTCATCAAGCAATGGTGAAGATGACTCCGGAGGAGAATTAACTAATGAAGAAGATATGGTACTCTTTGTGAAGCGCTTTAATCGTTACATCAAAAAGCACGGGCTAAGACGAAGCGATAAGGATCCTAAAAGAGCACAAATCAAAGGTGAAAATAGCAAAGAGGAAAATGGCCCAAGTTGTTTTGGGTGTGGCAAAGTTGGCCATCTAAAAGGTGAATGTCCCGAGCTGATCAAGTCTAATGGAAGAGCAAGGTCATCCGATAAGTCTAAAGGAATAAGTGCTTACATAGCATGGGAAGATGGTGAAGCATCATCCACAAAAAGCGACTCGGAAAATGATGAAATTGCTCAACTATGCTTCATGGGACAAAGAAAGAAATCAATTGAGGTTAGTGATCGAAAATCTAAACTAAAACCATCCTATGATGAGTTGAAAAATGTTTTTATATAAATGCATGGAGATGCCATGAATGCTTTTAAAACCATCGGAACCCAAAAGAGAACTATTCTCAAATTGGAAGCCGAAATTATACAAATAAAAAAGGATTTTGAAAACTTCAAAAATGAACATGTTTCTCTAAAGCAAGAAATATTTGCTACTCCTTTTAAAGAGTCACCTACTATTGATGTTCACAAGTCATCAAATGAGGACATCAATACTTGCTTGGCTTGTCCTAGACTACAATTGAAGATTGTCTCTCTAAAAAGTAAGATAGAACAAATCACTAATGTCTCGATGAATTTTGCAAATCGATTTGCTAAACCTTCAAGCTTTAAAAAAACCCTCTAAAAGGAGATTTAAAAGGAACAATTGAAAATGAAAAATTCATGAGCACAAAGTAAGGTGCAATTATTGTAGAGAAATTGGGCATACCACACCAAATTGCCATGTTATGAAAAATCTAGTTCCAAAAGGCATTATGAAGTGGGTACCCAAATTGTCTACTTGTGTCACTAATCCCAAGGACCCAACTTGTGTTGGGGACCTAAATCTTACCTAAATATTTTGGTGGAATGCCTTGCAACCTCGCAAAGAAAGTGGTATTTAGATAGCGGTTGCTCAAGGCATATGACAGGAGACACCTCAATGTTCATTGACTTCACAAGGAAAGAGAAAGGGTTTGTCTCATATGGTGACAACAACCAAGGTAAGATCTTAGGCAAGGGTGTTGTGAGAAATCCCTCCACAACCACCATAAAAGATGTTATGCTAGTTGATGGGCTTAAACATAATCTCCTTAGCATAAGTCAGTTTTGTGACAGTGGGTTCACAATCACTTTCAATAACCAAGGTTGCATAACTGAACACAATGATGACAAGGATATTATGTTTAAGGGTTTATGTGTTAATAATGTATATGTTCTTGATTTAGATGATGTATCGTCAAGTGGTGATAAGTGTCTCATGGCCAAAAATGAGGATTCTTGGTTATGGCATAAATGTCTTAGTCATGTCCACTTTGATTTGCTAAACAAAATTGTGTTCAAGGATTTAGTTGTCGAATTGCCTAAAATAAAATTTGAAAAAGACAAATTATGTGATGTTTATCAAAAGGGGAAGCAAACTAGAGTGTCTTTTGTTGGAACAAGGGTGTTTCACAAGTCACCTATTGAGTTTTGACAATAACAAGGTATTAAAAATAATCAATTGGATATGCTAAACAATTTGTTCGAGTGTGCAGGATCCATAATCAAAGTACTATTCTTAGAGATTCTGATTGAACAAGTTCAAGAGCAAAGGAATTTATTTGAAGCTTAAAGCATCTGGAAGACTGCGTCTGAAGAACTGCGTCTGAAGAA
>Ga0315915_1005233_pt1 | contig 16209 bp, 12 predicted proteins | sample MpolbnodulesMG_FD_207738 | JGI IMG/M metagenome (GOLD analysis project Ga0315915, IMG submission 207738) | Medicago polymorpha root nodule microbial communities from Los Angeles, California, United States - branched nodules | ecosystem: Host-associated > Plants > Roots > Nodule | place: USA... | reverse complement strand
TTCGATTTTATTAAGGGAATCTGTTACTGTTGATTCATGTTGTTTGATCTGCTTTCTCTTTTTAAGTAAATCTGCTACTGTTTTGTTTCAATATTTTTAAAAATTGTTTCGGACACTTTGTTGTACAAAGTGAAAATAACAGTCAAAGTTTTAAATATTGGCATCCTTGATATGGAAAATTGACCGAGTTGGTCTCAATCGCTGTTGATGTGGCCTCAATTGCTATCGGCAAATTAATGAGATCATGTTTGATTGAGGGGGAGTGGAGGGATTTGAATAAGAGGGAAATACTAATTTATATATTAAACCCTGATAACATTATCAGGACCAATTTGAGTATTTCCACGATTAATTAAAACAATTGTTATCCCTTACAAGTGTAAAAAAAATATTATGCAGGCATCTGATCAAATCATACTATGATGTCAATTACTACAGTACATCTTAAAATATCTCTACATAGATCAACTAATCTACTAATAAAACATATAATCAGATGCATATGTAGAGATGTTGATGTGTTCTCTCAAGTACTCATTGAACTTCAGAATTTCTGATAAGGTGCAGACTGCAGAAGAAAAAAGTTAAAAAAAGCTTGTACATGGTACACATCTCATACAAACCGCTCTGCTAGGGTTTGGCTGCTAGGGTTTCCCGGCGGCCTTCTCCTTGTTTTTCGCGGCTGTCCTCTTATTTTCCGGCAGCTTCCTTTCGTTTTTGTGGCTGACCTGCGCCCATCTCCTCCCAGTTTCTCTCTTGTGGACATCAACTGTCTGTGATACGTTTGGATTGATAATTTTGGGGTGACCGCAATCGTGTCAATGCCTTAGGTATTGCAAAGATTGAACCATGATCTCCCATTACTTCGATCTAGGCGTGGCTACGGGCATGTTTATGAATGAGAATACAGGGAAGGGCCCATGTGCAGCTTCGTCAATGGCCTTTGTGTGCCCTTGGCCGTGTGTTGCAGATGGCCTTGAACCCATTCCAAAAAAGCAAGTGCAACCTGCGACGGTATCTTTTGTTCAGGCTCTCTGTGGTTCTTTAACAACAATTGACGAACAATTGCCGCTTCCTGTAATCAAAGGAGACTCACTTAGTATCAAGATTTCCAAGGAAGATTATGAGAAGGGAATTGATGACTGCAAGCGCTTACTCCACGGTCGTATGGTCATGAGTAAGGGAGATAAACCTTTCACGGCTAAGGATTTATTTCTGAAGCTTTCTAAATTATGGAAATTATCAGAAAATTGGAAACTGGGCTCTTTAGGGAGAGGTTTCTTTGAGGTTCTCTTCACTGGAGGACATGAGAAAGGCATGGGCACATGGTACTATGAATTTAATAAAATTTTCGAGCAAGGTGGTAGAGGATGGGGGTAGCTGTGGGGTGCCAACCTGGTTGGGATGTTAAGTTATCTCCTAATGCCTTCACTTTTGATTCATCAAAAAAAAAAAAGATGCATATGTAGAAAAATTATTGAATATAAATTAAATCCTCAAAAGAGTGAAGAAAGTGAAAACGCAGAAACAACAACTACATGTGCTGAAATGACAGCAGTGACATGTGCAGAGACATACCTGAAGAAAATGATAAAATCGAAATGGAAAGAGAAGGTTGAGGAAAAGAAGAGAGATTGGGATGTAAAGGAGCCGAAATAGGATTTTGTTGAGAGAAATGATTAAATTCTGACATAGCAGCGTTGTTTTCGGATCATTTGACGGATTCTGAAGCAAGGACAAAGTTGAGGAAAAGAATCGAGATGAAGAAGCAATTGAGCTGAAACAAGGTTTTGTTGAGAGAAGTGATCAGATGCAGACATATCAGCGTTGTTTTGGGATGATTTGACGGTTTGTGAAGTGGAAAGACAAGGTTGGGGATAAAAGTCGAGGTTAGGAAGAAAAGGAGCTGAAATATGGTTTTGTTGAGAGAAATGATTAGATGCAGACATAGCCGCGTTGTTTTGGGATAATTGGACGAATTTTGAAGCAGGAAGATAAGGTTGAGTATAAGAATCAAAATTAGGAAGAAAATGAATTTTTTCAGCGTTGTTTTGGGATGATTTGACGGTCTGTGAAGCGGAAAGACAAGGTTGAGGAAAGGGATAAGCAATAGGGTTTTGTTCAGAGAAGTGATTAGACGCAGACATCGCAGCGTTGTTTTGGGATGATTTGATGGTTTGTGTGAGGTGGCTAATTTATATATTAAACCCTGATAACATTTCATGTTACAGGAGAATGATCACTCACAACCTTGTTTCTTATCTACCGTCGGCGGCGGAGCTTGAAAGGTTTGTGTGAGGTGGCTAATTTTCTTAATTGTATATACTATATAAGTATATATACTTTTCCATAAATTTGAGTAGGTGATACCCGTGGTTTAGTGGCTATTGCTATTTAACTTTTGCCCCGTGAACATGGTTCGAATCCACCTTTTGCATTGCAAAAGGATCCATATCCTAGTTGCAAAAGGATATGGAACACAAAATTTTCTTAATGTGAATGTGTCTTAATGGTTATATACACATATTATAGTATTATAATTTCATATTATACATATTATGTTTTGCGCGTATATGACCAAGTTACATAGCGGTCCAGCGACAGTGTTCAACTGGCGAGCAGCATGTTATGAGTTCGAAACTAGGATATGGATCCTTTTGCATTTCTTCTGTGTTTTTTTAAACAAGAAAATTCTGCAATGCAAAAGGTGGATTCGAACCATGTTCACGGAGCAAAAGTTAATAACAATAGCCAATAAACCACGAGTATCTCCTACTCAAATTTATGGAGAAGAATATATTCTTATATAGTATATACATTAAGAAAATTAGCCACCTCACACAAACCTTTCAAACTCCGCCGCCGACGGTAGATGAAAAACGAGGTTTGTGAGTGATCATTCTCTTGTAACCTAAAATGTTATTAGGGTTTAATATATAAATAAGCCACCTCACACAATCCTTCACAAGCCATCAAATCATCCCAAAACAACGCCGCGATGTCTTCCTCTAACCACTTCTCTGAACAAAACCCTATTGCTCCTCCCTTTCTTCAACCTTGTCTTTCCGCTTCACAAACCATCAAATCATCCCAAAACAACCTTGAAGAAATTCCTTTTCTTCCTAATTTCGATTATTATCCTCAACCTTGTCTTCCTGCTTCAAAATTCGTTCAATTATCCCAAGACAACACTCCTATTTCCGCATCTAATGACTTCTCTCATCAAAACCCTATTTCACCTCCTTTACATCCTAATCTCTCTTCTTTTCCTCAACCTTCTCTTTCCGCTTCTTCGATTTTGTCATTTTCTCCAGGTATGTCTCTTCACATGTCATTGTTGTCATTTCATCACATGCCGTTGTTGTTTCTGCGTTTTCACTTTCTTCATTCTTTTGAGGATTTAATTTATATTCAATGATTTTTCTACATATGCATCTGATTATATCTTTTATTAGTAGATCTGTGTAGAGATATTTGAAGATGTACTGTAATAAATTGGCATCATAGTATGATTTGATTAGATGCATGCATACATTTTTTTACATTGTACTGTAATAAATTGGCATCATAACAAATTTTTTTAATTCATCGTGTAAATACTCAAATTGGTTCTGATAATATTGAAGTGTGGTTTTTCTTGATTCCCAAAATTATTTGTTGTTCTTGGGTTTTTATATTCGATTTTAAGAGGAATTATACATATCTGTATTGTTATCTTAATATGTTGCTGTTTTGTTTCAATGTTCAAAATAATTTAGTACACTTTTGTAATTAAAAATGAAAACAACGGTTGAAGATTTAAATCTTGCAATCGTTGATATTCCGGCAAATTGACTGACGTGGTCTCAATTCCGGGAAAACTTTGAAAACCTTGTTGTTTTAGCACATGTTGATGTTTCAGCATTTTCCGTTTTACTGTTTTAGTTAAATGGATTTGGACTAGAAATTGTGATTATTGAATTTGACCGTTCATGTTATCGATTGCTGCATCTGTTGAGGTTTTGTTTAAGTTTTACGAAGGAAATTTGTGCTTAGAATTATAAGGATTTGTTTTGTTTCTGATTTTTTTCCTCGTTTTCTGGTTTTGCTTTTGTGGATTATATTCCATATCTTAATCTTTGCATAAGTTTCACGTTTATTTCCATTGGACCTGTATAGGTTCACCTGTTCTCAGCCCTGAAGTTGGAAGCACACTTCCTACAAACCAAGTGTTACAACCGAATTCAGAACCAGTATGCCAAACTATTCAGATCAGTGGCCCTGTTGCAGATGTCGTGAAAGAACAAGAACTGAAAAGTAATTTGATTTTCTCTGTCTTTTGTTTATTTGATTAATTTGACACTCAGCTGAGTGGTACAAAGATTTTTATTTCATAAGAGGAAGCGAGGCTCTTGGAGCGGCAGATTTAAGTTTAAAGGCCCCCATTTTCACTTATATTTGTTTCTCAATTAATTTATCTTTAGAATATCTAGTTACTTGATGTTTATTCCACAACTCTGCAAATGCATTTTTCACCGTCTTTGTGCTCCATCTTGTGTTTTATCGTTATGATTATGCTATTTGATTCTTGTTTGAATATATATTTACTATAACCTATAAAACAATGTTGTTGGCTTTGACATGTGACAAAATAGACACAGAAAAACATCAAATTTAACCAACTGTAGGACATGCACACACACATGATCGAAAATTTAGGAAAAGAACTGATTATGCATATGTAGACACCCTCCTTAACACTCACATAGCTTCAAGATTTACAATATGATACATGTTCTGTGTCAATAATACTTGGCTTTTAGAAACCTGTGTACGAGTACAATCCTAATTTTATTTTTCAATGTTAAATGGCCATGTCGAGTTAAATTATGAAACAGATACAAGATTAACATGTTTCCTTAGTGTATTGGAACAATTTTCATGTCAGTGTGTGTCCTTGCTTTCTAGAATATAGCATGTGTTATGCGCCATAAAACAATGGCTAATATCTATCAACTACCTTAGTTTACTACGGAGGCATCACTTCTATTTTTTCCCTATTGGTTTGATTCTTTCATGCTTCAAGGGATTGTTTGGTTTCTTTCATCACTTCTGTTTATGATTAATCAAATTGATTATAGTATTACATATTAATTCTGACTTTCCGACATTCAACTTTGTCATAGGTATGATGCATCTGTACAAGAGCCAACTGCAAAACTATGCTCAAAAGAGGAACTTGAAGCTTCCAGAGTATGCTCCTGAGTGGGAAGGTCCACCTCATAACATGCGTTTCAGGTGCAAAGTTACAATTGATGGACAGACCTTTAAGAGTCCTAGGTTCTATTATACATTGAGGGATGCTGAATATGCTGCTGCTGAAGTTGCTTTTAAATCATTACAACCAGCTGGAGTTCAAGAGGCTAGTCTTAATCTCTTGTAGTCGATTAAATAATTTTCTTACTCTATAATTTAAATTCTTGTTTGGTTCTCTTTACATATCCATATGATTGTCTAAATTTCAGGAAGCTATTCTGATGTACAAGAACCTTTTGCAAGAATTGGTTCAAAAGAAAGGACTTCTTCAGTTGCCTGTTTATAGTACTACAAAATCTGGTGAGGCTCACAGGCCGACATTTACTTCACAAGTGGAGATTGAAGGGAAGGTATATACTGGAGAAGAATCTAAGACCAAGAAGCAGGCAGAGATGAGTGCAGCCAAGGTTGCTTATACAACTTTGAAAGAACTCAAAGGTATTTTATGATATTATTGTCTCAGTGTTCCATTCTAACGTATGCGTATAGATATGGATAATTTAAACGACTTTATTTGTATCTCAGCCTGCATTTGACTGTTGATTTTATTCTTAACTACAAAACATTGTAAAAGTAAGTATGGCGTAGCTTGTATCTGTATAGAGTTTTATTTTTAGACATGCATATTTGTTCATTTTGTGATTGATTGATCATAAATCATAACTTACGTTGGCTTGATATCTTTATGCTTTACTGGTCTAGTACTATAAAGTTAACTGAAAATAACTACACATGATCGTGTATTCGTGTAGTCTTTGGTATTGACCAATTAGAAGTTGTCTGTTGTCCACGTGTCATTGTTAAATATGCATAGTCTACTTAATTATGCTACAGTGTTATCAAAATTGGCGGTGGCGGATTGCGGGGGCCGATTTTTTTTACTACCGCCATGGCCAATTTGTGAAGGATGGCGCCGCCATGGCGTTTCGTGGTGGGTATGGCAGATTTTTCGCTTTCCACGATGGTCCGTCATTGATAACACTTATACTATACATCTTTCTTCTTTGCACTTAACTGTATCTTTCCAAGTCTCCTCTTGCCTGTGGCGTTTCATGAATATTGAAATGATTTTAAGCTACTAAAGCGAAATATTGACTATAAGAACCTTTGAATTGTAATATTGTTTTGTTTATCTAGTTATTGGACTCTAATGTTTTCTTCCTTTGTAGTTGAATTATAGTGACATGTACATCAATTTTTTGTTATCATCGTCATATTAAGATGTAAGAGACTGTTATTTTGGGCCTGTTTGTTACGCATTAAAATAAAAGTAATTTTCACATAAATTAATTTAGAGATTTTATGAAAAATCAGAATCTATTTTGTGTTTGTTTACCGTAATAAAAATCACCTTTTTTTAAAATTTGTTTGGATACAACTATATATAAGGGATTTTTTGTTACAAAATTAGTTTAATCTTTTAAACCCTATTTTCTCTCCTCTAAAAAAATCTATTTTTTGAGAAGCTGCTCTTAACAGCTTCTCATTTGAAGCTGTTTTTATATTATTTTTAGATTTTGATTTTTTTAAGAAGTTGTAACAAATGGATGCAAAACTCTTAAAAGTGATTTTTCCCTGAAAAAGGCTATAACAAACGGGCTCTTTTTTATGCACTAGACGTAATATTCAGTGTACTTCTGTTTGTCAGCTCATGGTGGACAAGGTCTTGAATTGTTTCGTAACGGCTCAAAGGCAAATGTTGTAACTGATCTGCAACAGCATTCTACCGGAGAGTCGTCTGACCGCTCAAAGGCAAATGTTATAACTGGTCTGCAACAGCATTCTGCTGGAGGATTCCCGGCAAACCCTGGACCAGTCATCCAGAATCCACATAACACCGGTCTGCAACATCATTCTGCTGGAGGATTTCCGGCAAACCCTGGACCAGTCATCCAGAATCCACATAACACCGGTCTGCAACATCATTCTGCTGGAGGATTTCCGGCAAACCCTGGACCAGTCATCCAGAATCCACATAACACCGGTCTGCAACATCATTCTGCTGGAGGATTTCCGGCAAACCCTGGACCAGTCATCCAGAATCTACATAACACCGGTCTGCAACATCATTCTGCTGGAGGATTGCCGGCAAACCCTGGACCAGTCATCCAGAATCCACATAACAAAGGTGAGTCACTAAAGCCTTTATCATTTCTACTGTTATATAAACTGACGAATAATATATATTTTTGTATCTTGTGCCGTACCTTCTATATATATTAGGAAATTATATACTACTGTTAAAATGTTAACTTTGAGTGGCATTAGTCTCAGATTAGAATAAGGTATAATTTCAATTTTCAAGATTTAGTTTGCAATACATTAATAAAAAATCTATGTCTCTTCTGAAATAAGTTTGAGGAGATAAAGTTAGTTCTTAGAACACATGATACTGCGATTTCATATACTTTTTGTCTTTTGTTACAGTGGAGGAAAAATCGTCATCATCTGGAAATAAGAATGACTGCTCGGAAGTTTCTTTCCCATCCAATCCGAGGGCTATTCCTACTTCAATCTCTGACAGCAACAACGTTGATGTTGGGACAAATAATGTGTCTTCAACTTCAGAAAGCACCCCACCAGGCCGAACGAGGGTCCGTGTTTACTCAAGAAAGACAAATGTTGAAATTGCACCTGGTGGTACTTTGTTGCCTTTTAGTGACGACAAGTATGTTGCTTACTCCTATTCTGAATAAGATTATTGGAAAGCTGCAGATCATGTCCTTGTTGTATCAAACTTTGTCTCTGGAGTACATTCATGTAGAAAAAAGAAGAATTGGAGCAGCTTAGTCAATAAGCTATGATAAACAACCCGGGTTTTATGCTTATAAGCACTCTGATAACTATTCCTTTACTTTTTATACTTCTTGTTTGCATGGCGAATTACATGCTAGCTCGCTCGGAGTATATTTATTTTATTTTTGGTACAATCTCAGAGTTATATATTACATCCTTCAAAGTTTATGGTACTATCAAATTTTGTTAATGTATTATTTTTCTAAGTTTATCCTTTAAGAGAGAAGAGTAATTTGCTTCCTCTCAAATGCTGGAGAATCAAGGGGATGAGATCCTCTCTGATAAATCTTTTTCTCACCAATTGGAGAAGTCCATATGGCCTAGCTTAATAGGCAATGCAGATATTGTTAAGCCTGTCACTTTGTTCCGGGTCCAAACCCCTGAACCTCGTAGTTATGTGTGAGTTTCAGTGGTGTTTATCACTTTATCTATTGACTCAGAAAAAATGTCTGGTTGGAAGAGGGGATCTCAACCTAGAGTCAATAGAGTAGCTCAAGAAAGGTAATCTAAGTATATGAAATATATGTTTGGTTCCATATTTGGGTAAGGCAAAATTGATTCTAGATGTGTATAATTGATTTTGACATGTTTGGTTTCTTTGTAATATAATTAATTTTGTATGTTGAATTTATTCTACTTGGAGTTAGACATGTTAGAAATTGTAGCTTCTGATTTTAGAAATTGTTCAACTCACTTTTTTTCAAAAAAAAAAAAAAAAAAAAACTCACTTTTACATGAAAATACATTCAAATAAAACAATATACCTTTAACTCAATTTTAGTCAAAATTAATTTTGCAAAACTAATTCATTCAAAATCTATTTTTTCCACTGCAAAACCAAACATAGGCTATCAAGAGCCTATAAGAAGGCTACAAGAGAGTTGAGAACGAACGTGGAGGCGACTAAGGAATAGGACCCTACACTATATACAAATTCTTATGTCTTTTTGGTTGAACATGTGGTTTCTTTTTTATATCTTAGATACAAAAGTTACACAGATTTATAAGCTTTTTTTTTTTATGGAACATATTTATAAGCTTGTATAACATAGGGTAGAGGGGAAATATAATCAATTTAATAAATAATTTTAAAAATAGTCTTTTTTTAGCAAAATTAAAATATTTTAATATTAATCGAATATGTTCTGCAAATAAATTATATGATTGTGAAGAAAGGTTTGTTTGGTAAGAATAAATTGCTATCTTATAGTGTATAAATTTGTATGACTAAAGAAAAATTGTTTGATAGCGAACGTTTTTCCATTAGGTTTTTAAGTTTCTTTTTCACAAGTTAATAATAATTTTTTGAAAGTAACTTTTTAGCTTTTATAACATATATTTTTGTTGTTTTTACTCTTATTTTTATTAAAAAAATATATATATTCGTTTAAAATATCACATTTTGTTAGTAACATTATATGTTTTATATGAAGTGGTATATGATCTAGTGATGAAAAATAATCAACATCAATAAAATTGTAAGAAAATTCTCTAAAATTTCATTTAAAATATGTCATATTACCATATTTTAGATCAAAAAAATAAAATTGAATGAGGTCAGAGCTATCCAAATTTAAAATAGGGGATCGTAACTGCAATCAAACTTTATTTTTTGTAAGGAGAAAAATGGTAATAAATTTCTTTTTTTTTTGTGTTTGAAGGAGAAATAAATTTCTTATGACAGTGAGTTGGTTTCTAACCTAGTTCTTTTATTTTCATAAAATTATGATACGAGGCAAAATTGAGTTGTGCTTGGTTCAACAAAAACTAGATTAATACTATCTCTTATTGTGTCCCTTAACATCTAATAAGTCCTTAATGTCTATTAGTTAGTACACACTAATTTAAGAGGTGACTAGTATTTTGGGAGTCATAAGTAGTTTGGTGGTATTGGGTCAATATGGCCAGCATGGAAATATCATAACAAGTGGAGAGAAACATGTCGTTTGAGAGAAGAAAAAAGCATGGAAAATGGAATATGAGATCCCAATATCTTAATTTAATAGTTAAACTCAAAAAAAAACATTGACAAGTAGAAATTTTATTCATTTACTTATCATTCATCTTTTGCAAAGACATTGACAAGTAGATTCCGAATAACCAAACAAATCCCATGTTTCTGACTCAACTCTATATATAATAGTTGCATAAAGAACTAAAAGAAATAGCCAAAAAATATGGTTTGCACATAAAGTACTTAAAATATAGCAAAATTTGCTTTGCTTCTTAAAAAGGGACATGATTTTTTAACATTGTCAATTAAAAAACTATATGATACAATTAATTAAGCTACATAAGTTATTCAACTCATAAAGAAACTCAAAAAAGCTAATATGAATTACATTGTTCTCAACAAGTTTTGTTGCTAATTGCTATAGATGTTAGAAGGGGTAGAAGATTTTGTAGCCAAGGCAACTAGAAAGTCTCTATAATCCCCACATGGAATGCTTTCACATATAAAATCACCAAGTTCTTTCTCATACTTTTCCTTGAAGAGCCTTCTAATCTCATCCATGTCTATGTCTACCCTGCTCACCAATGTTCTTGCCAAAGTTCCTATGTCTCTTTTTTCCTTTTTGATGCTTGTATATAGTTCCTGCCATTATTAATTCAAATTGTTAATTCAATTCCAATATCCGATTAGGTTAAATATGTTTTTGATCCGATTAAAGTTGACAAAATTCGATATAGGTCATGTAATTTTTTTTATTATATTGGACTATCTAACCAATGTGTTTTTAGTCACTCATCAGTCTCTTGAGAACTAAAGAGTAAAAAAATAAATAAATAAATTGTAATTTTTTCAAACTAATTTATGAATAAAAATTTTATGACCAAAATTAAAATTTGTTGATGAAACAAAGTTTAAAAAAAAAGGGTTACCTTTGCATAATAATATGCTTGATTGCAAATACAGTTCACAACCACCATTAGAGTTTTACCAAATTGTCCATAATTTCCCCTCTTGATAGACTAAAACAAAGAAAGCATTGAAGACACATAAGCAAATTTAAAATATATATCAAATAATGAAAATAGATTAAATGAGGCAAGGAAAAAGAGGATAATTACTAGCATAATCTAATTATTTAGTACCTTTGTGTAGTCATGCCCATAAATGTGTTTATAACTCAAAAATGTTAGTTTCAATTGTGGAATACTTCTCTTGCTTAAAATTTCTAGCACAACAGCTTCATCTATAGCTCCTAAACTTCCCTCTCCAGTTTCATATAGCCTCCTTGCATCACACTTAGATATATGATGGCTAATATCTGCTTGGTGAGCTTTATGTGATGCTGACAATGCCATAAGAATCTGCATATTCAAAATCAAACCTTATTCTTTTTAAATTTACAACAAAAAAAAATGAAAAATTTCCAATAAAGCAATTAAATGTTCGTCAATGACACACCAACTGGTTTGAGCTAAAAGTTAAAAGATCGAAGCTCAAATCTTAGTTGAAGAGAAAAATACTAACATAATAAATAATATACTAACATTTGTCTAAAAAAAAATAACCTTACCTTTTGAAATGGATGTGGAGGGTCCAAATTCATAATATCTTGGTCCAATTGTCTTGTAAACATTTTGTGATATGCTTGTGTTATGAGAACGACATGACTTGATTTCCTACCTACAAAAATCTCCACAAGAGCCTTGAAATTGGTCTCATCTTGTTGAAGAGCTTCCCTAGCCACAAAAGCATCTCTATCATGTGGACAAAGCATCCATAAAGACAAAGTAGAAAATTTCATAGATGAAAAACCATCTTCATCATATCTTTGTAATTGACTTATTAAGTCTTCACCATACACTGTCTTATAAGTCTCCCTTAGTTGTTGTCTCTCAAGGATGGTTAAAGAAGCAAGAGATGGAATGAGTTGGCTCAAACCACCTAAAGAGTCATGAATTTTCTTGCAATCAAGCTCAAAATTATGGTTTGTCATGGTTAGGATGTTAGTAGCCATATGTGGAAAAAGAAAACTATGGAATGGTCTTATTTGTTGAAAGTAGATAGTTGAGATGACTATTTTACATGTATTTAAGTAGCTATTACTTGATGGGCAAGGCAAGAATACTACTTTTTGGAAAGGAAATTGGGCTATGGTGGACTCAATGGCCAATAAGTACCTTTTATATATATATATATATATATTTCATTGATTAAAAAGATGGTTTTAAATTAATCGAATTTTGTAAAATTAATTTTGGCCAAAAGGTTTGAAAGCAAAGTGATCAATATTTGAATATTACATAAAAATGACTTGAATAAAAAATTTAAACTTAAAAATTAATCATAGAAGTAAATTTCCAAATCGTAGCTTCAATCAAGAATCAAAATCAATTCTATTAAAAATATTTAGTACATGTTTGAATGAGCAGCTGCAAATCACATTTTTTTTGAAATCACGACAAAAATCACTTTAAGGCAGAAGTTCTAATCCTCAGCTTCTTAAAATCACGGCAGATTTACATCGAATAATCAATTCTAAGTATTTTATAACATTATGTCTCTCCTAAAATGGAATCTAAATTTAGTAAAGTGGGGGATTAAAAGTTGAAAAAGATGAAGGGTAAGTGAAATTTCTAAGTATTGAGTTAAAGGGGTAAGTGAAGTTTCTGTGCAATGAGTTGATGGTGATGTGTAACGCAGGTTGTACTTATAATATGCTTGCCATGTGAAGTTTGTTTCTTAGCTGAAATTGTCAATGGTGTCCAAGTAGACTATGAGTCCACCATCATACCTTTACAGCAACTTTTTCAGCACTCGTGTCCTAACATCAACCACTATGTGAGTTCATATTTAATGAGTTTTGAATTATATACTAGTTTTTTATTTTTATTTTTGTCTATTATGTTAATGTCTAAGTTGTCATAATGAAGAAGGGTATATTTTATTTAAAAAGGTGACATCAATCATACTTAATGTTTTTGACGATTTTTAAAACAATACATCATAGAACGTGTCATTTATATACTGTAAGTAAGAGTAAATTTTAAGGTTTCAGGTTTACCTGTCTTTAAATGGTGCCCTGCAAATAGGCGGATTGATTCTCTCAAATTAATCGGTTGTTGGAAAATATATTGAGTTTAAAAAAAATTGAATTCTTCGTAAATACATAAATATTATCATAGAACTTAGTACTTGTATGTTAATTAAACACACTATGAAGGCCATTGAATCCATTATGTTCACTACCGTCGTCCATGTTTTTTCAAAGGTTCACATCTCGGTCTCAATATCTATGATTATGTAAGTAAGGGATGCAACAAATTCACATGACATGAATGTTCAATTGAAACTAAATTATAAGTAATCCAACAAGTAACAAAATGAAAAAAGAAATTCATCATCATCAAATACCAAAGAGAAAAGAGAAGAACAAAATCTTGGTTTTTATTTTATTTTTATAAGGCGAACAAAATGACATCAAATAGAGAGGCTCCCAACTAAGTCGGTACCCTTACCTAATCTTTTGTCAAATGCTCATAAATATTATTTAAAAAAAACATAAAAATTGGGGGGACATAAACCTAACCCAGTAAAACCACACAAGAGTGTAAGTCGACTCCAAACGGGTGATACAAAAATTAAAACAACACACAAATGTATCAACCTCTAATTAATCCTAAAACTAATTAAAGGTCTTCGATGCAGTGATTGAACCCTCGGTCAACACGGAGGCGGTTCATGTACCATCAACTCCCGGCAACAATAGCATCATGCTAAACAACCATTTCCTCAAATTCCAAATCAAAAGTGAATGGTGAATTTTAGGGGCGTATGAATCATCTACCAACACAGAAACAATTCAAGATCCATCAACTCCCTACAAAAACAGCAACAAGCTCTATACGACTCTTTCGAGCCCCTTAACATTGACATCTGCAGATCTCAACAGATTTGGACAATGATCAGAGAGTCAAATCATCGGAACTCCCACCACGAATCGATGGCACACCTTCAAAAGATCATATCGCAGTTTAACGGAACCGGCGACGACGAACATGGCCCATAAGCCACTGTCACACAAGGCAACCGAATTCGGACCTACAAACACCCAAACCCTGACGGGTTTTTAAAACCGACTAAAATTCCAAAACTACCGGCACGACGAAGCAACCTGAAAGATCTAGAATTTCAAAAAACACCCAAACCCACCGGATGACCGAGACCACCGGAAGGATCTGCAAAAAAAAAAAACAAAAAAAACAAAATTTTGGTCATTCAAGCTAAGTCTACGAAATTAGTTTAAGAACCCTTTGAATTTTGTTTTGTTTTGGGTTGAAAGGTCAAACTTTACATTCTCTCGATCGAACTCAATAATATTATCGCATGTATAACTTCTTATACACTTTTATTAAATGATGTTATCATGATCCAAACCCACCGGATGATTGAGACTGCCGGAAGGATCTGCAAAAAATAAAATAAAATAGGTCATTCAAGCTAAGTCTACGAAATTAGTTTAAGAACCCTTTGAATTTTGTTTTGTTTTGGGTTGAAACATCAAACTTTACATTCTCTCGATCGAACTGAATAATATTATCGCACATATAACTTCTTATACACTTTTATTAAATGATGCTATCATGATCCATATCAAATGATTTCAGTTAATGTTTAAGTTCCAGAGATGATTTAACAATGTGTTTCATAAAAATATTTATCATATAAGAAATTATCAATCGGTGTAATAGGACTCAAATATGACACTAAAATATCGGTTTAAGCAAAGTATCATTTGCGTACAATTACAAAGATTAATATCTCGAGGCAACTAAAATATATTTAAGATTTGTGTTTTTTAGGGAAAAATCTAAGATGTTTGTTAATGCTTCTCCAAATAAATGTTTTTCTTTGTATAGATAAGATCAATAATTCATTTCATGCTAAGTGTATGGACTAAGCCTAATTATCAAGAGAATTGCTTTTTTAATATGTGTTTTTTCCTAAAAACACAAGGCCAAAAGTACATTTTTGCCCTCAGCGGTAGTTAACTACTGTATAGTTTTTCTGGCTGCAGTTAACTACCGCTGACTCCTAGCTGTAGTTAACTTCCCCTGGCTCAGCTGCACTTAAGTTCGGTTCCTGGCAAAGCATCAATTGTGATTTTACGCGTTTCGGTCGGGAAAAAAAAATCGAGACTTATTCGGAATGCTACGAAACTTTGCAAATCCTCTATATGTATTTTCATAAAGGTGTGTGTCAAGTTTTGTAGCATTCTGACTAAGTCTCTATTTATTTTGATTTTTCGACCGAATCGTGCAAAATCGAAATTTTTTTCCAAGTGCGAGTCCGGAAAAGTTACCTATAGGTTGAATCTTTTCACGATTTTTTGCACGCATGTTTAGGACATAAAAACAACATCTCCAAAAAAAATATGAATTTTTTGACAAGGGACGGATTAAATATGAATTTTTAATGTGCCTAAAACTCAAGACACTAAAACATCAACCTATAAATCGAATTTTGAGCTGTATTTTTGCAGACACCTCTATAAAAATACATATAGAGGATCTGAAAATTTACTTAGTATTTCGACTAAGCCTCAATTTATTTTGATTTTTTTTACTGAAATGCGTAAAATTACAATTATTTTTCAAACTTTGCGTACGGAAAAGTTACATAGAGATAGAATTTTTTCATAATTTTTTGCACACATGTTAAAGACATAAAAAAAGCGTTTCTCCGCAAAAAATTAGAATTTTCCAACAACGGACGGATTAAATATAAATTTTTAATGTGTCAAAAACTCAAGAAACTAAAACATCAAAACGTCGACCTAAAAATCGAATTTTGATCTGGTTTTTTGCTGACACCTCTATAAAAATACGTATAGAGGATTTGTAAAGTTTCGTAGCATTCCGAATAAGTCTCAATTTATTTTGATTTTTCGACCGAAACGTGTAAAATCATATCTGATTCTTTACGGAACTGCGCTTAAGTGCAACAAAGCCAGTGGTAGTTAACTACCGCTGGAGGCAAGAATGTATTTTCTATGTGTTTTTAGGAAGAAATAAACACATGTTAGAAAAGCAATTTTCAATTATCAATGGACCTTTAGCTCCTTATCAAACTTTTAAAGGCCCACTTTCTAAATATAATCCATTTAA
>Ga0315915_1005230_pt1 | contig 16212 bp, 5 predicted proteins | sample MpolbnodulesMG_FD_207738 | JGI IMG/M metagenome (GOLD analysis project Ga0315915, IMG submission 207738) | Medicago polymorpha root nodule microbial communities from Los Angeles, California, United States - branched nodules | ecosystem: Host-associated > Plants > Roots > Nodule | place: USA... | reverse complement strand
AACCAGCACAACAAAGGGCTACATGTGTTGCATCTGTCCCCAATCATACAATTCATGCTTCACTTGGTTCACAAGATGTTATCACGTCTGCTCCTACACGGCTACACCAGTTGCTGCTAATCTATCATCTCAAATACCTAATCAAACCTCCTCGCAACGTGCACACCAAGAGGCTGAAAGTTCTCAACGTGGAGCTAATGTGTCATTTCATTCACCCAATCAAACCTCCTCTCAATCTGCATGACTGTGATTTCCTTGATTAATCAGGTGATGTTACAAAGCTTCTATCTTAAATAGTACCATAAATTTGTTTTCTTTTTATGTAATGTTGTGAATTAGAAGCACATGTTTAATACACTAGCACTTCTCTGCACATATGACCGTAACAAACGGGAATGGGTTACACAACCATGCATTGTGCTGATATTTTTTCTCTGTTTTTTTGTAGCACGGCGCGACTTTAGAATCTGTAGAATTTTCATGCTTTGAAGCAAGTGATGAAAGAGCAAGGGAAACATGATCCCACATCATTGTTGAGAGTGAATCAAGGTATTTTGATGTTTGTATCTTTTGTCATTTTATCTAGATGATGGAAGATTGAATAGCAACTGAAGGGAATCAAAATTAAAGGTTTATTTGCACTAGTTTAAATTAGAAGTGTAGTTTTAAGTTTATTTTAACATGCTGTTATATCTCCTTGCATTGGGGTGGGTACTACTAGATGTAAATGAATTCAATTGAGATAGTTTGATACTTAAATATGAATAATCAGGGACTCAACTTCAGTTTTAAAAGAAGTGAGGATCTTTTCTGAGTAGTTATGAGGCAGCTTCTATAGTCTTTTCTGTATTGCATTTTAGGTTAGCTCCTAGCAATGTTGTTGATGCAGTTATGAAAGCTATCCAAAAACAATTGCTTGGTGTTTACTACTGCTATAGTGAGGTCCCTTAGTTCTTGAAAAGTGGTGGGATATGTAGACAAAGGTTTGATTTGAACCATGTCATCATGATGAATTCAAAGGCATATTTCACCAAAGATGTGCAAAACCTATCTATTTACAAAGACAAAGAAAACGATGAACCAGTTGGATGGGTGGAGAGGCATGGAAAGGTCTTTTTACCCATTGGAAGAGTGAAGGCTACAAGAAGCTCTCGACCCAAAATAAGACTTAATCGAGCTTCATTCACAGCTGGAGTAGTTCACCTCACAAGACGCAGGGTTTATTGATGCCATATTATAAGTAAATTTCTATTATAATTGTAATTGTAACAAGCTTACGAATTGTCTTATACAAGCTTGTCAATTATATGTGATAGTGTATCAGCAGTTGTTACTGCCAGCTGCACTGATTGACAAGTCTTTAGGAGAATTTGTTTTAATATTTCAGTTTTTAATTAGCTAATAAAGTAGTGGCTAAAGATTAGGAGTTAGTTACTCAGTATTACAGCTTTGTATTTTGACTGTAGTTTTTCAATTCAAAAGCTTCAGTTTTTCCCTTCCTATTTTATGAGTTACGTATAAGCACCAACAGATAGGATTCCTTGGTTGATCGAAGCTCATATTTTGCCTGTGTTGTTGGCATTTGATTACAACTCAAAGATTCTTCACATTATGAACCCACCTTAGGAGTTGTCATCATTGAAGAATATTGCAGCCCAAAATATGTTACTCAATGATATTTTTGTTATTCAAATACTTGTGATTTCCTTGACTAAGTAGAGATGATATATTTTACTATGTATTTCTTAAGATTAACTTTAATCGCTGCAATGAAGTTTGAATGAATGATCACTACCCCAAAAAAAAAAGTTTGAAAGAATGATCAACTTTTATAAATGGCAGAGAAGTTTAGTGTAATATGTACTTCTTTAATTGTTATTAAGACAATATCAAAATCCGGTATGAAGGAGTAGAATATATTTAGGAAATGAAAGGGGATTAAGCACAACATATTTATCACCCAAGACATAAAAGTTAAACTAAATTTCCATGTAAAAACGTAAGCACAACCACAACAAAATTATGAGATAAGGAACCAATGCAACGTAATTAACCAAGTACCTTGAGTGTGTAGTCTTGCATGTTTTTTTGTAGAGGCTATCATGAATTTCATTTTCCCCTTATGGTTCTAGTTAAGAAAGGTGCTGAAATATAAGGCGTAGACAAACTAATCAAAAAATAAAAAACTAATAGAAGGTCTCTCAAAAAGCTTCATCCTATCATCCATGGAGGGAGTTTGATCGACCATTGTAGCCCGCAAATCCTGAAATCCATTGACCTCATTAGGTTCTGATTAAGACATCAAAACCAGAGCAACCATTGCTACCAAAACTGCGGAATTCTGAATTATTGGTGGTTTCAGAATATTATTTCTTTTTCCCGGAAAATCCACCAGAAAAAAATTGATGCTTAAGCTTACAATATTAGTTAATCCAAAAAATCAAAATTTGTGTGAAGTTGACAACTTATATAAACTCACTTAAAAACGATAAACCATAGATACCAAGAAATTAACAACTCTTAACTCGTTCTCGTTACTTTTTTTTTAATAGCAAAAATTATATTATAAATAGAAGATAAGTAGAGATACAAACACCATCAAAGGCCGATAGGTCCTGACGGACACTCAAACCGGATAGCGGGGGAGAAAAATATATCACTGAAATCACCTTGAGGTGGAGCACACTTCAAGGTCCCGTGACCTTAAGGTGGAACACACTTCAAGGTATGAAGTCAACACCACCACCAATCAAACTCAAATGGGTTCATTGGAATGAAAATCTTGTTTCGCCACGACATATGTAATATTCAAATAATGGAATATAATTTTTGTTTCATTCAATTTGTTCATCCAGATTTTGCTCCATTAATCCAAACATAACCTTAAGGTTTCGAAAATTGCTCTTATCCCATCACGTTTTGCTCACTCCCAACTGCACTTTTGAAAATGCCCTCAGCGTGACTTAAGTCACGCAGGTGTTAAACACAACGTGACTTAAGTCACGTTCAAATAGAACCTGCGTGACTTAAGTCACGCTGAACCCAACGTGAGTTAAGTCACGATGTGTGTCCTTTTAAAGACCAGACAACAACTCATTTCCTCTTTCACATCTAAAATCTCTCAAATCCAAAATTCCTTCAAGTTCAAATCAAACCACACTCCAGTAACAAGTAAGTTTTTATAATCAAACACCATTGACCTTTTATGTATTAATGTCCCATTGGTTGAAGCTGTTTCTCCATGCGTCTTCCTTAGGTTGTGTGTTCAGGACTTCAGGTCATGTTTTTGGTGATTTTGTGATTTATTAAAACAATTTTTTTTAAAATTTTTTTAAAAAAAAATTGTGGCTGGTAGGAGTTAAATTCCAATAATAGTTAAATTACAACCTTAAGTTTCAATTAAATTCCAATAATAATCAATTACATTTTGCTTCTGAACAGAAGTTAGTTACCTTATGTTGAAAAAATAATTACTGTTTGTAGCAACGATAATTATTAACTATGGTTAAAAAAAAAGTGATATATTCATCTTTAAAATAATACTCCATCAACCGGGAGCGGTTATGGTGCATAAGAAAATCCTTATGCACTGTGCATAAATCCCAATATAATTGCTTCCTACACCCTCAAATGAAACCAAACAAAACAAAACAAAACGAACCAAACGCGGAATCTTCAATCTCATCATCAACACCGTCGTTCATCATCATCACCATCATCATCACCGTACCGGAATGCCAAAACCATTTTGCTGTGGAAATGGTTTCTATGAGTCGTACTCCAAAACCATTTTGCTGTGGAAATGGTTTCCAGAATCTTCAATCTCATCATCAACACCGTCGTTCATCATCATCACCGTACTGGAATGGCAAAACCATTTTGTTGTGGAAAACCATTAGATGTACTTAATTGTTTCCAGCAGTTGTACTCCAAAACCATTAGATGTACTTAATGGTTTCCTGCAGTTTCCCAGCCATAAATCCCTCTAACATCACAAAGATTTTGAATCCAGTAACAACTTTAGATCTGAAACCGTGAAAACAAACAGTGACGAAACAGTAACATATAGCAATCAACACAGCACCACTGGATCGAAGAAGAAGAAGAAAACGCGAGGGAAGAAGAGGAGCGAACTGGTTTTAATCTTTAGATCTACTCCTTCTCGTTGTGTTTTTGCGCGATCCGAGTTCGGATTTGGCTTTAAAACGAAAATGGAGGTTGAAAAATGGCTTTAGTTTTTAAAAAGGGTGAGTTTGGTTCTCCGGTACGGCGCCGCCGCAGCCTCTGGCCGGAATCATCATGTGTGGCCGGAAGAGATGAAGACTCATCTGAATTGTAGAGAGAGAGGGAGAGCTTTATGTTTTAGTGAGAGAAATGTTTGAAGTAAATAAAGTTTGATTTGATGTAGTTTGAGAAGTCTTAGATTATTACACGTATACACTAGATCTGATGGTTGTGAAGTGTTTATGCACAGTGCATAAGAATTTCCTTATGCACCATAACTTTTGCCGTCACCCATTGATACAATAATATTACATGCTTTCTGCTGCTACATTTAATAATATATGTGAGAGAACCACATGATACTCTAACCTGTTGTTTTATGCGTTCAATATCTCATGCGGTATGCAAACGTGACCACACGATCAAGATATGTAGGATTAGATCAATGCCTTTATCCGTTAGGGAGTTGGGCAGTAATGGTCATGCTGTTGGAGAGCACCTCGTGTGGCATATGGTGCTACTAACTATTGTTGAGATAGGTTTTTAGTTAATTATTTTCCGGTGAACGATCGTTAACTCCTATTTGAAAGTGAATGATAATGTTAGAGGACCACACGATCGTTAACTACTGCCGGAGAGCATCTCAGGAAATTTATTGCGACTCTTTTTAAAACAACTTATACTGTTTTGATGTGATTCCCGAAAATTTTGCATGTGCTGCTGTCTGTTTTTTTCCCTTCACGTCTTTAATAACTAATTTGGTGTGTTTGAAACTGTAAAGGTTAACGGTATGGAAGTGTAGTAGAGACCCTTTGATTCAGTTTTTCATCATTTCCTTTTACACTTATTGAATAGCAAAGAAAATAGAAAAGTCGACACCTCATTTTAAGTATTGACTTGATCTAAATTGGTCTGGGAGGCCAAAAATGCAAAATAATGTAAATTTAAGGGGTTGATTTGGTATTGTTTTTTATAAAGGTCAAAATTATAAGATTGTGATATTTAGAAGGTCAAAACTGCAATTAAACCTAAAAAAAATTGAATCTTCAATTTTTTATCTACAAATTTCTAGGCAAGTGGTAGGAAACATGGATGCAGATTCAGTGCTGTAAAATTACAATAGTACCATCCAATTAAGATCTAATGGCTATAAATCAAAACTGTGTGACACCGTGTTGTTTCACTACAGCAGAGAATCCCAGTCCGTAGGACGGGGACATCCTCTTTCGTTTGTACATGTGTTCAAATGGAAGACGTGTATGCTGAGTTGATACAAAAAGGTTCATCACTCATTTCATTTCTGCTTCTTGTTTGATATGTTCTTGTGCTTCCTCTAAATCATTCTTCGAGAGATCTCAAGTTATAACACAGAACACATTTTCAAGCAATTCTCTCTATCTCAATACATTTTACTAGTTTTCCTTTTCCGTTGGTACACATTTTACTAGTTCCTTTGCCAGTGCTTCCTTACAACTCACTTCAGCTTCTCTCTCTCATTTCTCTACTCAAACAAACACACATTATTTACTGGTAAGATCTCTCTCTCTCATTTTTATTTTTTATTTTTTACCTTTTCTTATTGAATTTTTTTACTTGTGAGTTGTACAACAAAATTTTATTTTTGATCAATCAATTTTTATTGATTTTTCGGTGGTGTAGTCCATTTGCCCAAATGATCATAAGAATAATCGTAGGATTAATCTTTGTGTTATTGACCTTTTAGTGTCATTAAGTTCCTCTCTTGATAATTCTTGTCGCGATGATTGTTATAAGCTTCAGTAATCCTCTTCCAAAAACTATCTCCTTTTTGATCAATCACAACAATCGAGTCCTTTGAAATGTTGAGCCATGGTTGAATGAGAACTTCATCCTCATTTTTTTGGAATCTTGTTTTCGGCGTATTCACGACCAATGTGGATCCGATTTCTTAACCAAGATTAATGGTTCCAAGCCACCTTGACTGTGGCTAATAGTTTCAAAGCCACCTTGAGTACAAGATTGATGTGTTTTAGTCTCTTAATCATTTGATTGCACTTCACTACTATCCATTTGAACCTCATGAGACATAGTGGGGTTGGTTGATTGAAATGAAAATTGTTGATATTGATACTGAGAAGTAATGTGAAGTACTGTATGAAATGGGTAGTTTTCAAAGGGTTGATTATTTTGTGGATGTGGGCTAAAAGGGAAATTTTAAAAATTTGGATTATGATGCGGATTTGGGTTATGAGATGCACTTATAAAATATGAGGTGTTTTGTTGATTTGAGATACAAAGAGGATTGGCATCATTTTTGTATATAAATTGGACCGAAAACCTTGATTATTAGGGTTTATTTTTAGAAGAAACGTGTAGATTTTTTTTAGTAAGGGATATGATTAATAGTTAAAATTATGTATGTAAAAATGTGTTAAAAAAATAAAAAAAACTGTTGGAATTGTGCAAGTAAAAACACGAGTACCGTTGCAATAGCCGTTGGCCTGTGATACTCTTCAATAATAATAAAATAGTCATTGCAATACTAAAAGAACACACCTTTTAATTAAAAAAAAAAAAAGAGTCTTCATGTAAGTTATATGTTATGTCCTTGCTTGGCTAGTGCATCCGCAATAGAGTTGCATTCCCTGTGAAAGTGTGAAATCCTGCAAGCCATGGCCCTTTTCATCTCCATACCATTCAACCACCTATTACTTAATTATATTGACATGGTACCAGTTTAATATTCTGAAAATCCAAAACAACCTTTTGGCAGACACTTTCTAACCATATATACAAGACCATCCTATAATGGGAGCTATTTCAATTGAAAATTTAAATATCTGAAATATCTATGTAGGTTAATAAGTTTAAAAAACTGAAAATGTTAGCAAATTTATACTTTAAGCAAAAGTACAAAATTTAATAAATTATAATATTAATAAAAAAGTATTGTTAATACTTGCTTAAGTATAGGAAGACCTTTTTTTTTTTTTTCGGTTATGGAAGAATCATATAGAAATAAAAGGTGACCTATACATTGACTACTAAAAATAAAATAGTGATGAGATGTAACCCAAAAAAGAACAGTGACAAGGAAATATAAAATTCACAAATGATTTAGAAACAGTAAGAGGTGATGTTTCTTCGTTTGTTTGTAATGAACATAGTTTGTATAGTTGTTAATAATAATAACTGCATAGTGTGTCATTAATCAAACAATCCATTAGTTTTATTTTATGTTTAAACCTTAACATTTTACATAAAACGTATATTTTAAGTGTTTGACATTGATATTCCAACTATGTAAAGAATGTAGCTCTTGTTCCATTTTTCTTAACCGAAGATCACATGTTACCATCTTGCAGGGAACCTTTCAGGCCTGTGCATCACAAACCGAGATCCTTTGTTTGACCACAGTATCATGGCAGAGCTGATTGCTGGAGCATTTCTTTCTTCTGTCTTTCAAGTCACTCTTGAGAGGTTTGCCTCAAGAGATTTCAAAGGCCTGTTCCATAAAGGGTTGTTGGAAAAACTTGAAATCACACTGAATTCTATCAATCAAGTGTTGGATGATGCAGAGACAAAACAGTACCAAAATCAAAATGTGAAGAATTGGCTGGATCGTCTCAAACATGAGGTATATGAAGTAGATCAATTGTTGGATGAGATTGCTTCGTATGCACAACGAAAGAGCAAGATGCAACGCTTCCTTTCGGCTTTGACTAATCCATTTGAATCCAGAATCAAATATTTGCTAGACAAGCTAGAATTTCTTGTAAAGCAAACGGGTGTGTTGGGATTGACACAAAGAAGTTGCACTAGTAATGAAGGGGCAATTAGCCTGCAATCCTCAAAAAGATCACCAACTGCATCTTTGGTGGATGAATCATGCATATATGGTAGAGATTATGATAAAAATAAAATAATCAACTATTTGCTTTCAGACAATGACAGCGGCAACCAGGTATCAATAATCAACATAGTGGGTTTGGGTGGGATGGGTAAGACCACCCTTGCTCAGCTTGTGTACAATGACCACAGGGTGCGGGAGAGCTTTGAACTTAAAGCTTGGGTCTATGTTTCCGAATCTTTTGATGTTGTTGGACTCACTAAAGCAATTCTCGAGTCATTTGATTCTTCACTAAACAGTGAAAACTTGGAAGTACTCCAATGTCAGTTGCAAGAGAGGCTAACAGGCAAGAAATATTTGCTTGTTCTAGATGATGTCTGGAATGGAAATGGGGAAAGTTGGGACCAATTACTACTTCCATTTAATAGAGGATCTTTTGGAAGTAAGATTATTGTGACAACCCGGGACAAAGAGGTTGCATCAGCCATGAAATCCGCCAAGTTACATGATTTAGAGCAATTACAGGAGGGTGATTGTTGGAGTTTATTTGTGAGACTTGCTTTTCATGACAGAAACGTGAATGAATATCCAAATCTGGAATCAATTGGCAAGATTATTGTAAACAAGTGTGCAGGGCTGCCATTAGCGGTGAAAACCTTGGGGAACCTCTTGAGAAGAAAATTCTCCCAGGGTGAATGGGATAAGATATTGGAGACTGATTTGTGGTGTTTATCAGAGAGTGACAGTAGCATAAATCCAATATTGAGATTGAGTTACCATAATCTTCCTTCTAATCTCAAGCGTTGTTTTGCTTATTGTTCCATATTTCCCAAGGGTTATAAGTCTGACAAGAACAAATTAATCAATCTTTGGATGGCAGAAGGTTTACTGAAGTGTTGCATTAAAGACAAAAATGAAGAAGAATTGGGCAATGAGTTCTTCAATGATCTAGAGTCCATTTCATTTTTCCAACAATCAATATATTTTGGTGGCAATAAGAGTTTTGTCATGCATGATCTTGTCAACGATTTGGCAAAATCAGAGTCCCGAGAATTTTGCTTACAAATCGAGGGTGATAGAGTTCAAGATATATCTGAAAGGACACGCCACATTTGGTGCTCTCTTGATTTGAACGATGGTTCTAGAATATTAGAACAGATTTATAATATCAAGGGATTACGCAGCCTGTTGGTAGAACCACAAGGCTATGGGAATGAGTGTTTCATGATAAGCAGTGATGTGCAACATGATCTATTTTCAAAACTAAAATATCTGCGGATGTTGTCATTCTGTTCTTGTCATCTCACAGAGCTAGCAGATGAGATAGAAAATTTAAAGCTATTGCGCTATTTAGACCTGACAAACACAAATATTAAAAGGTTGCCTGACTCTATTTGTAAGCTGTACAATTTAGAGACACTAATATTGGAAGACTGTTCTGAATTGACTGAACTCCCTTCAAATTTTTATAAACTTGTCAGCTTACGTCATCTTTATTTGAGAGGCACTAATATAAAGAAGATGCCAGAGCAGATAGGAAGGCTAAACCATCTTCAAACGTTGGGTCATTTTGTTGTGGGAGAGCAGAGTGGGTCTGATATTAAGGAGTTGGGTAATCTCAATCATCTTCAAGGGAAACTTTGTATTTCAGGGTTGGAAAATGTGATTAATCCAGCGGATGCTGCAGAAGTAAACTTGAAAGACAAAAAATATCTTGAAGAATTGAATATGGAATGTAGTATCGTATTCAACTACAGTGGAAGAGAATTGGAGGTGTTTGAGGCTCTTCAACCAAATAGCAACTTGAAGAGGCTCACCATTGAATACTACAATGGCAGCAGCTTTCCAAATTGGCTAAGGGGTTGTCATTTACCCAACTTGGTATCTCTTAAACTGTATTGGTGTGGATTATGTTCCCGTTTTCCACCACTTGGGCAGCTCCCCTCACTCAAGAAGCTTTCGATTTCACTCTGTCAAGGAATAGAGATCATTGACGAAGAGTTTTACGGCAATAGTTCAACGATTGTTCCGTTCAGGTCCCTAGAAGTATTGAAATTTAAGAGGATGCATGATTTAGAGGCATGGTTTTGTCTTGAAGGGTTTCCTTTGCTTAAAGAGCTTTATATAGAATATTGTCCCAAATTGAAAGGGAATCTGCCTCAACACCTTCCTTCATTACAAAAACTGAAGATTTGTGATTGTGAAATGTTAGAGGCTTCAATTCCCAAGGGTGCTAATATCAGAGAGCTAGATCTATACGGATGTGACAGTATTTTGGTAAATGAATTTCCATCTGGCTTGAAAAGGTTTGTCCTTCATGGAAATCGGTACACCGAGTTCTCCGTGGATCAAAATTTATTCAACAATGTCACTCTTGAAGTGTTGGAGTTGGAATTCAGTGGCTTCGTACTGTGTCGCGCTTTGGACTTGCGTTGCTATAATTCTCTTCACACACTTTCATTAAAAGGTTGGCTCTCCTCCTCCTTGCCCTTTGCACTACACTTGTTCACCAATCTTCGTTCTCTGTATTTGTATGATTCTCCACATCTGCAATCATTTCCCGAGGGAGGTTTGCCTTCCAACTTGGACAGACTTGAAATTTATAATTGCCCTAAATTAATTGCTTCGAGAGAGGAGTGGGGTTTGTTCCAACTCAACTCCTTGAAATATTTCACTGTCAGTGATGACTTTGAAACCGTGGAGTCCTTCCCAGAGGAGGGTTTGCTGCCACCAACTCTTCGCACTCTTTATTTGAGTAATTGTTCAATGCTAAGAATAATCAACTACAAGGGTTTTCTCCACCTCAAATCTCTTAAATATCTATATATTCAGTCATGTCCTAGTCTTGAGCGCTTGCCAGAGGAGGGTTTGCTCGACTCCCTTTCTAATTTGTACATAAATCGATGTCCATTACTTAAGGAGCAGTACTACCAAAAGGAGGAAGGAGATTGGCTGAATTGAACAACAGAAATGAGATGTTGATGCAGGCAAGTACATCCCATTTGTTAGTTTTCTCTTAATTATTAGTATTATTTTTTTCTTGACATAATAAGACTATGTATTTAATGTTGAACAGTGGCAAGAGTCTATGACCTCTTTCTTGCATGTGACTCTGAAGGATCTTTCGGTTCCTGCGACCAAGAACACCCTTGCCACCAAGACGAAGCACAGGCACTTTCTTAATCATTGCATCAGTCCAAAAATATGTATACTAACTAAGAAGGGAGTTTTGGTGGATTCAATGGCATCCACACACAGAATTGAGATAGAATTGGCAGTTCTTCAATGTGCAGCCAATGCAACAGTTCTTCAATGTATCAAGGACAGACAGCTTAGCTAAGACTGTATTGTTACAACGACTCTTACTCTGAGGCAAGGAAATTCTTGTGCGGATTTTATGTCTCAACGAAGAGAAGAGGAAGATTATCGTGTCTCCCCAAATGGTATCTATAGCTTGATTTTGGTAAATTCCATTGGTATTTTGTTTTGTAAGCTTTACTTTCTGTTTTTCCAGTTTCTCTTTTATTTTCCACACTGCAGTGCACAGCTATCTATTGATCATCATCATCATCATAAGTTTTCCATAGTATAGAAATTCAAGAGTAATTTCATTGCCGAATTAACAGAAGTTATTTAGAATCATTTCATGACATTCTTTATTTTTAATTCATTGTATCTATTTATAAAAAAATGTGTTTAAATTGTTGAGATCCTTTTTCTGTTGGGTATTTAAATACAATTAATTTTGTGGACATTCATGTTTGTCAATTAGTTTAGAAGCATATGCTTATGAAGAATTTTTGAATTTCTTCTTAAGACAATGATGTTTTTTGGGACATATGAAGAAATATGGAGAAGATTTGCATTATTCCAACTTCAACAACCTTGGACTAATCAATTTCCCTAGGAGTTATCCAAACCAATTGCTTTGAGAGAGGAGTGGAATCGCTGAAATAAGATGGCTAGATTTAGTTAAAAAAAAAAAGTCTTAGATAAAAAAAAAAGTCTCAATCTACTATGGAATCTCTCCAACAGATTTTTAAGAATAAAAGTGACTTTTTTGGATAAGCAATAACAATAAAAGTGACTAGTTGATCATAATTTACCAATAACTAATCGTTTCAACAGTTGAGGACTAGAAGATTTAATCATCTACTGTTAGTGCTGGAAATTTTAGAATTAGATAAAATCCTTTAAAAAAGAAGGAACCATTTGTAGAAGAAAAACCTTAGAAAAGAGAGAGAAATTGATCTCGTATCTTTGAAAAGAGAAAATTTTGAGGCATACTTTTTTTTTATATAGACAAAATGACAAATAACCATTGAAACTCACGCACAAGTGGAGGGATCGGTGTTTGAACCCGCCCACGACGTTCGGCCTAAGAATTTTGGCATTTTTGTCGGTTGAGCTAGGACCTGTGAACATGGTGAGACATACTTAATACTCATATGATAATCGAGTGAGTTCGGTACATAGATTTTAAGAGACATTTTTAGTGATATTTATCCAACTTCTAACTGTCACATTCCAAATATTTTTTTATCACAGAGATTTATGTTCTTTGTAGTGCAAAAATAAATGATTAACGTCCTCATGTGAACCACACCCACGCATACATTGTTGTTGCTAATTTAGAAGTAAGCCTCGCAGCAAAAGATTATCAGTAGTATGTATGCGATTCTGAAGAAGACGCCAAACAAAGATGACTTTTAGAGAAACCGCCTTGTGCCAAATTATGTATGAGGATTCATGAGTTGTAGCATATTCCATGCTGTCAATTAGTGATAAGGAGAACTGACTCTATAACGCTGAGTTGAATGAATATTCCATTGCCATCTATTGCTTTCGAATCTTTCTTCGCTTTTGTTTTTTTGCATTAAACTAGTATACATGTCAATGATAAAAAAAAAAAAAAAAAATCAATCTGAAATTGTAATTAGATGATGAAAGATTGAATAGCAAGTCAAGTGCTTTAAAATTAAAGGTTTATTTGCACTAGTTTAATTAAATTAGAAGTGTAGTTACGTTCATTTTGAATTTTAATATTATATCTCCCTGCGTTGGGGTGGAAACTACATTTCCACAAGATACGAACGAATTCAATTGAAAAAATTGTTGCATGCTTAAATATGTTTAATTAGGGATACAAAGCTTCATTTTTAAAAGAAGTGAAGATCTGTTTGTAAAATTGGACTAAGGTAAATGCATAATGCAGAACAATGGATATTGCGATTGGTCGTTCCCTTTGGTCTCTAACTTAATTTTCCAAATCAATTTTTGGAACTGTTTGTGCTAACATTCTAGAGGGGAAGCTCAGTTTACACTGATCAATTGTCTCTGCTGACTGCTGTGTTAGTATTATTTACTTTTGTTCTGGTTTATGGCTGATTAAATTGAATTGTAAATGATTTGATATGAGAAAGTAATAACATGAAGCATTGTTTGGAGATTGTCCTTAACCTTTCGCAAAGACTCGAGTTTCTTCTACTGCAAAATCTCAACTCTAATAGGGTCAGTCTTTCAAATTAAATATAGATAAACCCTTCATTTTCACTTCAACTTTTTCCTTTAATCTGTTGCATTTATTATTTTTATTTATATGTTTTCTTTTAATCTATCCTAAATCTCGATCTACATTCTCCAGCTCCAGGAACAACTTGATGCAGCATTGTTGAAGATGGTTTTTATTTCTTCATCATGTACTATGTGGTTTCTTTGGTCGTTCATCGGTTATGTTTTTCTTAATTCTACAACTGTGATTGCCTTGATTAATCAATTGAAGACCGCGGTGAGTGTATCAATTCCCATAGTTTCTGACTTAATAAACCAACAAGTTACCACTCATGGGGTGAAATCTCATTTCCTCCTATGTAAAGAGTAGGTATGTAGTTTGATCTATTACTTTGTAACCTTTGTTATGTTTTATTTTTTTTTGGCAAGCTTTGTTCTTTATGTAAAATTGGTAATGTAAAAATAACCAATTTTCTTCAATTCAAACTGATATGCCTACTGTTTTGGGAAGTTTCCCTACTTTATCGATATTTAAAAACTCAGGAGAATTGTCTAGTGCTTCTATTTTCATTCCTATACGTTATCTTTTGGTGTGTTTGCCATGTAAATGTTGTTTTTAACAAGTGATATATATATATATATATATATATATATATATATTGAAATAATATCAAGTTGTTGAATGTTGAGCATAGTTTTTTAGCATTTGGATCCAAATTAATGATGTGGAGTAGCAATTGGAAGTAGTATTTTTGAGAATGAATGGTTAGGTAAATGCTTATCTGTGTCACATTGGAGATAAGATACCTCATCTCCACCTCTTAGTTCATCACATCCATGATCTGGTCATCATTTTCTATCTATCATACATTCCTTCACAAAAAATAGGAAATTTCATCTTCCTCATCTCTCTTAACATGTTTCATTTTCTCTCCTTTAAAAAAATTAAAATGTTTCCTTTTTCTCATCTACAATACTACAATTGACTTTTAATAGCGGTTATTTTAACCTATAATAGCACTAAGGGCTATTAAAACCTCCGTTGTAATGTAATATATCCCACTTATAATAGCACTTAAAATGGTTTTTTGAACAAGTTTTAATAGCGTTTTTTGAGGAAAAAAATGCCATTATAGGCCCTATCTTTAATATCGATTTTATTGAAAGAACTATCGTAGGGCCCTTTTTTTAAATAAAAAAAAGATTTTAGTGATTATACTGAAAAAATTTAATCTTTTTAAAAAGTAATTTTATTAATCATAAAAAATAATATTATATAAGTCATTTATCTTATTCATTATAAAATAATATAACAAAATACGATTAAAATTTCAATAACAAGTATGGAAATAACATCCTTTATCAAAGTAAAATTACATCATTCACATTTCATTAACACCACTCACAAACATAGTAAACCTATAGTAATGTTACAGTACAAAAGTGAAAATACTTTAAATATCATTTTTCCATCATAAAATAGTTGTCATTCTCATGTGCAAGACACGTGATTCAGTCTCTTTGAAGGATTGTAGAACTATGAAATAAGAAAGCTCATGTCTGGCATAATCATCTATTTATCTAGAGGTGCAGACCCAAGTCAATTATGAGACATGGCGTTTTTTACCACGTTGAATTGATTCTTTATCCCACACATGAGGAGATAACAGCCACTACCATTAACATGATGATCATTAGCATACATGCCACGCAGGCCTGCAACAACACATAATCCACAATGACCATCACCTACGACAACCACCACATTTTCAACAAATTGATGCATGAACGATGATATTTGATCCTTGTGTGGCAAGTTGACTTGAATCGGAGGCGGGTTAGGAGAGTTATTCCTATCACACACACTTTTCCTACTTAAGCATGTAGACTTCATGCGTGAAACTTGTGTATCTATATGGAGAGATTCGACATGCTCCCAAAGAGAATGTGATCACTTAGCTGATTGTACAAAACATTCCACCTTGTATTAACCTTTTTTGGAGGTGGACACACATAGGTTATTTATGGTAAAAGAGATTGTCAAAACTGCTCTTTGATATGCATCTTCATATTGTAAACAACAACTTTAAATCATGCTTGCAATGTATAATCATATTTTAGGATCATGATAAAAACATGAGTATGTATTATGTTATGTTATTGGGGCCTTTCATATTATATTATACAAACAAATCTAGCACATTTCAAATTAAACGTTTGGCCTTATCAACATTGTAATTATCCTTGAACCACAACCTCTTCCAATGAACGTGAATTTCATCCAAACAAATGGGCACATGATGAGTCAATAAATTAGTGTTTTTTATATATTATTTGAGTTCGTTTTATTTAGATTTGATTTCATTTTATTTAATATTATTTCCTTTTTAGAATTATTTTACTTCAATTGCAAATTATTATATTTCAGGAACAAATATTCAAAAGAATAAGTCTTGGAGCAAAAGAAAGGGGTTTGGAGCTGATTCGGGATGAAAATACGAAGATTCGGTACAAAAATACGACGTCCCCTAAGTCAGAAGCTTGGCACGGCCGTGCCACATCCCAGAATCTCTTTTGCTGCTTTTCTGCTTCCCAGACAAGCTACCTATTAGTTTACTTCTGACCTAAAAGCCCGTGGTTTCTTGTGG
>Ga0315915_1005219_pt1 | contig 16223 bp, 10 predicted proteins | sample MpolbnodulesMG_FD_207738 | JGI IMG/M metagenome (GOLD analysis project Ga0315915, IMG submission 207738) | Medicago polymorpha root nodule microbial communities from Los Angeles, California, United States - branched nodules | ecosystem: Host-associated > Plants > Roots > Nodule | place: USA... | reverse complement strand
AAAGCATTTGAGATTCTTCTTTCTTCGAGATTTTGACCTACCATGATTTTGACTCCCACTGGGGCCACGTTCCGTTGATCTGCCTCTCGTCATCGTCAAAGCCTCTGCTTGCTTTGAACTCTCTGACCTTTCTTCCTTATTCTTGCGCCTGGATTCTTCTTCAAGGATTGCACCGACGACATCATCAAAGTGAAGAGTATCAGCTATGTTATTATTTGTAATGTTGATGACGAGTTCATCATACGAATCTGGTAAACTCTGAAGTAGAAGTTCAACACGCTCATTTTCAGCTATTTTGAAATCAGAAGCCGTGAGTTGAGAAAATAGCGTATTCAGGGTGTTGATGTGATCCATTACGGATGTGGATTCACCCATTCGAAGAGTGTAGAGCCTTCTCTTTAAGAATATTCTGTTATGGAGTGATTTGACCTCGTAAAATTTTATTAGAGTATCCCAGATCTCCTTTGGTGTCTTCTTTTCAGCAATACTAGATAATACCGAGTCAGCCATTGCTAGGTGCAAATTGGCAACGACATTATCAACCATCTCTTTCCACTTTTCGTCAGTGATATTTGCAGGTCTGCCATCTATTGCGTCTAGGCAATTATCTTTTCTTAAAATTGCCCTTATCTTCAATTTCCACAGGGAAAAATTTCTCCCGTTGAACTTCTCTATCTCAAACTTCGCTGCCATGGTTTTACACCAAATATTTTTTTTCCTTCAAACTAGACCGGAATAATAAGAATTCTTTTCTGATGTGGAAGATCAGTTTAAACTGCAACCACATAGCATACTAAGATTTTTCTTACCACACCAGTAGTTTGTCACAGCGGAATAACAACTACGAATCAGCGGCTCTGATACCACTGTTGGGCACCAGAGTAACAAAATATTATCACACAGCTATAATAAGAGACGAGAAAAGAGGAACTGAACACACAATATTTACGTGGAAACCCCTCAACAAATAAGGGGAAAAAACTACGGGGCAATAGTAGAGAACTTTCACTAAGTGAAAGAAATTACAGGACCTCTCTCTAAATACAAGGAGAGTACAATTATCACCCTCTCTTATAAATAGGAGAATACAAACACTAACTAGGAGAAACCTCACAGGAGAAACTAATTTTTCTCTCTATATTTTTCCTCTTGCTACTCTATGAGAACAAGTACTAGTTGTGTTACTTTGTTCTGGTGTGTCTCTGCTCATCACCGAAGCCTTCTATTTGCAGGGGTGATAATCCATTGCCTCACCCACTACCATTTATGACACCATGCATATATTCAACTTTGCATAGTAACTTTTCATGTGAACATAGAAATTACATGTCAACATGTTTTACTGCCACATGATAACAATTCAACAAAAGGTGGCTTTATGAGTTCACACATGTTCACACTCTCTCCTTCTTTCAATCTCTCTAGCCATCCATCACCTCTTGGCAACTTCATTCTTGATTCATCTTTTATCTCTTTTTCCTCTTTCACTCTTTGTAAGTGAATGGTTCTCTTGCTAGTTTTTCTTTCATGTCCTTCTCTACTAGTTAATTGTGTACATAACAAGCTTTGTTCTTTAAAAATTCTACATAGCTAATGGCAGGTTTTATTACCAAAATCATTAGATATCATGTGCATGCTACAATGACACATAAAATTACTAACCTGCATGTTGCATTTGCCCTAGGTTTCCTTCAAAGTACTAGTGTATGACATAGTACTAGTTGTTGTCACTTGCTTACTAAAGTAGAGCTATTTCTATATTTCAAATATGAAGATTCACCCCTCATATTACGAGTTCCTTACATGCAAGATGGCAAGTATGAATTTAACACTTCATCATAAAGTACTTACTAACAAGTTTAAATATCTCAAAATTCTGTTAATTGTCCTTTCTTGTTTGTTCAGATTTGATATGGTGGTAATATCTCAGGATTTTTCAGCTGGTTATATAATGTGGAATTTTAGTCCGTGTCTTTTCTTGTTTATTCTAGTTCTTGTTAATGTGCAATATATAACCAGCTGATAACTTAATTAGAGTTCAAAGAAAACATTAAAATACAGCCCAAGTAAAAGAAAGTTTACCATCATTAATTTTTCAAACATTTCATACCATTCATGTCATAGAGGCATACATTTTTTACACCGAGGGAGGGAGTCCGACCACCGCAAAAGTTGTACAACTTTTTAACTAAGAAGTTCTTATAAGCTAGAAACTAATCCAAATTGGGCTAATTCACATGTTAACTTATTTCAATATAGTTTTAGGTCCGGTTTGAATTTATTTGAGCTTATATATCGGCATAAGAACTTGTGACACTATTTGAGAGAGTTTGTTGAAACAACTCATAAGATAGTGAAATACTCGATGATAGTGGTTGGTGGGGGAATGATGTCGAATATCAATAGAAAGTGTAACATTAGCTTATTAGGGTCCGTTATGAAACATCGATGTTGCCGATCTCCGATGAACCACACACCCTAGTTCTCAATTTTCTCTTTCAGTGTCTTAAAATTAGAATAGGTAAGAGGGACGGCCACGGGGTCTTGCTTGGGATCTTCAGACAAGAAGATAGGGTTCTTTCCTCTTATCTAGGATATTGGAAGTTCAATCTATTTAATTCAAAGATGGCGAAGGCAAAGGTGGAGTATCCTTCTAAGTCAATGGGTCTATGGTGATGAAGTAAGATGCTCTCTAATGATGCAAGATTATGATGTAATGGGTTGGCCATATTGGAAGAACTATCTATGGGGTATATTGATTTTGTTATCTGAAGGTATTAATGGGAGTTTTATTGAGTACTGTGAGAATTGGTGGAATATGACAGTAAGAATTCGACCCACAGTATGTTTATGAAATTGAAGGTGCGTATTAATGTGACACAACCATTAAAACAAGAGTGGCAGGTTCGTGCTAGTGGCGGTGATTGGACTCAAATTCTGTTCAAATACGAACGACTTGGTAACTTTTGTTATGCTTGTGGAATTCTCGGTCACACTGACCGTGCTTGTAAGATGTTGTATGACCAGGAACATGATGATGGCACGCGAGGATGGGGTGCAAGTCTGAAGCCCGAATCTCACATAAATGGTATTGCAGTAACAAACAAATGGTTGTGTGACACTGTTGGAGGATAGTCCAGTGGGGCGCGTAGCAAGTCTGTGCCTGAGGATTAAAACTTTTTTTTTTACCTTTATAGCGGGGCTTTTTTAGGCCCACAAATAAATAGATTTTAGAGTGGGCTTGGCCCCAAATATTTTGTTCAATTAGGGAGCTTTAATTTAGTGGGCTTGGTAAGGGCTTTTTTAAGTGGGCTTTAAAATTTGGGGCTCTATTGACACCTCTACTTTCAACCCTCTTGCTGTTTGCGCATGGTCTATGTATTCTGGTGGTAAAGAACTGGCTTTGGTGACTGATCATGTGGTGCGGTCTGCGGTCCTCACTTTGGAGGCCGCACCAACTGAGGAGGAAGATGTTGGTCCTGAACTCCGAAAGCGGAAAAGAAGTGCAAAAAATTCTGCTACTGATTGTAATGTTGACACTGTTATGTTTAGTGCTCCTATGAAGAAGCAAAGAGGCTATCTTCGGATTCATCAAAGATCGTATTTGGCACAAAATAAATAGTTGGAGTAGCAAGTGTCTATCCAAAGCCGGCAGAGAGGTTATGATCAAATCGGTATTACAATCTATCCCATATTACATTATAAGTGTCTTTTTACTGCCAAATAAATTAGTTTATGCAATTGAAAAAATGATAAATGCTTTTTAGTGGGGTAATGGTGGTATTGTGCGCCGAGGGCTACATTGGGTGTCATGGGAAAGGTTATCAGGTCATGTTCATAAGAATTTTGGAGGTATGGGATTTAAAGATTTGACATCTTTTAATATGGCTATACTAGGCAGACAGGGTTGGAGATTTCAAACTGATCTGAATAGTCTTGTTTCTTGTTTATTTAAAGCTAGATATTTTCCTACTTCTGACTTTATTGGTTCTAATATTGGGCATAATCCAAGCTATGTCTAGAGAAGTATTTTTAGTGCCAAAATTGTGGTGAAACAAGGTGCACGGTGGAGAATAGGTTCTGGTGTTCATATACCGTTTTTAGGTGCTCCTTGGCTTAAAGATGGTTTGTCATTATCCACAACTAATCCAGTTTTTGAGCCTTTGATGCAGGTAAAATTTAGTGAGTTTATCGACCAAGATTTGAAGATGTGGAAAGCGCCCCTTATTTGTAGTTGTTTGATGCGCGCACTGCCCAAGCTATTCTTGACACACCGCTTCAGCCACTTGTTACGGAAGATAAAATGATTTGGAAAGGGGAAAAAAGTGGTAAATATTCTGTTAAAAGTGCATATAAAATATGTGTGTCTGAAATTACTGATAACTCTCATATGCATGTACATGACCAGTGGAATCTTATTTGGAAATTAAAAGTGCCTCCTAAAATTAAGAATTTTCTTTGGCGTGTGTGTCGTGGTTGTTTTCCGACATGGGCTCATCTTAGCAGTAGAGGTGTTTCTTTTCCACTTGATTATGTTCAATGTAGTAACAATTATGAGGATAGTATCCATATTCTTATTGAATGTCCTAAAGTTGTTCAAGTATGGCGGGAAGCGAATTTATGGGACACAATTGACAAGCTGCTTCAGCAAGACTATGAGATTCATGCTCTCATATTTAATTTTTTGCAGAATTTTTCCACAAGGCATTGTGCACTTATGGCCACGATTATGTGGAGTCTTTGGAAGAGCCGGAACATGAAACTTTGGCAACAGTAGAATGAAACCCATGTACAGGTGCTTCAACGTGCAACTCATGTATTAGAAGAATGGAAGGCAACCCAAGATGTACGATCTTGCAACAACCAAAATCCCACACCACAGGTGCGCACCACAAGCCTAAAAGAAGATCGTTGGAAGAAGCCGGCACCTGGCAGGTATAAATGCAACATTGATGCATTCTTTTCCACTTTTCATAACAACGTTAGACTCGATATGTGTCTTAGGATGATGATGGTGCATTTGTTCTTGCAAGAACAGAATGGTTTGCCCCTCTTTGTGATGTAGAGCTGGGAGACGTGGTTGGTTTGCATACAACCTTGGATTGGATCTCTAATCAACAATTTGATAATGTCGATTTTGTACTTGATTGTAAAAAAGTTGTTTTTAGGTCGTTTTTAGGTCTTCGTCTTCAAATAACTTGCCTCGGTACTTTGGGAACAGAATTCCTCCCACTTGTAAGTCTTCTGAGGCCTCTTGAGTCTTTAATCTTGTCTCTTGAATCTTCTCAATTCTTCAGTTGTTCGTGATTTGCCGATTTGCATGATTTCTTCGTAGATTACTTCAAAACCCCCCTCAAATTGCTATATTTCAGGAAAATTAGAATTACAGATTCAAATATAGAAAACATTACAAAAGTCCCGAAATCATAGGCAATCGTTATACTACTCCTCCTTTTTGCTGATATTTCCTACTAAAATTAACTTAAAAACTTGCTAAGAATAACGTAACATGGCTTGTCATCAAGCAGCAAAGAGATTGATGGTTAAATTGGTATCATCACTAATTTAGCGTCAATGTTGAGAAATGTTGAAATTGACTTGAAATTTGATGGATGAAGAATATTGTTGCTAAAAATATAAAAGACTTGTTTCAAATATATTATGTGCTTCTAGAAGGTTGTTGCTGAAAATATATTTATGGACAATAAATATATTTTTGTACCGTATGAAGGAAGATTTGATGCAAATATTTTTTTAAAGGGAATATTTGATGCAAATATATTTTGCGCTGAAGGAGGAAAAAAAAAAAAAAAGAAACGTATCTTCAACGTGATATCCATTCCAAATTTATGAGTTTGATTTCTCTATAAATACAGATCTTATATCAGGTGAAATATGATGAGAGAGAGTAGAAAAACAGGGTTTAGAAACAAATAACAAACAACTGTTTATAGAGATTTCTCTTGGCAACAAACACTAGGGTTGGGATTGTTTTGATTCACCTTGAACAAAATACTATTAGAATATAGTCTCTTGGTCACGGGAAAAGATTCTAGACTTTGGTATAATTAGGTTTAAAAACTAATTTTTGTAACCCTTTCATATCTCTTTTGTAAAGTTACTCATCATTATAGTGGAACAGAGAGCTGCTCTCTCCCCCAGACTAGGTTAATTTGGACCGAATTAGGTAAACAAATTTTTTTGTGTTCTCTCTCTCTCTGTCCTTTGTTGTTCTATCTTTTGCTTGTGTTTATAACTGTCACCCACATTTTCTTGGTTGTGTGATTAATTTTCTCCACGCATCAAGTATTTTATTGGTGTGATTTTTAACGAATTCACAACACTCTTGAATGTAAGGGTAAACTATCCTCCACTATAAACGCTTTGAAATGACTTCCTAACACTAAAACAAAATTAAAGCATAAAAGGAAAGGTTGTAAATGTAAATGCAAAAGAATAAAATTTTATAAGATAAACTTGAGGATTAATAACAGGATAAGAAATGAAATTGATTAGTCAGAAAATCCCAGCTTAACATAAAATAAAAATGCAGGAAAATAAACTGATAGGTTGCCTCTTATTCAACGCTTGTTTAACGTCTTAGTCCTGACGATCAATAGGTTGCCTTTTATTTAGCGCTTCTTTTACATCTTGAGTCGGACGGTTCCCATGGGTTTCCTCCTATGCAACACTTCATTTAACATCTATTGGCTCGACGCCACTATCTTGTTAGGGTGGCTTGAAAGAACACATCTTCCTTCCTCTATCTCTTGTTAGGAAGGAATTCAATGAATTTGGCATGAAGAAGTGTTCCGCTGCTCCTATATGTGAACCTTTAGAATATGTTCTCATCCTTCTCAAGGAACACTGTGATTCTTGTAGCAAGCGAGTCTTCTTTTGAGTTTCTGATGTCACAAAGTTTGATGAAGACTTCTCTTCTTGCACCATTACATCATTCACCACTCCATCTGAATTTTTATTGATCCATTTGCAAGTGTTAGAGTTACAGTTGATGGTTGTACTTGAATTTTTTTGAGCTTTCCTACCCCCATGTTGGAATCGAGTTAGTTCCTTCACCTATACTACACCGAGCTTCTTTTATGGATAACTTTCCAATAGAATTGAAACTTCATGGGTCCTTATTTAGAGGCAAATGTCCTTGAAATATTGCCTTACAACTTCCAGTTAATATATTAAGGTCTTATCTCTTTAACTTCTGGGGATATGACAACTTAATATAGGATGGGATCCTGTGAAGATTCTCACTTTGTTCAAGGATTTCCCATTTATTCATTCTTAAAATGGAAGCTTTATCAAGAAAAGGCTCGAACTTTGGGGTATTTTGCCTCTCTTTGACCTGGATTTGCAATGTTTGTTGCACACCTAGCCCTTCTTCCTTCTTAATATGGGTAGCTTCACTGTCAATGGCAAACTGAGAGTTCGAAGATGATGCACTAGGGTTTGTTTCCTGTGAAATTTCACATTGTAAAACCTTAGCTTTCCTATCAATAATCTCTTGAACCTCAACAAGTTTCTCTGAAATAGCATTTATCCAAGAAAGTTGTTCCTCACCTGATTTCCTGACAGTTTTAGCGTATTGATCAAGGTGCCACTGAGTCTCAAATAAAACTGCTAAAAAGGCTTCAGCCGTCCAGGCGAGTCTTTCTTTCTCGTACTCCTACAAGGGATCAAATTCAAGACATTCCAAATGGTAGATATTGTTGTAATGATTGAACTGATCTGTTGCAAAATCGTCCATGATTCCTTCCCTTAAACAAGCATAAACAAAATACCCAAGTAGCATTGTTATATGATTAACTATAAATAATAATAATTATTGTTATAATTATTATTATTATTATTATTACTATACCATTTTTTTTTGAATTTTTGAAACAAATAAAAATAAGAGATAAGATATAAAAAAAATATACGAATAAGTAATTTAAATTGCTTAGTCGAAAATATCAACAATCCGTGGGAACGACGCCAAAAACTTGATTGTCGGATCAAGACAGTGTACCAAATTGTTTACGAAGTAATAAAGTGATAAGTAGAGTATTGTATCCACAAAGATTGTTGTTTTGTCCGAACAATTTGCATTATTAATTTTTAGTTGACAATATAAAATAAAAGAGTAAAGGGTTAAAGATTGCAATTTTTATCTGTTTCCAACAGGAAAAGTTGCCTGTTTTAGTTTCAGAAAAGTAAGCAGCAGTTAAGACTCTTTGAATTCCCCCTATTTATTTTGTTGGATTTAAATAATATTCATGTCACGTTTAATTATCTTAAGTAGACTATACAAGTGATGAGGTCGTTGGGACATTCTAACTTAGTTGGTTGTCAAGTTGCACCTATTGATCGCACGGTGATCCTTACATACGGGGTCTATACTATCGCGGTTGATCTAGGTCTATCCCTCCGATGCCTAACTGCACTTGCTAATCGCACAATGATCCTTACGTGTGGGATCTTGCTAATTCAAAGGTAATTGAAACATAAACTTATATTGGTGTTCCCAGGTTTCCAAAGACAATGAAGGCCAATGTTCACGAAGGTCTTCCCATCTTTGAATCTTATGACACTCATAACACACTCTCCTTCTCCCCTGGGTAGTTCTACAAACAGGCAGCTCTATCAGCGTCTACCTTACCAGGAGGTCGAGGACGATGGTCTTACTGCAACGACAACAGCAGCAACGTAATTCACTCTTTCAACTATCACCTTCTACTGGTTTTAAGTTTCAGAATTCTATGCCGGTGCTACAACCTTCGCCGTTTCCAAATTCTCAATTGACTACTCAAATGACTAATGTTGCTCCAGTTCCATTCTCACTAGAGGATCGTGATATTCAAGTATTATTTTTTACTACATTGTTCAAATTTATTTTAATATTAATTTTAATTATGTTGATTAATTTGTTTGTTATTTATGTTTTTCTAATCAGGTGATTCTTGATTCTTATAAGGAAGATCTTGGAAACCCCAAATATGCTTTTAAGGTTTTCTTCCTCTCTGTCTTCTTCATTTCAAAATTATTTGGAATTATTGGGTGATGGTTATAGGGTTCAAACCTAATTAAGCTATTTGTCCAAACAGAACATGATTTATCATAAGTTGTTTCCATAAGTTGTCCTGAATTGTCTCACAAGTGTTTATGCCAGTAGGTAAATTTAAATAAGCCAATTCAAACAAACCTTTAGGCTCTATTTGATAAAAAAATAGCATATAGCTTATAAGTTAACTTATATCTCATTGGATGTATCTCTGAAGCAAAGTTTGAACACGCAAGGCAGTTTCAATTGATTAGCAACTAATTTTCTATGTAATATGTTCAAAATATACATGTAAGAGTAATTTTAATAGATGTATGTTTCAATTGTAGGTAAATGCCCAAAACAACTTAAAGAATTTTGAGTGAACTTATCATATATTATTTCTATTTTTACAACAGTTTGGTTAAGTGAACTTATTCAAAGTAAGGGATGTCAATGTGTTCGATTTTTGTTGTTGTTTGGTGATGATTGTGTTGATGCCTGACCATGAATCTTGGTTCAAGATGAGACATGTCTAAGTTTTTAGCTTAAAAGCACTGAGGCTGATTTGTAAGAGTCTTGTGCCAAATTATTTAGGATAAAAGATATTACTGCCACATGTTTTCTCGAACAATTGACGTAAAGCTTTGAAGTTTCATATAGAGTGAACTTAAATTTTCACCTATTGTTTGTAATCATCTATATCTTAACTGCTTAAAACTAGATACTTGATTTATTTTTTATAGATACTAGATAACTATTTTAATTATGAGATGCAGGTTACATTTTCAATTTAGGGGTTGAAATAAGAGTAAATACATATGTTTAATTTAATTTTTGGTTATTTGTAATCGGATTATTTGATCCACAAATGTTCGTTTTGTTTACCTACCTACATGCAGGAAGAATTCACGAAGCAAGTACCTGATTATGATGGGAGTTCATATAATTTTTTGCTTTGATTTTGTTGCTGCCACATGTGAAGAATTATTCTTGATGCAACAACCAAATGAGAATAGAGGCACTTCACTTAATTAGTTTATTAAGGTGGTGGACCAATCAAAGATATATAATTGATTAGTAATGAAGATTTTTATGTCAATATGGGCTTGATGCATAGTCTGAGCATATCTTATGCATTGGTTATTGTTAATCATACAATTTTGCTTATTTATAATCTATTTATTTCCTTCCATCCTTACTACAAGTGCATGATTATTGTGGGAGTTCATATAATTTTCTGCACTGATTTTGCTGCTGCCACGTGTGATGAATTCTTCTTGATGCAACAACCGAATGAGAATAGAGGTGATGCACATAATTAGTTTATTAAGGTGGAGATATATATATATATATATATATATATATATATATGATTAGTATTGTGGTTGTAGTTGAAATGACTATTTTTATGTCAATATGAGCTATATGCATAATCTTAGCATATCTTATGCATTGGTTATTGCTAATCTTACAATTCTGTTTATTTATAATCTATTTACGTCATTCCATCCTTGCATCAATAGGAGTGAACTCTGTTGGATGTGTGGATTTCAATAAAGCTTGCTATGTGTTAGGATATTGATGTTGGATCTTTAAAATTGATGGTAATTTGAACGACTTAGATGACACTTGATCACTAGAACTTTTAGTGTAGTTTTGTCTGCTTATTTGTTGTTGTTATATTGTATTGGTTGAAGTTATTGGTCATGGCATTTTATTTGCAAAAATGACTAGAGTAGATTATAGCATTACTCCTCTTTTCCTCTTTAACTTTTTAAGCATGTGTACTATCTACAAATTTTTTCTTTTTAGATATTCTAAATCAACCTTCTACATTACTCTTCAACTTTAACGCAATTTTGCTTTATATTATTAACATTGTAAGTTTTTTTTTTTGTGTTTTTTTGGTAGTTATTTTTTGGTTGCTGCTTGGTGTTAAGTGTAAAAGAGAAGAAATTATTACGCTATGTTATTTGCATTAAAAGAATGATTTGGTACTTTAAATTTGTGTTTGAGATATTGTTATTAAATCTATCAGAATGATTTACATCAAATTTTTATATTCCTTCTCTTGATGTATTATCTTTAAGTTATTGAAATTTCATTGGGTTTCTTATCCTTTATGCTTACTTTCATTTATCTATAATTTGGGCACTTCAAAGAAATTATAGTTAGATCTTTATTAATCTATGAACCTTTGTTAACATAAATCTAACGGGTGGCTACATAGCTTGGTGTTTATAGAAAATCTTTTATACTATAGAGAATAATATTGCTAACTCATTTGATGATGGGGAAACATTAGGAGGTAATCTTTTACACTATTGAGAATAATGTTGCTAACTCTTTACATGCTTTAAATATTTATATGAGAATCATTTGGTCTTCGAAGGTCAAATTAGTTGGTCAAATATTAATAATCATTCCAAATCTCATAGTTATAACATTTATTAAATGAGAGGTCAAACTCTCTTTTTGGTTTACAAACATCGGCAAGTTTAACTTTCAACTTTTATGAAGTAAGCATTCATATATCTCTACTATTTGCATTTGAATAAAAGTTTATTTGTGATATTTTTTTCTTTGTTGTAGAACAATCTTGCATTCTAGAAATTAACTTCTATTTGAGGTACCATTTGTATGCTTATTATTCATTCATATTCATGGTATTATATATTATTTACATTGCATCAGCAACTTAAATTTGAAAGGCCTATCTATTCCCTAATTCTAGGTTGTATTGATGTGTCTAAGCCATCTCGACAAAATGTCTACCTACTTCAATTGTACATAATGAATTAAAATAATAGTATCTTAATTGATATGTGGACGCATGTGAAAGGGTTGTATGATGTTTATTTTAGTTTGATATGCCTTCATATAGTTTATATTGAACTTAAAGTTTAGTTTCTATTGTTTTTTCTTTGTTGAAGGAATTCATGTTACCTTTTAGACATGTCAAATTGAGTAGCTTGGATGATCTATGATTGATAAAGATGGTAATTTCATCAATACCACATCAAATGTGGTATATAAAGAAGTTCTCCGTAATGTGTAGTTTGTTCAACGTGTATGGTGAAAATTGTTTTGCTTTTTTTGCTGACATGCTGCTTTGCCATGGATATAGGTAAATGCGAAACTGAAATACAACAAACTGTTATATAATATAGTCGTACTGTGATGTGCAGGTGAATTCAGTTTATGTATAGTCATGGAAATTGAACTAACGTTAAATGGGCATAGGTAAATGCTAAACTCAAATTTAATAGAAATTTTGGCAGTATATTCATACTAGGTTGTTAATGATTAAAATGGTTGTACCGTATTTCTGCAGCTGTATTTAGTGTTTATGTTATATTTCGTAGAAAAACCAGGTGGCATTGCAGAAACGTTGACGACGATTTAATCCTGCTAGATCGTTTGGTGGCTTGAAAGGAATAATGTTTCTAGGTATGTTCGAGTTTAAGATGCATAATTCATCAACCTGCCATTTAACATGTTTATTTATATATGTTAACAAAAAGAGCACTAATACTGAAACTGTCTATTATTTTTAATATGAAAACAGGTTAAAAGGGAACCAAGTCAGCTGTTTTGATAAGAATGTAGTTTCAGCACCCATCCTTCAGTACATTTGAAATTCCAAGTCTATGGAGTGTCATTGTTAATGGAAGTATTCTACATAATGCAAAAGGGCACATGTTTAGCATTTTGAATTGCGTATTGAGTTATTGTATTTCCTTAAGCTACTTTATTTAAAAGTTGTATATCCAATATCGTTGCGTCGTGAGTGTACTTTTATCAAACTCGATATTAACTTAATCATGTTCTGCTATCAAATAACTTTAGTTTAATTTGTGGTTTATATTTCGTCAAGTTACGTTTTTTACTATATATGACCCGTTCGGCAACACGGGTGGACGATATAGTATACTTAACGCATGAAGGGAAATTAGGGTTAGAACATTTCATTCTCATAGCAAAGGGGGGCTAGAGAGAGAAAGTGGGAAGATAGAGAGAAGAAGAGAAGAGGGAGAACTTGGAGAGGAGGAAAGCTAGAGTTTGTTAGCCAAAGGAGAGAGTGAAGCCATAACTAGTGGAATTGAAGTTTTGAGGTAATGGGGGATAGAACTATTTCATCTAATAAGCTATAATCTCATCTTTTTGCTTATGGGCCATAAATGCTTTTGTGTGAATTATGATTTTTGTGATTTTTAATGTTGCATTTCGTGCTCCTAATTGATGAGTAATTATGGGTATGTTAAATTTCATGCAATTGATGTGTTTCTGTGTTCAAGTTCATTTTTTATGTTTGAAATAAGTTGTTTAGGTGATTTTTGCTCAATTAAGTGTAAACCATGAATTTGTGAGTGAATATTGTTCAAACATGTCTAAATTCACTTGATAAATGATTATATATGTTTGTATGTTGTTGGGGTTTGAATTGTTGTTGTTGTTTAAGAAGTTTGAATGAAATTATGAAAATATGAGTTTTTGTTGAAAAATGAATTTGATGTTGATTGTGTGATGAAATGAGGTTATGAATTCATGTTTGTAAGTGTTTTGTTTGCATTTTGATGTATGTGAACTAATAACAAAGTTTATGAAACGAATTTGGGTCAAAGAGGATCAAAATCGGGGTTTTTATGAAAATTTTGAGTGAGTTCCCAAGAGGAACCCAAAAATCTGGGTTCTTGTACTGGTGTAGCTCACCTGGTGAGCTGTAGCTAGCCATGGCGAGTTGCCCAAGACAGAACCCATGATTTTGGGTGTCTCGGGCAGTTGGGGGTCGTTTCAGACACCCCTAAGTATCTCTTTTCATGTGTTTGATTGTTGTTTTAACGTATAAACTTACTGGAACATCAATTGGATTGGATTAAAATGGTTTTGATTAATCGAATTGAAACTTAGTTGAAAAATGTCAAGAACAAAGAATTTTCTAAAACCCGTTTTTCTCAAGTAAAATGATGGAGATATGATTTGTTTCTATAACAATGAACTTAGAATGAATATGCAAGGAGTATGTAGGCTTAGAACTTGGTTCTACCTTGAAAATGGATTACTTTTAAAAATGAGAAAATGAGACGAACTTAGTGAATTTTCAGAATTGAACTATGAAGTGGATATGTATGAACTACTGTGATGATATGTGATATATGAACATGCTTTGTTGATGTGATTGAGCATGAATGCCTTGTTTTCGGTGAATTATTTAGAAAAGAATGGTTTTTGTGAAAATCTACGAACTTTGTCAAAAGGAGTTTTCTTGATCAGATATCTTGCAAATGATTTTAGAAATATGATAACATGATAAAGTAAGAATGAAATGATCACTAGTGCAAATCAGGGATACAAGACTTGTTTTTTAGAGATTTAAAATCTGTTTTTGAAACGGGGTTATATCAGCGGGTGTTGTAAGTTTGACATATGACACCTGTTTTTTAGCGGGTATAAAAATTGTTTACCATAACTGTTTTGTAAAAAAAACAGGTGTGATATGAGTATTTATCACACCTTTTTTACATAAAAACATGTGTGAAAACAAGCATGTAACACCTTTTTATTAGTAGAAAACAGGTGTGAAATATGACTTCTTATATATAAAAAAAATTACATTATGGCAGTAATAATTGCTAGTTTTTCAAAAAAATTAATTGGTTAACTGATGCAAATTAAATACACAATTAACATCTCAATAGCCCAAATATAATATAAAATATAAAACTAATGGTACAACCAATTCAAAATAAAATTACTATCAAATACAACCATTCAGGACATTTTTTTTTTTTTTAAGAATCTCATTGAAGACAATATTACAATAAAATACAACCAGTCAGGACACAAACATAAATCAAAATTTACTCCATATAATCCTCATTAACTTATAACCTATAGAATATCAACTCCTCCAACACTAAATCCACTATCCACAAGTTCCTCCCATACATAACTATACATAACTAGTAACATTATATAAGCCAACGCTTATTGCCCTTACCCATGACACAACCCCATGCTTCACATCCCACAATCAAAACCTCCCGTCCATTCCGCATGCCAAAGGCCTCGATGACCAATGACCCAATTCATACTTGAAGCTTGTGTATTTTGTACTTAATCATTTCCAATGTAATCAAACTGAAAACACAAAATTAAACAAAACAAAGCACATAACAGCAAAAATAAGGAATGATACTGATGCAAATAAAGCTCCAGGATATTTCACTTACCTCAAACTTATGAAACTGACCCATGAGAAAAGTGTGATACTTTTTCAAAAATTTATCTCCTTCTATCTTTGTAACAATCCTTTTTCTTCAAGGCCAACAAAATTTACTAAACAATACAACCATTACTCCCACAAAATGTACAAACTTGTAAATGAGGGACTGTAACAGAGAGCAAGGGAATCACACCAGCACATTGCAAACTTGTAAAATACAAAGAGATGTTATAAAGATGGAGAAAAGAAAAAAGTATCAACATCTTAAACATGTTTTAATAATGAAACCAACACCATACCTGAATGGAAATCACATGATAAAAATTAACAAGAGTTTCTATGACTCCGTTGTAAAAAAAGAACATATACATTTCCATTTGTTTAGGTAAGGCCCGGATGTATCAGATGCTTCATCTGCGGGGAAAAAAAAATTAGACATAAAGAAAATGAAATAAACAAAGTTTGATTCATGGTTTCTTTGGCTTTACCTACCTTTGAGATAAACATGTAAGCAGTTAAGTACCAAAGTTACAGATCATAAAGTATGCTCCTAAAACCAAATATGATCTAAATAGCGATATGAAGCAAAAAAGCAGTATTGAATCCAGAGCAAACTAACAATAATAGCAAGAACAATTTATTTTGAAAAAAATAGCAAGAACAATTTTATATCTGAAACTTCATTTATTCAACCCCATACCATACACGACCGCGGGAGAGGGGATCGCGAATTGGTGTTGAAGAGAGACGAGGGTTAAGAGAATAGGAAGAGTAAATTTATAATTGAAGTAGATAAAATAGTCACAAGGAAGGGGGGGTTGAATTGTGACCCTTTAAAAATTATCCTGAAACTTAAAAATAATTCTCAAGTAGTTTACTTGGAAGTGTTAAGTTAATATTCTGACTTCAAAACGTTCTGAAGTTCATACACAAAAACTGTTTAATAAAGTAAATGTGCAA
>Ga0315915_1005213_pt1 | contig 16233 bp, 11 predicted proteins | sample MpolbnodulesMG_FD_207738 | JGI IMG/M metagenome (GOLD analysis project Ga0315915, IMG submission 207738) | Medicago polymorpha root nodule microbial communities from Los Angeles, California, United States - branched nodules | ecosystem: Host-associated > Plants > Roots > Nodule | place: USA... | reverse complement strand
TTTTGGTGTTGATCCTGGTTGTTTACAACCTCATTTGCCTGAAATTCCCTTTGCAGCAGCTTTTGAGGATGCAACAGAAGCTATTTTGTTTCGATTTGTCGTGCCGATTTGTGTATGGAAGGCTATGAGGTTTCTTAACTTAGGTATGGAAAGAAAGCTTAAGAAATCAATAAAAAAAGTTGATGAATTTGCTGAGAATGTTATAAGGGCAAGAAAGAAAGAACTTTTTTTGCAAAATGAAGACGATAAGGAAAAATCGGATTTGTTAACCGTGTTTATGAGGCTTAAGGATGAGAATGGAAAGTCTTATTCAGATAAGTTTTTGAGGGATATTTGTGTAAATTTTATATTAGCTGGGAGAGACACTTCTTCAGTTGCTTTGAGCTGGTTTTTCTGGTTGGTTGATCAGAATCATGAAGTTGAGGAGAAAATATTACAAGAAATTTGCAGGGTGGTGAGTCAGAGGGAGGAAAAGTTTGATGATTGTTTGAGATTTAGGTCAGAGGAGATTAAGAAGATGGATTATTTGCATGCTGCTCTTTCAGAAGCTCTTAGATTGTACCCTTCTGTGCCTGTGGATCATAAGGAGGTAATATTGCATTCATTGACATTCCTCATGTATTTTGTATTATTGATTTTGATTTACCAAGTGATTAGATGCTGCCGCGCAAGTGATTGAGGCAGAGTAAACAATCATTTTGATTCTTAAACGTGTGAGACGGAGTCACAATAGTTACTGAATGTACCAAAATTATAAAAACACATCTAAATATGACTTGCGTTAGTCAGTTTAGTTCTCAAATGAGTCTTTCATTTGTTAGTATGACAAAAGATACACCAAATGGATGTTTTTGTAATTTCAATACATTTAGGGACTATGGTGACTACATTTCATATTTAAAGACTAAAATGATTGTTTACTTGATTAATGCGCTTCAATTAAGGTCAGAATGTTTTGGTAGTATTCAAGTTTAATCCCTGATTGAAAAAATGTTTTTTCGTAAGATTGAAACAATTTTTTGTCATGTTTTGCTTCATTTCAAAATTAGTCCGGACACTTTTTCAGAAATCTTAGGGTTAAAACCTAAAAGTATTCATCTTAATCATAATTTCATTTGATAAAGTGAAACTTAAGCTTTAGATTAGCATGCTTCCTTCTCCGTGAAAACTAGAAGCATAAGACAAAATAAAAGAATCTTGCTAACGAGTTCTCAAATGCACTCTTTTTACATTAAGATATTATTTTTTTTAAAAGTCAGATAATTATTTTCAATGCATTGGATACATAAATTATTATAAAAATTTACTATTTAAGGTTCTTAAAGAGTGTCACAAAGGCACTCATTAACATTTTTCAAAAAAGAAATAGATTGGAAAAGAGAAATTCATTCTCTTTTAAGTATTCTAAAATGATAAATAATTTGAGACAAGACAAGTCAATATTATAAGAACACTTAATATGATCAAATAGAGAAAGTATAATTGAATTCACTATCAATTGTTGATTGAACTTCAAAATGCATTATGATTTTTCTTTAGGTGGTGGAAGATGACATATTCCCAAATGGAATAAAACTAAAGAAAGGGACAAAAGTGATATATGCAATTTATTCCATGGGAAGAATGGAAAATATATGGGGAAAAGATTGCTTGGAGTTCAAGCCAGAAAGATGGTTAACTAAAGATGGTCATTTCATGAGCGAATCTGTCTACAAATTTAGTGCTTTTAATGGAGGACCAAGGTTGTGTTTAGGCAAAGATTTTGCATACTATCAAATGAAATATGTTGCAGCTAGCATCATATTTCGTTACCATGTTAAGGTTGTTGAGAATCACCCTATTGTTCCTAAGCTATCTTTGACACTTTACATGAAGCATGGATTAAAAGTTAACCTTCATAGGCGTTGTGATGAAGAAATTCATAAATATTTGAAGGTAAGTTAGATGTGAATTGAGAATAAATATTGCTATGATTATGGATGATGAATATGTAGTTTGTCTTAAAATGAATTAAGCCAATGATGTTCAATACTCATTATTTGAGATGTAAAGAATGGTAAAGAAATAATGGAGTTTTGGTTCATTGAGTGGTACTAATATATGATCTTTCATAATGGTATTGCATATAGTTTCTTTTAGGTAAAATTGTGGTTCATTTTTCTCAGTTTATTAATGTATCTGTTCTTTTTAATTGCAAGTAATAATTCATAATGAGCTTGTTCTTTTTTGTGCTAAAAAGTATAGCTATAAAAATTTAAAATGTAATTACTATTTTTTTTTACTTAATAAAGTTCCAGGCTTGTTTGTGGCAATTGGCAAAGTCATGACTGGTTTATTAAATTTTTTATCTTACAATAATGAAATTGATTGCATTTCAAGGATCAAACCACCATCATGAAGAAAACATTTCACGCTCATGAGGCAAACCACGTTTGTGCAAACAGGAACATATATAAAATCACACAGATTCCAACATTCTTCATAAACCAAGGAAGCAAGTATTTACAATGTATAAATAGAATAATAAGGCAACTACATGTATTAATTAATCTAAATAATTTCCAATAAATATTGCCTAACATTTCACTATCAAATGTCCAATTTTGGAACCACAAAATTTGCACCAATTTGATCCATGCCACACCGTATTAGACTTTAGAAAAAACTGTATGATTGGACCTCCTTGACTAACCCGGACCCTCTACAACCGTCTGCAGACAGTTGCACCGTAAAACGGCTATAGAGGACCCAAAGTAAAACTCTCAAGACCATGCTTCAATGTGATATTTACCGCACCTTTCTAATGCCCTAATCCACCTAACTGCATCTTCCTTTGAAACTTCATTTTCTTTAGATACAATTTCCTCAAAAGCTGATGTTACATCCGTAGGCATTTTGGTTGATGAACCTGCTATATAAACAGCAGCTCCATCGGCTAATAGGTTCCAAACCCTTCCACTGTGTTCCTTCATCTTATGCTGAACATAAACTTTCTCAGGCTGGTCTCGAGAGAAAGCAACATAGAAACCTCCACCATTTGCTTCTGAAAGTACACCATTGTTCTGTGAATGATTCAACCATAAGTCTTTGTATAAAAAGTCACCGTCTTCATTCCAACAGCCAAAGAAGAACATAATTGGAGCAGTGGAAATAGTTTTACTTTGCAGTGCCCTTTCCTCAATAAATCCGCGAAAAGGTGCACATCCTGTGCCCGGTCCAACAAGTATGAGGGGAAGTGATGGCGATGGTGTAGGAAGGGAGCCTTTTTGGAACCAAGCAGGAATACCGACAGCTGTGTAAAACAAGACACAAACAAGTTACTTAACAAATGATCTGTCTGTTACAGTTTTCCTTAAACAAATAACATGTTTTTAAAATAATCACTTTTGGAAGTTTTCATCTGTTTGTTTCAACTTTTTTAAACTGTTTTCAGTAGCTTCTCTTCAAAAATAATTTTTTATAGATGATATTGTTTATAAAAGTGATACTTATTACGGTTGACAAACACAAAATAACTTGTGCTTTTCTAAAAAATAATCTCTAAATTATTGAATATCAAAATCATTTTTTTATAATATGTAATAGCAGAACCTAAAACAAATGCAATAAATGGCTAGTTGTTTGTGCATACCATCGCGGGGGTCTAATGTGGCTAGCCATGAGGAGCATAGTCCTTTCTTTTTCCTCTTGTAAGGTGTTGTCCAGGACACCACACTCACCGTCAAGTGTACTTGATTGGGGTGAACTGATTGAGAAGAAGAAATAGAGAATGCTCTTGTTTTCAGCATAGGAACCAATTGGATTAGCCACTCAAGTGGCATTTGAACAGAAGGAAAATCTTCGAGCACCTTTTTTACCGCAAAAAATAAAACAAATATATGCATAAAATTGATTTAATGAAACTGGCAAGAAAATGAAAGCATATAATCAAGGACTATCTAAACAAGCAAGAAAACGAGCATAGAATGTCACAAATTATGGCTTCAAAATATTCTATTTAAACGAATTAGTGTTTGTACTCTAATTACAACTGCAAAATATATCATAAATATTTTCTACAAAGTATGAAGTTTATTAACATCTTAGTAAGAAAAGAGACTAAACTCAGTTAGATAAAGACTTCAATGCATAAAAAACTAGTGAATTGATTCAAAGATAAATAATGCACAATTGATTGACCTCACCTCAAGAACAGTTCTCCGCTCCTTCTGGTTGTATTGGTACAGGTCATCTCTTCCTTCAGGTGAAGAAAAATACTGAAGTCTTTCCTTCTCATGTTCAGCTGTTGCAAAAAAGCTCATAACCTGGGACATCAAATTGTTGCTAGGTTAGCTTTTAATGAGGAATACAGGTAGATTAAAAGCATGTTTATAGAACTATTCATTCATGTAGAACCACAAAAGTATCCAAAAAGGAGTCCAGTTTTCTAGAATGAGGATAGGTATAATTAATTTTTCATAAATTAACACCAACATCCATAAACATGAACAATACATCCAGTTTTTATATAAATGAACAATAAAAAAGGCATTCCAAAGCATACAGGTCCATTATCATCCTAGATGTTAGAAAGAGGTAGGAACAATTACAATGCTAATCAAAACATAGGTGAAAGATAGATGCATGCCAGCATTATCAGGCCATTGTGTGGGTTTATGATTGATTTCACAATGCTACCATCTCAAGCATTTTATTTATAACTCATTAAATCATATAATCCCAAAGTGAAAATTTCAAATAAAAAGAAGGGTAGGATATAAAATGCAAGAAATAGCGAACATTGAATTCAATTATGTAAGTAATTTAGGCATGTTTTGTAATTTTGATACATTCATGCACTATAGTGATAGTGACTCACATTCAAGGGCCAAAATGACAATTTACTCATTATGTAATTATCTCTAAAATGATTTTAAAGGAAAGTCAAACAAACATACAGCATCTTGCCTCAAAGAAATACCGCCGAGGGGAAGCAGAAGCTACATCCATAGTCAATTCCACAAAAGTTTTTAATTTTACGGGTATTCTAGAGCCATGTCCATTGCAATCATCCGTTCCTCTAGGACTAACCTGAAAATTAGGGGATTTCTTATAAGAAAATATTATACAAGCACTTCAATCAAACAAAAGTATGAATCTAATAAAAAATATCTATGCTTTATTTTGACAAAAAAATTCGATGCTGTTGAGTTGAAGGCATGTACTATTAAACTCAAAAGTTTGAACACAAAATTTGGAAAATATGGCTCCTAATAATTATTCAAGTATAAACCAGAATTATACAAGGAGTTCCCTCTTTCAAACACTGCACAAACGGTAAAAAAAGATATTCCCCCATAATTTCTATATGTATATATATCTATAACCACGCAGATAACTGCCACTCCAAAAACATAACTATCCTACAGCAATTAACAACTAATCACGCCTTTCCCTAAAATCCAACTTAAGAGACCTACCATGTACAAACCAAAGTACAAGCAAGCACCAGGGAGGGCATCACTTCTAAAACATTGCAAATACTGAAACTATAGGGAGAGCACCACATTAATAATAACTGTTGAATTTATATAGGGAGAGCACCACATTAATATTAATTGTTGAATTTATAGGGTTTAGTTTAGAGGGAGGGAAATGGAATACTCAAAATAATAAAATTGTACTGATACCCTTATTTATTCTAATACTGAAACTAATCATGAAAGACTCTTAATCCTAATGAAATAGGGGAACAAATCATGGAATATAAACAACTGAGAAAACTGGGATGATCTAAGATGTTATATGTTAAGATGAAGATATTTTTAATATAATATAACATTAACTACTCTTGAAAGACTTACACAGATGAATGCATCAGGATCCAAATTACAACGTCGTATGAAAGCATCAACTGCAGCTGAATCTTGACCAGGGAGAATCTCAAGAACATCACCAGTGTCATACTCGATAGCCTGAGGAACCCAAAACCCATACGTTAATTCAAAGCAGGAAGATGAATAACTTCATATCTATTTTAACACATGATGTAAGTAAAATAGAATTCAAATCATGGTAAATTTTGATTCTATGTATATAAAAGAGCTCTACTGCGTAATACATAAGAATTTCAACACAAGCCTTTCGTATCTTTCAACAAGATACAAACACCGATGTACAGGTACATCAAGGTTAAAGAAATAGGATAACTTACATGTGACTCAAGTTCAAATTCAAAATGACAAACATCTTTTCCACAGTTTGGTCTGGTCAAAGGAAGATTCTTCACCTGCATGATCAGAAATTCAGAATCAAATAAATTGAAGCATGCAACAGATAACAGAACTATGACAAATACAATCATTCATATCCCTACATGCTTTCCTATATTATTGATACATAAATAAATAACATTCCACATGTTACTCTTAATGGACAGAAACCAGAATAAAACTACATATCAAATGTCTCATTCTTTACGTTGAAAGACCTAATGAATTTGATTTATTGCTATACAGGTTGGCCGGTGCAATGCATACAAATAGAATGAGCATAGTCTAAATATAGTTTACAAACTACCCAAGATGAGGTTTATTAACCAGTACCATCTTAAGGAAGCAGTCAGGATGCCCACTTCTGCCGGAAGATGATTTTCCAGGATGCATTGAACGAACACTCCCTGTGTCTGTAAGAATCATATGTTCATCTAATCAAATATTAAAGAACAACTAAAATTTTATAATCAACAGTGAGGGTAAAAATGTGCAACTCAAAATCAAACCATGACAATTTACAAGAAAAACTCAACCATGGTGAATCATGCACTGAAAACACTATAGCAAAACTTATACACGCTTAAAGAAAACAACTAGAGAATGTGTTTTTGCCCAAATATGACAAGATTCAAACTTTGGAGTTTAAGCATCAATAACTTAAAAGAATGTACCATATGTAATTCAAACACACATCACACGGCAAATAACTTGCCATAGACTTCAAAAAATGTCTGGTGGTGAAGTGATGAAAACAAAGGTTCAACCAAATTTGTGCTTGCTAATACTTAATACGTAAAGTTGCATATAATATGCATATCATATTAAATTCATACCAGTGATAAATTGTAGACGACAAAAGAAACATACATAAATAGATTGTCCGAGATTAGGTCACAATAATAGCTAATTGAACATTGCAAGCCAACCAAGAATTTACCGAGTTTGTGAATTGTGATACCTGAGGCAGTTGAAAAATGTGACTCAATATTGTGATATGTAATTTGGACTTTAGGTTGGTCAATCAACACTGTATCTTGAATCGAAACATCTGGACCATTTGGTAAGAATTCTGGTTTGATCGTGTTTAACATTCTCCATAGAGAAGACATCCAGGGATCAAGAGTACCTTCATAGCTACATATAATTATACCATCATTAGTCACTTAAATAAAATATCTACATTTCAATATTAAAGAAGAAGAAATTATTAAAGCTTGCACAACAAGCTATCACTAGAGTCTCTACTAACACTAGTCTCTAAACTACATACAATTCAATACAGAGTAATCAAACTATGTATATTCAAACAGTAACAATGTATATACTATAAAAATCCTATATAGGGTAGGTTCATATCATCCAAGGAAGCATTTATCAAAGAACAACATAGAAGTATTCACACACTTGAGTGAATACCGACAACTATTAGAAACAAAAATGCTCAACCTCAAGGATTATATTCTAGATAAACCATTAATCTAATCACATCAAACCTTTTCACACTCCACAAGCACAAATGTAATTGTTTCCACTAAATCAAGCAGAATATTCTTAATTGACAACATAATCCATAAGCATACCCTGAAGGGTGCTGATCATCTCCCAAGCCTCTTTCTAAAATAGTTGTTCCTCCAAGGTCCTTTAATCTTTTGTCCAGCTTCTTTGCAACAAACTGCCACAATTCCCAAGGTTTTGTTCAAAACATGTAACTAAACTAAACAAATGTACGTGCAAAACAATAAATTTTGTACTATCCATCGGAATTTTTTAAGTTACGTAATCATTATCAAAATATCATTCAGGGCCTATTTTTGCTCACAGTGATTCATCATCAAGAAGGTACATAATCAATAATCGATATAAAACTCAAAAGTATTGCAATAATTAATCCAACCAAATGAAAGACACAAGATTTTTCAAACACAAAAGTCACAAATTTAATAAACATACATTGTACTTCTGATAACCAGAATCGCCCAAACCGAAAACGGTGTAGTGTACTCCTTGCAGCCAATGCTGGCTTAGGCTTCTCTGAAGAAGAAACCTCCAAAAGACCTGGAACCACAAAATAACTATCAGTAAAAATATATAGATTAACAACAACCTCAAATAATGCAAAGAAAAGTCTTGACTTGTGATTTCGATGTTCAATAATTTATAGATTTCTAAAAAGAAAATCATAAGCTATTTTCTGTTTTCTCACCAAAATGAAAATCACTGTTAAAAAAATCATCAAAATAAGCTTCGTATTTTAAACGGATTATTTCAGATTATCATTTTTTCTAGAATAGAGTTAACAAATGGTCGAAAAACTCCAAAAGTGTTTTTTTTAAGTGATTTTTTATAGTAATCAGTTACAAACTGCCCTTGAGCCTATGTTTGGAGCAGCCAAAATTGATTCTGGATGTATAACGTTGATTTTGACACGTTTAGCAGCTCTTGAGTAGAATTGATTTCAACTTAAAGCTAGAATTTGTAGTTTGAGTCTAACGTGATTTTTACACAAAAATTTATTGTTCATCCCACTTTTACGTAAAATACATCCAAGCATAAACCAATTTACATTCAACTAAATTTTAAGTAAAATCAATTAATTCAAAATCAATTTTTGTTACTGCATAATCAAACATCACTAAGTAAAACATAAAAATAATGGTTTGAAAGAAGCATTTACCTTCATAGAATCAGGTGTATCACCCTGACCAGTGGTAGAAACCACAAAAACCACAGCTTGTTCCTGTGGCAACAGATTCTGCAATTATAACAAAGCAAAACATAATTAAAAATTCAAACTTTAACATCAAAAAAGGATTATGAACAAAACCCAACATTGGAATTACGAAAAGAAATTATAACAAAGCAACCCATTAGCCAAAAATTAAAACTATGAAATCAAAAAAGGATTTTGAACAAAACCCAATATTGAAAACTGGCGAAAAGTAAAGAAATTGTACAGGATCATATTGATGAAGAGAAAGGAGATTGATGGGGCAAGCTCTACGTTCAGCTTCACGAGCAAGACGTTCAGCAGCATCCAATGCGTTACCGGTTTGAGTTGCGTATAGAATCAGAAGCTTATGATGATGTTGTTGTTGTTGTTGAATCTCTTTCATTATTCTCTAAACTCTACAAATACGAATCGCGTCAATATTGGAACAAGTAGTGAAAGTTTCACTGTTTTCAGAAACACGATATTTCTTAGAATTAATCATTTTGGTCCTGTTTGTAAAAAAAAAAAAATAGAAATCATTTTGGTCTATGTGTAACCAGTACTCAAATAGTTATAAGTATCAAAATTTCAAAATAGTTCTTATGTTAGAGATTATTTTGATTAACAAAATGTACAACCGAAGATTATTTTAAAATATTTGCGGATAAATGGATTATTATTGTACCCAAAAAAAAAGGACTATTATAATTACTTGTAACTTATTGATCAAAGTGATTGTTACCCCTATTCATTTTTATACCACACTCATAATTTTTTGTGGGTATAAATTAGTTATTTTCTTTAACGATGGTCTTTTATAATTTAACCTATTGTTAAAAGAACAATGATATTTGTACAACCAATTTGCAACAACTTTTTGACAACTTTCTCTTTCATACTCACATTCAGCGGCGAAGCTAGCAGCAATATTATGCGGGAGCCACGTTTAAAGAAAAATAAAATATTTTTAAAATCAAAATATTAAATTTAAAGATAAAATATAATTGTAGTCCAATAAATTATATCTTTTTAGGTTTAGTCACTAAAAAAAATTCTCTCAAATTTGTACCAAAAGAAAAGAAGAAGAGTGTTTTTAGTCATGCATTTAATCTAGATAACAACAAACTAAAAACTAAAATTAAACAAAATCTTAGAACTTAACTTAAAAAACGTGAGTATTCTAGAGACTAAATCAAATTTAATCCTAATCTTAACCAATATGTTAAAAAAAATCACTTTAAATTTTTACTTACATGAAATGTAAATAAAACAATAACAAAGAAATTAAAAATTGACAATAGCTGTTTAGAAAAGTTGGACACAAAGCATTTCAAAAAGCCAATTTATTCATAATTGATTGTATACTAAATAGACTAATAATGTCTTTTTCAATGTAAACAAATAAGTTATTTGCAAGAAATTTATTATTTGTTGTTGAGACCGAAAGCGTCAAATTAATACAAATAAATCTATCAATCATGTAGTAATTTTTTTACTTTATTATTTATGCTAATTTAACAATTAAATTTGTTTGGGGTAGCTAAATATTTTTTAGGCTTAATTGCACTTTTGGCCCCCTATTTTTCAAGAAGTTGCGATTTTGACCCCCTAACTAATTAAAATACAAAACAGCCCCCTATGTATTGGATCTTTGGCAGTTCTGGCCCCCTAGACTAATTTTGACTCGGTCAACGCTGACGTGACACTTCAAAGCCGCCACGTGTGCATTGCTTTGATAACTCGTCCAACACCTGAACTATTCATATTAGTTCCCTCCTCATTCCCAATTTCAAGTTAGGAGAGACCAAATGTTTATTTTCTATAATAATAAATGGATAGGTGTGCCTTATATTCTCATATTAGTGACACAATCTATCCTCCTTGTGATTTGCGTGAAAATGGAGATTGAAACTTCAACAAAATCTACACTAATTTTTCATCCTTTTATCAAGATTGTGTTTAAAGCATCATAATTGATCAGGACACTAATGATAAACTCATTTGGAGTGGCTCCCTTAATGGTATATATTTGGCTAGTAATTATTAATATAGGTGGTTAGATCAGGATCCAGTCAACATTTGGCGCCCCACTACTTGTTGGAGTTGGATTTGATCGTTATCAACAATTCATGGCATAAGTGTGGCGCGACTATTGAAAGTGGCATGCATACTCTTCGTGCAACTATGCTTTGAAACATGACCCCAAAATCTCCACTACCTTCATCATCAAGCAACTTTTTTCTCTCATTAGGAAGCTGTCTTATCTTCTTTAGGTTCTCTTTTTTACTCATACTCTTGAGAGAAAGTAATATATATGTTGATTGGTTGGTTAAGCTCGTGCTACTAATGATGACTGCTCGAAGATACACACAATCTCATTAAAATTGGTTGTTTAAGTATATATTTTTCTTGCACCCTTGAGATATGCACAATCTCATTAAAATTGATATTTAAAATTAAAATACTCTATGGGTCTTTGCACTATAATTTTGACATAGCATAAATGAAATACTCCAAATAGATGTCATGTGATAAAAAAATAATTTGAGGAAGAGCTTTGTCACTCATTGCGATTCTACGAAGTTCAAATGATTAGTCTCTTCAGTTGCACGCAAAAGATATCCCAAAAAACTGATAAATGTTTACACCAAAATATACACTAGAATTCAAATTTGAAATTTCAAACGTAAAGGTAGTATCATAATAAGTAACTCAACAACACTTCATAGATTTAAAAACCAACCAGGTTTCACGACTTGAATTTTATAACTAGTCAATAGATAGATAGCAATCTATCATTCAGTTCAGCAATAAATTACTTGAATGTCATAAAACTAAAGCTATGAAAATTTGGAACTCCATAAACCAAAAAAACAAGTAACCTGGCAAATCAAGGTGAGAATATAATATAAAACTAGATACAACATATAATTCCTTGGCATGGGAAAAATGACACTAAATCAATATATCTTGATGCGGTTTACATGCAATGGGAGGAATAATTGCTATAGTCTTTACTCTTCAGACAATCGTTCCAATTTTGTACTATTCTGTTCTTTTTCTACTGGATTTTCAGACATTCCTTGCAGAGAGTCATGACTCTCATTTTCACTTGCTAAGTCTTTCTTAGCATCTTCATCAGATCTGTTACATCGGTCATTATTATCCAATTCAGAAACACCCCGTTGATGTTCTGGAGAATCTGATACTACTTGTTCAGGCATATCCTCTTTGACTGATCCTTCAGATTCTACCTCAGGCTTCTGATCACAATGATCTAGTTCAACTGTTGGGATTGAGGATGCCTCTTCTTGAAGCTCAGAACTTTGCAATTCTTCCTCCATTTCTTTATGTTTACTTCCTACTGGACTTTCAGACGTTCTTTGATTAGATTCATGACTCTCATTTTCATTCTTACCGTCTTCATCACGTCTGTTAGACTGTTCAATATTATCTGACTCAAGAACACCCTGTTGAAGTTTCGGAGAATCTGATACCACCTGTTCAGGCACATCCTCTTCGATTGATCCTTCAGCTTCTACCTCTAGATCATTTCGTGGTATTGCTAATGCCTCTTCTTGAAGCTGAGAGCTTTGTAATTCTTCCTCCATCTCTTGATGTTTGCTTTCTACTGGACTTTCAGACGTTCCTTGCTTAGAGTCACGACTCTCAATTTCATCCACACGGTCTTTCTTAGCATATTCTTCACCTCTTTTACACTGTTCATTATCATTTAATTCAGAAACAACCTGCTGAGGTTCCGGAGAATACGAAACTAATTGTTCGGGCATATCCTCTTTACTTGATCCTTCAGCTTCTACCTTAGGCTTCTGATCAAATGAAACTAAATCATTTCCTGGGATTGCTGATGCCTCTCCTTCAAGTCCAGAGCTTCGCAATTCTTCCTCCATCTCCTGATGTTCCCTTTCTACTGGACTTTCAGACATTCCTTGCTTAAAGTCACGACTCTCATTTTCATCCACACCGTCTTTCTTAGCATCTTCTTCACCTCCATTACCCTGTTCATTATCTGATTTAGAAACACCTTGTTGAAGTACCAGAGAATCTGATACTATTTGTTCAAGCATATCTTCACAAGATTCTAGTTCATTTCCTGAGATTGATGATGCCTCTTCTTGAAATCTAGAGCTTTGCAGTTCTTCCTCCATCTTTTGATGCTCATTATCACGTGGCTCGGCACCAGGATCAGTTTGATCATGTTTCTCTTTGAAAGCCTCCACGGTTTCATCAATTTTCATCTCTTTTTCACTGCTAATGGATTTAGAAATAGCAGATTCTTGAAACTCAACATCTCCAGTAGAACCTTCCAAATCTGATGAGCTTTCAATCATGCTGGCATCTTTGTCTTTGTCAGAATGCTCTGTTTTTGATTCATCTCCACCTTCATTTTTCGAGACAGGAAAAGACTGAAAAGCATCCCAATCATCTTCACTGAATTCATCTTCTTCCTCGTTATTCTCATCTGATTGCACCACAGCAGCTGAAGGTGTGGGATGTTTCTCTTCATTTCTTACCGCTGGCTTTGGCATTTTAATATCCAAAACTGGTACTTTACGTTCTGTTTGATTCTTATCATTTGTCACAGAAGCTCGTATCACACCCTACATGTAGTGGCATAACAGAAGTAAGCAACAGTAGTTAATCAGAATATGGACAAAGTTCCTAAACATCCGTAACAGAATCCAAGACGCAGGATTATGTTGATTCTCTATTTTTTTTCAAACCATCTAGACTTTAGGAATGCTACATCTTTGTTATTTAAGATTAGGAATGATGTTTTTTTTTTAAGAAGATTAGGAATGATGTTATCTTATCCTCTGCAAAATATCTTATCATTTTTCTTGGTTAACCTTTCTCCTCTTAATAAAGAACTAGATAGAAATTATAATGGAAGCTTATTATTTCTTCTTTTTTTTTGGTGTTAACCCTCTGGTTCCCAAGGCAAAGGGGCCCTGGTAATCCAGAGTTCAGAAGCTTACTATTTCTATCCACAGAAAAAGAATTTTCAATTTCCAAAATATAATCTCCATCATGGAAATGGAAATAGAGGTGCTCAGTTAGACTTGTCGAAAATCGTAAATTATGACAGTTCAACAAAATAGATGTCAATAATCAGTCCACATATATACATATTTGTAACACCGAAAATACCTGAAGTTCCTGGCGGTGCAGAGGAGGCATTGATAGTAAAACATCCTTGAAATGCATGGCTGATGAAGGAATTTGAGCAAGGCGAGAAACAAGCTTAATGGCTGTGCTTCTTAAATCTCTTATTTCCTGTCATTCGTTTGCATGATCAAATTATAATAAAATTTTGAGGAGCTTACTCTAGCAATAGAAAATCTCAGTTTATTCATCAAAAACGAAATCATCAACAAAAAAAAATCTCAGTTGAAGTTATATTACCGGAGAGAACCCGTCTGTTGTAGACAAGAAAATCGTGACAATGGCCTCTAGAAGAAGGGTCATAAAACTTCTCTGGCAGTCATTACCCTTAGCCAGGGTTTGTAACACCACCATGAGACTCAAGCATTCACTAGCAATGTTTACCGACTCTCTCGTTATATTTTTCTGCTATCAATAGAAATATAAAATGATTTAGCTACACGATGAATTACAAAATTCCAGAGCAAATAAAATGAACTAATGATATTATTACACACGCTAATCACTAAACAAAAGCACATGTTGCCAATACCTTTAACATTTTGTGGATCAAAGTGAAAATATCAGTAATTAGCTCCCCAGCAAGAAACATTAAGAATGAGTTATCTTCTGTATTTACACCTCTTTGAATCCTGGCTTTAAGAAATTGTAAACCTATAACTTGAACCTGTCAACAATAAATTTCAGTCGTTGGTATTTCTTTCTGGGTAACAGCCATGGTGAGATATTTCTTATATATTAATTTACCTGCATATTTGAATCACTGAATACAGTTTGGAAACAACGTATGCAATATCTCAGAGCAATAACACAGATGGATTTATTTGCTTCACAATCTTCAACATATTTACTTTCAAGAGCCAGTTTTGCGACCACTATAATTTGTTCAAGAGAAAATGCAAGCTTTGCCTGTATTAGTTTCCGTTGGTTTAAACTCTTAACATCCTGCAAATGGAATTCCTCAATGCCATATTTAGTCAAAGCAGCAACCACCCTCAAACAAGTTTCAAACATTTCTCTTAGAGGGAGAATGCTATCGTCCAGTGCAGCCTCGTCTACAAAAAAAATGAGAATGGCTCCTTTAGTTGTGCCGTTGAATGAATCAAAAATTTTTTTTTTTGCGCCTACATTGGTAGCTTGATGTTTGGTTTCAACCAAAATATCTTGAACCATGTGGGACTCAAGCTGTTTTCCCAACAAAAATATTTTAACAATACATCCATTAAATCAAAACTATAAAAAAAAAAACACTACAGAAAAAGAAAAGAAAAAAAAAGAGGAATTCTTCGTTAAATAGTCACACTAACAATTCACAAGAAAGGAGGGGAGTATGAATATGCATACAACTGGTTTGGAGTAAAGTGGCTTACCGTCACTTATTCTCTTAAGCAAAGGAATTGTACAGTTGACCATCTCAATAGCTTCTGATAAGTAAACCTCAGTTGAAGCCTCCCTTACACACTTGTAGCCAACTAAAACTAATGCCAGAACCATCGATTTTGGATGCTGGGTCATCTAAGTAATCATAATAAGAGCAGTCAGTAATGACGGTCATTTTAGGATTAAAAAATTGAACCATGACTTCAGAGAATATAGAATTCTAAATGTTCACAAAACCATACTGGCTCAGATAGAAAAAAGCAATCCAGAATCATACACAACAGACACACCTTGGTCTCAATACGGTTAATAACTGTCCTTGTTGTACTACATAGTGTATGTATCACATCAACTTCGGAGTTTAGATGATCCGCCGGAATCGTGTTAGTACTGCACAACAGACATACATGAATGTTTAGCATATTATAAATATATTCTATGCAAAAATGCCAATCAAGTAAGAAACTACTACCTCCGTCCCAAATTATAAGCAAAAAAATCTCATTTTCTTTGTCCCAAAATATAAGCAAAAAAGACCAACTTTTAAGTTATTTCAAAAAAATCATCTTTTCCAAAGTAAAATTAAATGCAAATAGCATTCAATTTCTTCTCCTTTCTATTCTCTCCATAATCATTAACCAATAAGAATTGTTTTTACATCTTTCCATGAAACTTATTCCAAGAAGAACACAAAAAATTATA
>Ga0315915_1005201_pt1 | contig 16255 bp, 16 predicted proteins | sample MpolbnodulesMG_FD_207738 | JGI IMG/M metagenome (GOLD analysis project Ga0315915, IMG submission 207738) | Medicago polymorpha root nodule microbial communities from Los Angeles, California, United States - branched nodules | ecosystem: Host-associated > Plants > Roots > Nodule | place: USA... | reverse complement strand
TGAGTTGCAGTGTTTCCAAACTCCCTTGGACTTTAATTCTTTTGTTATGTTTTATTGCGAAGGGCATGATTAAGCGGCTTGTTTTTATTATAAATTATGACATAATTTTTTTTGTTGTCTTCTCTAAAATGGTTATTTCTTGTACATGAAAGTGAATTCTTGTGTTTTAAGTGTTCTTACTCTCAAGAGGCTGATAACATTAAGAATAGGGAAATTCACAACTTAGGAAACCTTAGTAAGAGCTCATCGGTGAAAGAAAAGGAGATTTATCCCAATAAGGATGAATCTCCTGAGCATGAAGAGACTAAGCAAGTGTTAATTGTCAAACCAGTCACTGTGATGACTATTAATACTAGTCACGTTTCTGAACCTACTAATGTTAAGACTAGCATTAAAATAGGGAGATTAAGAGCAACAAAAGAGTTAAGACTAACACAAATTGCTATAACCCCCTATTCCCTTTAGTGCAGATAATCCGAATAGAAAAGAGAAATCAGGAAAATCAGCAGTAGGAAATCATAGAAAAAAAAAGGTTCTAGCTTAGGTAGGGTCAAGCTAGTGACTTTAAAAGAGCCCTGGAGAGAGATTTATCTCTCTTAAAAAAACAATTGAATTTGGCGCGTAGGCAAAACACGCCGCGTGTGAATCCACGTTTCTCCCAAAACTCCCAAATCCAAACTTGGCCCGTTTTCACTACTCTTCATAATCACTTTTTCACTCATGGGTTATGATTCCAAACACCCCTTTTCTTTTTTTTAACTTTTTCACTTAAAAATCCATTCCTTAAACCTCTTAAACCTTTTTCTTTGTTTTCAAAATTAGTAACCCATTCTTTAAACCCTTCTTCCTCCTTTTTGATTTCTCTACCCGTTAACCCATAATCATGACCCCAACTTAAGTTTTAAACACTTTTCATCATCACAAACACTACCCAATTGAATCTCTACCAACAGTATTCAACAAAAATCATAATGTAATGTCAGTTAAATGTTGGAGTCCTGCTGCTTAACAAGTTTGAATTTACCCCATTCAGGGGTAAGACAATTGTTGTAGTTGGAAGCTACATTTTCGAATGTAATGTAATGTAATGACTCGTCTATATAAGTTAGGAACATGTATTATTGAGAATCAGCTATATAAGTTATAATATCGAATACCTTCGTATAAGATTTAATCAGTCTTTATTAGAATATACAATTTTTATTCGAATTCACGTTAGATTTAATCATTCTTTATTCGAATACGCAATTTTTAATCGAAATTATTCAAAACGCGATTTTTATGAAAAATACCATAATGTCAAGCAAAATGTAGCAAAATGTGCGCGACATATAAAAAAACCATAAAAAAAGATCCAAACACAATTAGGCATTAGAAGCCATTACATTCATTCATCTTCCTCGTCACACAAGTCAATTGGGTTGCCCGCTACAGTCCCTGGGGCATCTGCTTTTGGTTGAGGACCAAAATAGCATGTCCTCCCACTCCTTCTCAACCTCGACTAATTGTAGACCAGCACCTTCAAATTCTTCTTTTTTACGGAACCATCACATGTGGTTCCGTGCCAAGTCATAGGTGACTTTTCTTTATTCTTGTCATCACCCTCCTTTTTGTTCAACTCAACATTTCCTTGATTCTGAGACATATCTACATAAACAAATTGACGATCAAAACCTAAACTAATTGTAACGATTCTACAATAATTCATCAATAATTAAACTAATCCAAAAATTATACCATAACTAATCGTAACAAGTCTATCACAAATTCATAACAACAAAAATTCATAACAAAACTTAACTAATCGTAACGATTATACAACAATTCTAACAACAATTCTAACCTAAACCTAATTTATCATAAAATCAAAACCTAAACCTATCAATTCTATCAGCCTAAACTATCATAGCATCATAAAATCAATAAAACCTCTATAATCGCAATTTAACCAAAAAAAAACTAACAAATCAATCACAAAATAGCAATGCAATAGGATTCAAAAAACTTACTTGATTTTGTGCTTGAAATTGACTTGGAATGGCTTATGCTTTGTGAAATTCGCACCTATGGAAGCAAAAAACGCAACAATGGAGTTTTGGAAACTCCTATGTCTGTTCTGTTCTTATGTTACGAACACAACGACAGTTAACTACCGCTGACACCAGTGGCAGTTAACTGCTGCCGGTTAGCCCAACGGTAGTTAACTACCGCTGGGGGCATTTGGGTAATTTTCTTGTGTCATTGTGAAGTTATCAATGTCAGAAAAGCAATTTTCAGACTTTATAAAAACTACACATCCCATATCTATAAACTCCGTAGGACTAAATCTATCCTTTCAAACTCAACACAATGAAGGTGTTGGAAGGCTGCAATGTAGGCAACCCAAATACCGCAATTAGACGACTAGGGATGGACCGCAATAAAAATGAAATTTCCAACAAACTTTAATCTCCGAGAGAAAGGTGGAACTAGTTTTAATGTTATTTCTCGTTGATTGGAAATAGGTACTAAAATATACATGGACTTACATGTTGTGTAGCCGCAACTTGTTTAGATATAATGAGAAATTAAGTCCACAACACAAGAGGAGAATGAAGACTTTTGCTTATGTTGTCTATGGCTCTGTATGTTCACAGTATTCAATATATATCAATGTTTTGATTTCTTTGGCAATAGTGATGACATATTTGTCGACAAATTTTAGTGTGAAAAATGTCAACTTTTGTAATATATGATGCTTTCTATGTTGTCTCTAATTACTAAAAAGAAAAAACAGTACTGTAACTATATTAAAATGTTTTCATTAACATATTAGATTGTCTTTTCAACTAATCACATCTTCCATTCTAGTACTCAATCACTTATAAAATAGTTACAATCCTTATATTGAAATCATAGATTAGAAAATGTCCTGAAAAGTTAACATATACTCTTTACTTGGCTTGGTTATAGGGTTTAGGAAAATCCTAACATGATATATAAGAAAACACGAATTAAAAGAATTTCTTGAATTAAATTGAGGTATAATGATTTGTCTGAATCTCTTTCTATGATAATATTAACATAAATAAATAAATATTACCCTATACTCATATGATATACATATACAATGCTGACATAAATATGTCATTTCAAAATGTAAAATAAAAATGCTGTTTTAGCCATTGCCTAGACTTTGTATTTGAATTTTCCATTCCTGTTCTATGTTCTAAGTCAGTAAAATTGAGCCTAACAGGGAAAGGAAATAATCAGAATTCCCAAAAATTCATGTTCTCTTCAAACCGAAAACTTCCGGTTCCTTCCTACATTTGAAAAATATGGAATCAGTGAGTAGATGAAAATTTACACTATCAGCAATTCACAACCAATCATATGTACGAGTTTAGAAGTAGTTATCGTTAAAGTTAAATGGTTTTAATGATCTAAAAATTACGAGTGTAAAAAATCTTTACACTGACGACGGCGCATATAAATTAAAATCATATAGGAAATGCAAGATGTTACCTGAAAAATATGATAACACATCATTCAGTTTTGTAAGTGTCTTTCTTTCCAGCAAGAATCATTGAAATCTGAAGTCCTCTACTAAATGCTTGATTGAATAGCAACCGGGTTTGGAACTCCGACACAAACGGGAACCACGATAAAACAGCTGTTGGCATGAAAATTATCAATCCCATTACATATTCATATGCTCTTGAAAGCTCTCTCACTGAAGCCCATAGTTTCGCCCACTTCAAGAGTCCCCTGCATGTTTGTGCAATCTTGATTGCAAAAGAGAAAGAAAAAAATGTTATAGCTTCAGGGATTAAAACCATATTTAAAACGCAACTTTTTTTTGCAGAGACTAAAACAAAAAGAAGCAAATTTATATATCGTACAATAGCAACTCGGAAAAATGAGCAAACATGGTCGTTAGATATGATGCAGAAAAAATTAGCTTACCAGAATAATGGCCCATCCAGAGGGCATGAAGGCAAGAACGGAAGCAAACAAATCTGATACCGTAAGCGCACACACAACAAATAACACTGCCATTACTGACAAGAAGCCGAGAAACAGAAGTGCCTTGAGAATACGGAACATGAGCTGAAAGTCGGTACCAAATCTTCGTCTACCCATGGAAACCATCTGATGCCCATATGAAAGTTAATCCAAACATCAGAAATTAGATTTATTCATGCTGTAATTTTAACTATGCTAAACTAAAGCTCGTCTTGCTTGATCAAAAAGAAATGTTTTTTGACTAAAATTTGTATGCTATTAGGCTTTAACTTAAGCAATAGTACATCCGATATGCTCTGAGTTACAAAAGTACATACCTTCAAGACAATAAGGACTATAACTAAAACAACCCAAGAAAGTGCGAATACCTACAATAAGAAAAACCGAAGGTAGTTAGACGGAGGGGTAAAATTTGCAAAAATTAAGATAGAACAAAGAAAACAAGTTGTTGTACCAGAATATTTTTGCTACGACGCGCAATATTCAGGTGGTAGACGATTCCATATTGGTAGATAAAGAAGCGGCATGCAAGAACAATCTCAAGTATTTTCCCTCGGACATTGGAGTATTTCAGATGTTCATTTTCTTCATCCCACCAAGATTCCCAGCTTTTATCAGATGGAATACCAATACCACCACGGTTTCCCATCCACCGCTTCCAATCACTCCAATCATCCACCGTTTTTTGCCAATCAAAGCCAGAAGGATTGAACAAGAATGGAGCAAATAACCAAGAAATGGCCAAAAACCACATTGAGATTGTGATGAAGAAATAAAGAGTTGAGCTTCGGTATGATTCGCCATAGACTTCATAAATGATCAACAATATAAGTATCTCGAGTCCCTTCACAAAGTGACTTCGGGAGTACATCCTGTAATTATCAGCAAACTTTGCGTGGAAGACAACGAATCCCCGACCAGTTGGTCTATATTTAGAGCCTCCATGCAAGAGCGTTCTTCCATAGTAATGAGCTTTCGTTCCAAGCTGGAAAGTAAAGAACACAGAGGCTAATTGCAGTTGCATGATAATGAAATCACCCAAGGCAGTCCGAAATCCCTTCTCCAAACCAATTTCCATAACCATGGGAAGCACCAGCAGCAAGCCTAACTGAACAACAGACTGAGATGCCAAGGCTTGTTCGAGGGCTTTGCTCTCATGTATGTTTGAACTTGAAATAATTTCTCTTTCAACTCCACTTAATACCATATATAATCGTCCATATAAGAACACATACACAGTCAGCACGGTTATCTGAATAATGTGTCACATCCAAATAAATGCGTTAGTGTAAACCCATTTTAATCAACGAAAAATAAGATTTATGTGCTTTCATAATCAATCAAGTCCTATTGATATCATACTTAGTCGTCTAATCAAATTTGTGATTGTATTGTACCTCACTCAAGTTGTAGGAACAATGATGTATCACATCATGAATACATGTTAGTTCATTGAAATCAATTTATATAGCTCAGAGCACAGTATAATCCATTTACAAGTTTATTTATGGATTTCTAATGTCCTTTATTTTATTCTTTATTCTTAAACTAGGAAGTGTGTGCAACAAAATCTAACTCGTACATCGGATGAAAGCATGATATACTCAAGTTCAGCAAAGTACATTCTATGAATGTAATATTACTATTAGCAATTAACTCTCATGATACGATCCTCAAAAGACAATTTAAAAAATTACCATGCTACTGAAATAGAATCCAACAGTGGTGAAGTAGAATGACAACATTCTGAAGAAGTCAAATCGTCTTCCAAGACGATAAACATCACGGCAAAGTGTTTGTTCTCCATTTCCATTAGCAACCTTAGCCTCAAAGAGTGAAATCTGATTCAGGCCAACATCTCGCCCCTTACCAACTTGTATGTACTCATGATGTGTAATATATCCTTGGCGTAGAGTTGAATTATACCCTATAGATGTTAAAAAGCACAATAAGTGAAAGTTTCCATTCATCGAATAGAGTGTTTCTACTCAACCTTGACGTACCTGCAAATATATCCTCGCTTAAGTTGATAGTCTTTGATGCTTTGCTTATGCCACCTCTAGTTATGTGGAAGATTCTGTCAAATATATCTGGATGACCATAATGAAATCGGACCCTGCATATTCAGGAACGTGGATTACTTAACACATGTAACAAAAAAATTTACTATGCAAGGAAACATACAAGATAAGGCTGTTGATGAAAACATTGATTTTTTTTTTTATTTTCTGTATTTTTTGTATAGGATATTTATCTGATTAACAAGGGTAAAGGTATATCGAAAACAAAACAATTCATAATAAAAACGCCGCTAATCAGAACAAAAAGACTTTCCTAAGTAAAGCAGATAAGAATTAAAATTGAAACTATAATTAATGAAACATAATGTGCATATTGAATACATTTTCAAAGATATTCTTAAATTCAATTCGATTTCATAACAAAGTAGACAAAGGAAACTGATAATAACTTGCATGCATAATCAAATTTGAAAGCAGTTAAGGAGAAACAAATTGGGACTTACTTTAAAGGATTTGCCAAAACTCGCTGTCCAATGGTCACAAAACTGGTCTCCTGGTTTGACATAAACCAAGCAAGTGATGAAACACTGCAAATAAGAAACATGATATAAGCATATATAATAAATAACATTTTTGATAATAAAAACATGTTAAATTGGTCATGAAGTAATTAATTCATATAAAGTTAAATACAAGATAAATACTGTAACAAGGCAAACCTTCCGGTAAATATATGCTCTCTTAAACCCAAGATAGTTGGTTTCCTTTGCCCTTTATGTGCGTGGAATTCTTCCAATACATTTCTCATTTTGAAAGCTTCTTCATAGTAATTATCCTATAAAGAGAGAATGAGCATTGAGTTATACAGAAAACGCTTCTTAGTTATTTTTTAAATTAAAGTCCAAGGAACAGTTACCTGATTCATGTCGATGGTCTGCAAAGCTTCTCCACGAGTAAATATAATGGCATGATTTTGGTTTTCAGGTTTCCCTTCACCAATTTCCGTCGGAGGACCAGGAAGCTTGATGCGATATATTTCCTATCAATACAACATAGAATCATTATGACAAACCCTTAAGCCAACTTGATCATACTCAACCTTATCTAAACAGATTCTATTTTAATTTTTTTTTTATAGATTTGTCCATACCTGATCATACTTCTCCCCTCCCTTGACAAGGACAGAATAATAGACTTTCTTTCCCCCTTTTGTGTCTTCTGTTTCGTCTATGTAAGCAACACGAAGGGCTGAGTGCCTGCATTGAAAGTTCCACTTTACTATCATCGATCCCAATTTAGTTTACAAACGACCTTATACAGTTGACTAAAACAGTTGTATGGACTTACGTGACCATTAGATTGAGAATATTATTGTAGCAGCTTCTGTCAAAAGTATTTTTAGACTTTTTTTGAGAACCATACAGTTGACAAGAAACAACATAGGTGAACTTTAAATCAGCCAAAGCTTTCGCTTGTTCAAGCCTCTTATCTCTTTCATTATAATCAAATGACCGGGGGCCTTCAGAAATACCTACATTAGACATGTTGTAGAGTTCTTTCGTAAATGAATGGTTTCCGCTAAATCTTGGGATTTGAATTTGAAAATCAGCACATCAAATAGTGAACTTACCACTATCGCCCGCGTTTTCTATGAGGTACTGAAGGAGTAACGCTTGCCAATAGTACATCATTCCTCTGACTACAAGAAAACAAATAGAAAAAGTCGGAAAATTAACATCTAAATTGGAATATCCGTGTGTGTGTGTGTGTGTGTGTGTATCTGTGTGTGTGTGCGTGGGCGTGTGTGACATTCACACTATGATCAAGACCTGTTCGAGACAGTGTCTGTCCTCTGTAAGATGCCCACTGACGAACATACTCCTCCCTATCTTCTTCAAGATTTTCAGTTTTTATGCGCTCATCAAAATTGGCCCATTCATCTGCATTTCATTAATGTATGGCAATAATATGAGTGGAAATGCATTAAAGAAAAAGAAATGACAACGAAGCATATAAAAGCAATACTCACCAGGATATATCTTTGTTAGGTAGAATAAAATTGAAATTCCATCTTCATTTTCCTTTTTGAGTTCATCATTGGAATATTGAACATTCTCTTTGTAATATGGTGTTAGAACACTGAAGCAGAAATCAGAGAAATTACACATCATGGAAATATAAGAAAATGAAAATAAAAAGATATAATAATGACTAACCTGAAGGACAACATATCCCGGACTTTAGGAGCCTTTGGCATATTCATAAACAAGGAGTTTGCAAAGAATGTAATACGGCGGCGGGCTTCAATATTTTGTGGCACATTTATAGCCGATTCTTTGACTGTTAAAAGCAAGTGAAGCCTAATAACCTACAGAAATAAAATGAAACGAAACGGAGAATAATAAGTAACAGCTTAATTGAAAAGAATAATGTAATATGTTTAGTTGAGTTTGGAAAGATAAGACCACCTTCTCCATCACTGATCTCTTCTGTGTAAAAGAAGTGTCGATGTTAACAAACCTCTGCTGTTTGTCTACATTATGCTGAGGTGTTTGCAGAATTCTGAAGAAAACAAGAACCAAGCCAATATCATAAACCATTATATATTATAGTTTTAAAAAAGAAAATCCATATACTAATATCTGTCGAAATCAATTCAAACGTACACATGGCCATCAACCATAACATCCTGTATGATAATTTCTACAATATCCTGTAACACATTGACTATCTGAGACTCCGGCTTGCTGTCTTCAGCTCGCTGCCAACAGAAAGGGTAAAAAAATTAGAAGACCTCAATAAGTCCATCATGAAGGAATTGAACTATATAGTAACAAAATAATGGCAAAAAGTTACCAATAAAGTTAAGAATTTCTCCAACTTCTCACTGAGTGAAGGCAAGCCACTCATCTTGAATTCTTTGACAAATACTTCGTCTTCTATGCATTCTTCAACTTTGGCGCATATGAGCTCTATGAAACTATATCATACAAGAAATAAACCAAAAATCATGAGGATTATATTAAGAAAAAAATCAAACGGGCAAACAGAGGCTATCAGGTAATTTTTTTCCGATACTTACTGCCTATCTTCTGCACTTAGCAGAAGGCTCAGTATGATGTCCTTGAGAGTCTCATAGCATTCGACAACTGCTGAGTACATATAACCATCGCTCTTAATCTTTTTAAACAATTCAGCATCGTCGTCCTTCTTATAATCTTTTGCCATGTCCACAGCTATCGGAATCTATCACATATTCAAAGCGGTTTAGGAAGAAAACAAAAGACACTGTAAATAAATTAATGTAAACCAGTGTTGTCAAACATCGGCCATAGTGGATTTCTTCACAACCACCATGACCAATTTCTGAATGATGGTGGAAACATGGTGTTTTATGGCGGATTTTTTCCTTTCAGCCATGGTCCGCTATCTGCAATCGACAACACTGATATAAACTATTGGCCTTACAGAGCAACTCAAATGACATACCTTGCTAGCAAGCAAGAATGGAGGCCACTGGATGACAGAAACATCAATTGAACTGTATGGAACGAGAAGCAAATCTCTATCCCTGGAAAGTTAGTAGTCAAGAGATTATACACTTGAAATTCAAAAATCTCAAGAAAGATATTTTAGCGAAGAAGCAGTTTGAATTTGAACCTGTTACTGATGAGGTCTTCCTCTCTCATAGAATTTATAAACTCATTCCAAACCTGAGAGAAGTATGCAATATTATCCCGTTCATATGCATCATCCTGCAAAAGAAACTCCATTAGTAAGGTTCCTCTTGAATAATTTCATCATGAATAAGTACAGCATGTCGAAACATGAAATGCCGTACCGATTCCTCTTGTATATTCTTTCTGTTTCTTCCAGTCCAAAAGCTTTCACTGAATGCTTTTGGTACAGATTGGAATCTGGACCGGAGCATTCCGAGTGTCCTTATCTAAGAGATGCAAAAATGTTTACGAAGATAATTAACAGAAAAGATAACATCAATATGAATTTAGTACTGTCATTATCAGAAAAAAAAGGTCAAATATTTTAAGAAGACTGCGATATTTTTGTTCTCAAGGATGTTACATAAGTTATTGCAATGCTACACATACCTCACCCAAATGGCTGAAAGCTCCAATAATCCCACCAAACAAAGTGGCATAAATGGCATACCATATTTGAGTATCCATAAAATAAACCTATATTAAAGAAGCATTTAAAAACGGAATGAATTAAGTCGAAAAAATGTTGAAAGCAATGAAAATAGATAAAGTTTGTCAATCAAAATTGCTGTTCCACAACTCACCAGGATAATTGGAGCCCATATTGATATGACAACACTTAAATTGTGCATATCTGTAACATTTACAGAATGTGAGTTGAAGATATAGCTATAAGTCTATAACAGAATATGTACACAGATTGCGAAAGAGTCATAAAGTGTTACCGTTCTCTGGAAAGACTTCATGCCACTGGTAGTTATCTATATGCATTGCCATGATTAACTTTGTTGGTTCAATGAGGGGTGCTATCTATTAAAAGGATAGTTTATTAGATCAGAGAAACAAATATAATGAATTACAATTTAAAATAAGTATTTTGTTAGAATCGGTGTATTGTAGCCGATCTATAAATGGTGGTTGTGTTTGTACTTCGAATCAAATTCATTACTAATACTGGACTGAGATATGTAACAAAAAATACAAAGCACGCAATTTACGGAGATAATACCTCCACATAGTAACTGAATGCTAGCTTACTAATCAGAAGCATGACCCAGAAGAGGGTGTACCTGCCAAAACAAAATGTATGTTATAGCGGAAATGATATAAAGAGAAGAAATTAATAATGGATGCATAATATATGCGTGCAACATTCAGAAGAATATAATCGGCACTAAAAGGAATTTGCTAAGAATTTATCTCTTACTTTACTAGTGAAAACATGCTCTCATGCATTCCCCGACCAACATACAACTTCGGCTGCAGTAAAAGTCAAAGTTAGATAAACGAAGCATCTGGATAAAGGTAAAATGGCCTAAAAACATAAACGCGTGTGTTTCTGACCTGAGCCCACCACATTAATAGGGTAACGATTCGCATATTTGAGCGCTCCAATGTTCTCCGGATAGGTGGAAGGAAAAACAGTAGTGCAGCCACTATATTTGGAATCATATAAATCGCAACAGCCCAATAATAAATTGACTGGGGCCCCCAGTCCCCAGCCCAATTGGTGACAAATTGTATTAGACCAGTTGGATTCTGCAGAGAACTGCTAAAACAGACTGGCAAAACAACAACCCAAATTGCTGCTACCACAAACTTCAGAAAATACCGAAGCAACTGAGTAAATTTCATGTTCCTCAATGCATTCCAGATAAGAATAATATCAATAGTTACTGCAATTAGACAATATATGAAAAAGTTAAAAAAAATCACAATAGAAGTTGCACTTTATACAACATAAAGAATAAAGATACCTAAAGGCACTTGATGCCACAAACTTCATTTCCGATTTTAGTGTTTTTTTTCCAAGTGTATGTTGCGGATATTTCATTTACCGATGTTTTCCTGCTAATCTTTCCACACATTGATATTTTTCCTGCTATTGTTTCCAACTACTGTCATGACCTAAGCCTTCAGGTTGAATCAAACACTTGATATGATACTATTATACTATCCTATTATTATCCAGCTCTCTTATCATATTCGTTCCTATTGACCCTGATCATCGAATGGGCCCTAAAGGATATTTTACCCTTCAGTAGATGCAGAAAAAAGCAAATATATATAGGAGTTTAGTACCTTGAAAGAAATTGAGAATAGCATATGTTATAAATATACTAGAAACATTTTTGAATACATCCTCATCAGTGAGCACTCCAACAAGTCCCAAGTTACTCCATGAAATTATAATCATTGCCTGTAAAAAATTATTGTCATAAATGAAAGAAAATTTGCATGGTAAAATTCCAAGTCTTAACCAAATGCAAGTGTTTTCAGGTAAAGGCAACATAAAAAGAAGGACTGCAAGTCCAAGTATTAAGGTTACCTGTAAAGCCAATATGAAAAAAATCCACATTCGATCAAAACTCCTATAAAGATGCAAATACGTACGAACTTCAACAAAATTGGTTTTAGGCTTCTTCTTCCCAGGTACAGTGGTGGTACGGCCACGGCCCTGCCACATGAATTTATACTTCAATAAAGGTCTCTAAAAAAGTAATGTAGGTTCCAATTGAAACAAGTTTATACAAACTTATCCAAGAAATTAGAACAAGACCAATGCTTCCCAAAAATACCAAAAAGTTTAATCCAGTTTAATCACGCAACCATGTCAATTTATGTATTCACATCGCTTATCAGAAAATGCAATGAGAAAATAGATATAGACCTGATTGGCTGTCTGTGTCTCATCTTTATGCCTGAAAAAGTCTGAGTTGAGATTCATTGGCCAACCTAGCTTAAAACATTTGTCAGACCTGGAAAAAGGACAGATTTGAGCTTATTGGTATCCAGAAAACCTAAAAACAGTTTCTTGCAATGCTTTGAGTATTTTATTATATGATATGTAATTAAAATATCAGTAGAAGATTTACCAAAAATATTCATTAAGATCATCATAGTTTCTCCAGTTGGAATGACTCGCCTTGCCTTTGTTACTTCTTTTTGCTTCCTTTGTTACCAAACACAGAAAATTAGTTTAAGGAACGCGTTTGAAAACATGCATAAACGACTAATGAATCATTTATGTAGCATACATACCTTCATTAAAACATCATACAGTGGTGTAATAACTTCCCTCAAAAAATGTTCATCATCACGCGTTACTATCTGATATGCATCCCCACTCACTTGATAGGCATTGCTATATAAAATTCCAAAGACATCGTTGCACATCTTTGGGAGGAAGAAAAAAGAGTTATCATGATAGGCTCATAGGAACAACAGAAGAATGATGAATGATGCAACATTAATAAAGTTTGAATTAGGGTTATGGAAAACTTACATGATGGAATATATAGCAAAGACATTCAGGCATAAAGCGGATATTTGAAGCTTCTCCCCATATTAGAAGATAAAGTGCAATGTAAATCAGTTCTAATTGTTGTCTGTCTTGACCATCTGAATACCTAGTGTTAAACAAATTGCATGTACCAAAATGAGTCAGAGCTATTATACAGAATGAAATTTAGGATACACGCATTCACTTCTATAACTCGTAAATCATTGTAGTACCTAATATTTGATTTACAACGCACATAATGACACCACGACTCATAATTTTTGAAAGTTGTGGCCATCAACTTCTCTATAGTTTCTTCACGGATCTGCAAAAAAACTCTTCTTTAGTGTTCAGTACAATGATTGATGAGAAGTATAATTAAAGAATTTAAGTTTAGCATTACCCTGGCTATCCAATATATTACGTTAAAAAGCATACATAAAAAAGCGGAAACTTTCTGAAGAAATAATGATTTACCTCATTAGATGCAGGGCTATTCCTTATGTCTATGTTGGCAAGCAATAATATAAGGTGCTCCCTTTGATTTGCCACATTTCCTTTCTTTTTATTCCAAAATTCACAATACATTAAATTAGATTATTCACTGGTTATACACATAAAAATTAAATATAAACAATATTTTTCATTGGCAAACTATACATAGAAGAGAAATATTCATTACCTGAAATCCAAAAATGGAGGCAATCCAATCAAGTATATCATTTACATTTTTAACCCTCTCCATAGGCATTGTAGAATCATCATTATCAGGTCTTGAATGAATGATAGGCATTGGAAGATTATCCACCTTACTTAAAGCAGCAATTGCAGCTTTGATCTATAATTTCATAGAAAAGAGAGGGAAAAAAAACACAAGTAAATTAGGAAGGTAATATCATTAGCAGTAGCAAAAATGAAAATCCATGTATGCGACATACAAACCTCGGGAAGCTCCATGATCACTGGTTTAACACCGACAGCATATAATGGAAGGATATTATAATGCTCATACTGTCCCCTCTTATTCTCAACATCTGCAGCATATCTTTTTGTCTGGCATAAAAATAACATTCTCAGTACATGTTCCCACCATTCTTATATAAAAAGTATCAGAAGATGGTAACATAATAAAATAAAAACACACCTTCTCCTCAATAGTTTGTGGAGTTAGCAAAGTCTTCAGTACTTCATACAACACAGTTGCAATCTGAACATTCCTAACCATTTCCTCCCTACAAAAGAAAATTCAGAAGATAAGATAAATGTAAAATGACACGATTCACACAACGTGCAAAAGCAAGTTTACGTAAGATCAATCAAGCCTTACGGTTTTTTAGTAAATTCACCATCCCGGATTCTCTTCTCGTAGAAATATTGGTAGTAATTCTGTAGCTCCTTGGCATCACTTCTTTTAGTATGTTTCTCTGTAAGCTCTCCTTCCTGCAACCATGAGACACTCATCATTACCAGCTTGGACACAAATAAGAAGTAATGTAAAATATTGAAGAATAGCGAGAAATCAAAACTAGTCAGTTTACCTTTTCAAGTTTGTGCAACAGGTAAGTCTTGAATTGACGAACACCACGTCCACTTGATGTTGGATCCATTGTATGAGCCTTCTCAAATGCATGAAAGCGGCCTAATTAAACAAAGAAAATATATTAATATATAATATACTCTTCTGCCAATAAGTTGACAGCATCTTTTACATGATGTATTAAGTAACTAGTTAGGCTTCCATTTTTGTTTTCTAAGTTCTACTTTTTAGATATTGAATGTGAACTTGTTGACTTTAAAACTGTCTTTGATGTCAAAGTAACAATTCAGTAACCAGAGTTGGTTTTCTCATTTTCATATGAACAATGGTTCTTAACAAGATCAGCAGCAACTTTATCTACTGAAAATTCAGATAAGTAAGTATAATCATGAGCATTGTTGTCAAAATCCCGACTTAAATCCTAAAATTCAGGATTTTGTGACTTTATTCACCTTCAACGACTCAAATCTATAGCAGAATCCCAAAACAGGCAAAATCCTAGTAAAATCGCACAAAATCGTGAAATTCATACAAAATCACAGGATTTTGTCCATTTTTTCTAGTCATTTATGTATAAGTATTTTGTGGACTTTAAACCGAGTCATTTATGACTATTTACATTTTATAACATATATTTAGCATTATTTTTATTTTGGTAGAATCCATCGATTCTGATTGCAATTTTACGATTTTCGCTTTTGCTTTTTCCTTTCGACCTGAAGCAAAATCCCGATTTTGACAACCTTGACCATGAGAAAAGTGAAAAATGTAAAAACTAACATAAATGTCATAACAGTGAGGTTTTTCTCCAAAACCTGTTATCTCCACAGCAACAAAAGCAATAAGTGTCCAAAAAAGTAGAATTGTCATGTTAGTGACAACTGACAAACAAAAACTTGCTTTCATGTTGCTCAACAACCAAATCCTATTAACTACTTAATGTATGAAGTCAGTGCTGGATGCATCTCTCAATTTGGATCAGCTTCTTTTGATCAACACCAACGACCATCGAAGAATTAACATAAGAACCTAAATTTTTCAACCACTATATCTTAACAGCTCTTCTAATCTTTTACCCCTCATAAAAGATTTCTTCTTTAATCCTTCTCCCTCTAAAAAATTATAATCTTGCAATAAAGAGTGATACAAATTTTAGATTTCAAGTGTTTCCAAATAGAATGTTACATCTCCCCCTTTCTTCCTCTCTCTCTTCTCTCCTTCTCAAACCCTAGCCGTCACCCTTTTCTTCTTCTTATTGTCAAAGGGGTGATTTAGGGTCAAATTTAGGGTCAATTTTGACCAAAAACCGAATTGTTTTTCCTTCTATCCTAATTGAATAAGTGATTTCAAATATTTTCTGTTTTCTTTCGTTTGTTTTTGTGATTTCGTCGTCCTTGAACGACTCTGTTTGTTTTGATTTCTCGTCTTTGTGCAGTGTGTTTTTGATTTCCCGTCTTAGTGCGGTGTTTATTTGATTCAGGTTGAAAGATTAGCTTTGAGCAAGTGCAGATCCGATCAATGACAATGACTTTGGCGTCGTCGATGTTGCAGATCTGGAGACATGAGTATTCCGGAGATATGAATATTATTAGTCATATTTGTAGCCATAGGTACTTTGCCGTTTTATGCTATTAACATCGATGTTGTGAGTTTGTTCACAGATTCATCCTTTTTGTTTTTAGCGAATTTG
>Ga0315915_1005200_pt1 | contig 16257 bp, 12 predicted proteins | sample MpolbnodulesMG_FD_207738 | JGI IMG/M metagenome (GOLD analysis project Ga0315915, IMG submission 207738) | Medicago polymorpha root nodule microbial communities from Los Angeles, California, United States - branched nodules | ecosystem: Host-associated > Plants > Roots > Nodule | place: USA... | reverse complement strand
GACTTAAGCCACTTGAAATTAATAAGTGATGGGAACCCAACCTTTGTGATTGGAGATCCCATGAATAAGGTTCATATGGGTAAGAACAAGTCACTTATTGGTTCTGCTAGCACCAAAAATTAGTTAATTAATTTTTGCTCTTGTCCCTTTCCCATGGTGTGTGTGAAAAGTTCTAGACATTGCATTAGTGAGAGGATAAACCTATAAAACTTTTAAGGAATTTCATATCCCTTATGGGTGGTGTATGATTTGCAGCATACACTTGATGAAATCACCTATGTGAGTGTCAAGTGGGGTAGCTTGTATGAGATCTTGGCGAAATCTCTGGAGCACTCATGAAATAATCTAGGCACGCGCACGGCCTATTAGCGCACCAACAGCGCCAACGGCGAGAATTGTGAGGGTGTGATGCGAATGGTATACCGCTAACATACACCAAGTGATTTTGGTTCATATAGCTTGCTATACCAACTTCACCGTGTGTTAAGTATTATCATTCTAGGGTTGGTTCATATAGCTTGCTACACCAATATGATGCATCACATCCAGGATGTTAACCCAGGAAGTCCTTTTTCTAATTTCTTTTAAACTTTTGAAATATGTGGGGGATTGTTGTAAATTTTGAATATATTTCAAAAGTTTCAAATATTTTGTGTCCCATATTTTCAATTGAGAAATATAGAAAAATATTTTAAAAGAAAACTGTTGTCATATTATTAATTATAATATTTGACTTGGTCTAATTCTTTTGGCTACAACATTTTAACTTGAATTAGTCCAAGGATATTTACTTTCATCTTAAAGAGTAATTAAGGCACATGGTTTTTAAGTTGTAACTGAAATAAAATTGTTAAGGCACGTTATAGTTGCTGTTATTTTTTTGAGAAGATTGTGCCTTTATGCTCAGGAGAAAACTGCCCATTTTCATATAGAGGTTACGTTCCTTTTTTTATTCCAATAACAAGTACACCGTTTTTCATATATATGAAAACTTATGAAGTACCTTTAAAAGATGCTCTCTTCCATAAGTTTATAACACAACTTTGGGTTATCATCTTCATGAAAATATATTCTTGCTAGTTCTGTTTCCTCAATTCTACGTTAAGAAGGGTCTGTTAAATCCTGGGGGATTAGCGTATAATTACACGGAAAATCCTTAAGGACAATGCGATCAGCACGTCTCAGACTACTTCACTGCTTGTTCGTTCTACAGATCTTGATAGTTGATTCCGTAGCAGGTTTGATTTGATGTTCAAAGATGTTGATAGAGCTGTGGTCGGTGATCTAATTCGATAACAATACCAATAAAGATAAGTTTCATTGAAATCTCTTTTGTTTATGTTTTATTGATTCTTTATTTATATATTGATTATTATTTATAGAGATAATCTGAAGCCTAATTTTACAACAAGTGAAAATAGGAAAAGGAAATAAAAATAACTAGAATATGGGAGACCAAAATTAAAACCACCAAAACCCATGCTAAATAAGTATACAATCACTCCTAACTTTAGAGTTGTAATGCTATGCTTTTAGAGAAAAAATTTATGTGTCTTTTCGATTTTTACCTTTGTGATTTAGATGTAACCACAATAAACTCAGCACTAGTGACAGTAGCCCCAATTTGGCGAGTGTTTCTATATCATGAATAACATTGAATATGAAATTATAGCATCAATAGGAATTGAATCCACGTACTTGCCAGCAACACTTATCAGCTCCCTTTGTCTTATGGGCTAGATGACCAAGTGATGAACCTGCTATCAGAGACAAATAAAGAACTTCGTGATTGAAACCAAACAAGAGATTCATAGTAGTGTTGAAGATAGGGCAGTCCTCCAGTGCATTACCAATCACTCCAATGTCTTCAACCAGCACCCCACAACAACTTCTTCAACTTGTGGGGCGCATCTTCAACATGAGCATCATCAACACGATCATGCGAAGTTCTTCACCCTCATCCAAATGTTGCTTTTAAGAGTTTTTAGGAATATATTTTATTACTTTTTTTTGCACGTAGTGGCACACATCTCTTAATCTTGCTCACAGTTAGAATTTCTACAATTGAGTTGAGAATGTCCAATAATGTGGCAAGATGTACAAAACAAAGAAAATCTTTCAAATCAATTGTGACAAATAATACATATCTTTCTCGTTCAACCAAAATGCCCCCATAAAAAGTTTGCACAAGATCAACATAAACAAGAACACAAGCAAAGTGACCTATGAATTTGGAATTGGTTGTTTCATTCAATGATAAAGGGGTCCCTATACCATAGCCAATTGTAAAATTAACCGTTGGCCTCCAAAATTCCCTTGGAAAATTATGAAAGCTTATCCCACATTGTACGTTAGTGTTCTTGACTTATTTTGAATCAAAACATAAGGTCCAACAAATCCAGTTTCAAACTCCATGTTCCAATGGTTTAAACACTTCGTAAATTATATCTTACTTAAATGAGAAAAAAAAATTCAAATAGAATATTTTACCAAGTGGAAACATCATCTACTTGTCAAGATGTTTCTAAAGTTTCAATTGCTTCTCACGAAGAACACCTTCCTTATTCCCGGTAAACAGACAATGAAAGTAAAAATGTAGCACATAAATACACGATACAACTAATTTGATTAAAAAAAAATAACTTCAAATTAAAATATTTTTTTAAAACACAACTTTCATCAATATTTTTGGTTCAACATCAAAAAAGTAAATTATAGCACAATGCATCCTAACAATATGTTTTGAACGACAAATATTATTAATTAGTTTTTTTTAGAGGATTATTAATTAGTTGTTAAATTCCTTTTTTAAAAAATTAGTTGTTAAATATCCCTTTATCTAAATTTGAGTCATGATAACCACCCTATGTGGCAACCCTCCATTATACACCCTTATGTGGTAGTTGTTTAGTGGATGAGAGAGAAATGAGTTGATAAAAGGGAGGAGAAATATAAATAAAAAATGTCATTTGGAGTGGTATGAAAAAAAATGGTGTCAACCCATAATTTTTCTTAAGTTAAGGAGGGGGTGAGGGTGGTGAGAGAAGTTGGTTTAAGGGGAGAGTGGGGTAAATTATTGGCAACAGTGAGTGTACATTATTTTAGTGGACCCTTGGTTTGATGGCGATTGTTTATGGGAAAAGTTTCAGCGTCTGTTTTATTTATGTGTTGATAAAAGTGTTACGGTAGTGGAGATGAGGAGGCTAGGGTGAGGGGTGGATCGGTCAGGGTGGCAGTGGAGAAGGCGTCTCTTTGTTTAGGAGGAGGATCAGTTGGGTGATTGTATTTCTTCGTTATCTAACATTTTTTTGAAGGACAATGTTTGGGAGATGTTACACACTCAAAAATGCATATCATTTAATCTCTCGTAATGAGCATTATATAAGGTGTCATTCTTTGCATGACAAGTTCTTAACAAAAGGATTCCAACAAAAGATAATTTATCTCATCTTAGATGACGATTCCATGAACAAATTATTACGTTGCAATGATCAATCAACAATTTGTTCTTAAGTTGCAATTTTTTTTGGAAGTGTTTGACATTCGATTCATCGGTGGTTGGTTGTATCAATGGCTATCCCGGCTGATGTTGTGGTGCATGCACAACAATCTGGGGGTTCATCTGTGGTTATGAAAGATATTTGTTTGGGTCTTCAAGTTATTTGGATGACAACTATTTGGGTTGTGTGGAAGGAATGCAATGCAAGAATTTCGACATGCAGAGCTTCCATTGGACCAATTATTTGATCGCATTAAACTCCATTCTCGACGGTGGTTGAAATCGTACAAATCTCATAATTTTTACAATTATCACGTATGGTGGTTCAAACTGTTAGTCGAGCTCAGATCTTTTCTTTTGCAATGTTACAGTTTTCTCCCTTTTGACTATCTATTTAGTTATATATTTTTTAAACTCTTTTATTTCCTTTGAGGCACTCTTTATGGAAGTTTAATGTCTTTTTGTTTTTGTTAAAAATAAAAAAAAAGTTGTTAAACTCCTTTAAAAAAAATTAATTAGTGATTTAAATCCAGAATCTAAAACTATCCCCAGCTCAAAACAATTGAATAAAGAGAGGAGCTTTTTTTTTTTCTTCCCTTCAATCAAAATGGCTTCTACTTCTACTGCGACCACCGCTCTCTTCATCTACTCAGAATTCAAACCAAATCTCCCCATTTCCCTTCTTTTGCCACGAATTCATATCTTCAACAAACCCTTATCAATTTCACTTCAACCATCGAACTTCCGTGCAACCCATTTATCACTATGCACTTGTTCCCGCACTCCATTAACACCCTCCACAATTTTCTCACCTCAAACAACTTTAACCAACTTCATTTCACAAAAAGTTGCATTTTTTCTCATTGGGTCGTTCATCTTCATCGCTTGCTTAAGCAGAAAACCCGCTTTTGCAGTTTCAGTACCTTCTGTTGATTCAGCAGAAATTTTGGAGGAGAAGATTTTGGAGAAGGATTCAAGAAATGTGGAGGCTCTTAAAGTGATTGTGTATGGGAAAATTAAGAGAGGGAAGTGTAAAGAAGCTGAGAAGTTTGTGAAGAGGTTGATTGATGTGGAACCAAATGAAGTTGAGTGGAGGCTTTTGCTTGCATTGTGTTATGAGACAATGGGGTATTTGAGTAAGGCTAAAGGATTTTATTTGGAAATATTGGAGAATATGCCTCTTCTTGTTAGAGCTCTTCATGTAATGTTTCGAAATCTATTTATCTGTTTTTGTTTTGATGGAATTTTGAATGTTGGTGTTGAAAGTTTGAATTTTGATTATGATTGAAAAGTTGGATAAGAATGCTTTTTTGTTTAGGTTTGTCAAATTTTGATTAGAAATTTGGAATTTTTATTTGAACGTTGATAAATTATTGACTTTGGGTCTGTTTGGATTGACTTATCTATTGACATCAATAGTTGATAGCTTAATATGAAAACAGTATGACTTTCTTTTATCGTTTGTTGTAAAAATAACTTATATGTAAGCACTTTTATGTTAATTGCTTAATTAAGTTGTTTAGAGAAACAAGTTGTGTTGCTGATTGGTAATCATGGTTATTTGGAGTGCTCATCTAAAAACATTTTTATTAGTTATTACTATGCTATGAAAAAGATATATCTTATGTTATCCTTTATGCAAATATGATTGCATGTTGACATGGCAGTTCATTTTATATCTTCCCTAAGCTCTTAACTCTTTATTTCACGTTGCTCATTCATTAGAATTATACAAAACCCATATGTATGAATTCTGGATGTTGTTTTAGTGTGATGCTTCGAAAGCATGCCTATTATGCTTATATTGTTTTGAGCAATTGAGCCTTAGTTTGTAAATCGAGAAGAGGCCTGTGATTGTAAATTTATGTGATGAATATTAGATGGCGCTAGGCAGTTTCTGACCAATTGTCAAAATAGCAGCTATGGTGTAAAACTGTGCAGTGTTGTTAAATGGCGACGCCGTGACCGGTGTTTTGACGAGCATCATAGTGAACACTGCTTCTTTGACGGCATTTTGTGGTGATACATTTTTTTTAATATATCAGTATCACCACAAAATGCCATCAAAATAGTAATTGTATTACAATTTACAACTCAATATCATGAAATCAATTTACCACGACACTTCATTTGTTTGTTGCGCTGGTTTGCTTACGATTGAGATGAATGATACTCTCTTATCTACAGGGTTTGGCTATGGTGATGCACAAAAACAATGAGGGTCCTGCTGTATTTGAAATGCTGAACAAGGCTTTAGAGTTAGCTATTAATGAAAACAAAGTTACGGAGGAGAGAAATATAAGGATCTTAATTGCACAAATGCGTGTTGTACAGGTGAACTGCAGATTCATTAGTTTTCTCTTCCTTTGCTTATCTACTACGAGTTCAGGATTAACCATGAACAATGTCTTTTTGGAGTAATTATTTGGAAATCATAACATATGTGTGCTTTGCAGGGTGATTTGGAGGAGGGCTTGAAAAGATGTCAAGATTTGATTGATCAAAATCCTCGAGATTTTAGGCCTTATCTTTGCCAGGTGAGTTTGTATGCAAATCATGCACACAATTATTCTTCCTCTGACTTTAATTTTTGCTCTTATTTATGATAATGTCATTTATGATAATGTCATACTTTGCTAATATAGTTCTGTAAGATATGGAATTTATGCAGAAAGATATTCCATTCATGAAATTATTGTATTGATGTGTTAAAAATATGTTGAAGGGAATAATATACAGTCTTCTGGATAAAAAGGAGGAAGCTGCAAAACAGTTTGAAACATATCAAGCTCTTGTGCCTGAAGAGTTTCCACAGCGGGGATTTCTTGATGATATCACCTTAGCAGCAAAAGGAACACCCCCAGTACAGTTTCAGAAGGAATTCAGAAATCAATTTTCTGACCAAAAATAGGCAAGGGAAAAATATAGGATGTTTTCTTCTTAGCTATCTAGCAATAATCAAGAAATGCAATGCAGTAGCACAGCACACTCTTGTAAAGGCAAAATGTTAGACTGCTTTAATGATGAAAGTAAGATTTAGACACGAGGGTACAACGTGAGGCTGGATTCACAAAGCAGCGAACACCTCCTACTCCTGGCAGTGGGAGAATCACATGCCGCTGCCCCTCCAACCCATAATACCTAGTGAGCCTAGCCCCTTGATCCATAATTTTCCCAAGCCGACCCCACTTAGTGGGATAAAGCTTGGCTGTTGTTGTAATGAAGTAGAATGTGTTACATAATTTTCTTTTTCTAGCCCTTGTAGTGCATGGTTTTGAGTCCGAGATTTTGCTTTTCAAGCTCTGTTCAGATCATGTATGTGTTTCACATTTTTTGAGTAGGATGCTTTATCTTGATTGAGAAATGTGTGAATAAGAATTTGTCCGTTGATTGAGAAACACTACGTATGAGAAATGTTTGCATAACAATCTCATGTTAGAGTAATACTACACACTCTTGTTAGCAACCAAGAAATTGTTTTGAAAATAGACAACTACTTATTGTAGGATTAGACAGAATAAAAGAGGGAGATCTCTCCTCTACAATAGAGTCACTGATCTATTAAATCCCACAAATATTAATCTAACTAACTGTAAACAGGGTTCTCAATTTGAAAATGTTAAAAATACAAAAGTTACTCTATCGAAATTTGTAGAAAATTTTGGGTTCACAGTGTACTATTATTCAAAAGCTATTTGTTTTATGCATTTGTCAAGTTTCGTATGTTAGGCTGGCCAGACTTTAGGTATCAGTCTGTGCGCCGGTCACGGCAGAGATTGGGTCATGACACTAACTGCTCTAACGACTCTAATTTCCCTTTATTCTATTGTCTTGGTGATACAATCCCCTCAAAATCAACTGTGTCCTCAAGGTTGCAATCTACTAAATTTCTTCATGTTTAATAGTTGTAGAAGAAAAAAAACTCGGGTTCCCGCTGATGGGTGACAAGGGGTTCTTTCTAACTCCAATTGATCTGTACTTCCTGGAGCACTTATCAAAACACAGTTGTTGTCAAAGAGGATTAGTCTTTCCCAAACACCATAGGAGAAATTCAGCTTGTTAGTGAACCTGGTAACCAATTTCGTCATCAAGTAAATACTTGAGAAAAGCAATCTGAATTGTGATTAGGATAGATATGTTATGGGACCAGTGAACTGTGGCCTCGAATAAGGTTACCTAGAACACCCTGTTTATGGAACCAGAGGTACTAACATCAAATTGAGTTTGACCCATTATATTTAGAATTAGACCTGATTTACAGAATACCCATTTTCCCCTCTATGTTTCTCCTCCACCAAAACCTCCAATGATGACTTTTGGTGTCGCGGTTTTTGCCGCAATTATCATTTCTCCTCTTTTGTTCTCATATCAGCCAACTCTGGATTTTGAATTCCGTAAGCCTTTGCATGAGCATTTCTAGGTTCGACTTCCACCTCGACAACTGGCTCTTCCTCAATTTCTGCAAGTGTACTCTAATTTATGCCTCTTGTTTTTCTAGCACCATTTCCATCAGCCAATAACATTCTTGGTGGTTGTCTCCTTCATAGATTATTTTCTGTTACTGTGACAAGCTCATTCTTGGTGGTTGTACCACGAATCTTGGTGTCTCTTGTTTGCTTCGCACTTGACGAGCTGGGAGTTCCAGCACCTTCTTCATCATTGTCTTTGTTCATATAATGCCGTTTTTTCATCCACTTATTGATACAAATACTCGTAGAATATTAATTTTCCACCATCTCTATTTTTATTGAATCAGATGAAGTGGTCCTTAATAAAAAGCAGAGCTCATGAAGGGAGTACAATTACACATTAATATTTTACCTCATTGTAAAGTCGAACCTATTCCAATAGATTTGGATCACTATCACAAGCAACCGAAACATCTTCTGGAGCTGCGAAAAATGGAAGCATTACAAGTAAGTTTTCTGGTATTTCCTTTACCCATCATCAGTTGGGTATAGAGACGGCGGCGAAGGTCAGAAGAAAATGTCTTCAAATATTCTATTTTTGTAATAATGCTAGGTGAAAAGAAGACAATAAGAACATAAATAATGACACCATCGACACTATTTGGCAAGGTTCTCGCATACTCTATTTTGTCACGCTGACAACAGTCAAAATATTAATTTAGCTTCTTAGACAGCCCAGGTTCAAAATGTGTCATGTCAAGTTCTAACTGTCGAAGTGAAATACTCTTGGAGTATGCAAGACTTCTTCCTTTATCTGATGCAAACTAGGCAACTGCTATTGTCTGATCTACAGAAAAGTATCTGATGAGCAACAATAAAACCATACCTATAATATCTACTTGTGGTAATTGATCAATCGTTTAGGTGTCAGTATCTACAGATATATAACTTGGAATAGTGGTAGTCTTGGGTTCAATTTTAAGTTCTTTGTTGGTTACTTCACCAGCTTTTGGATCACCCTGCAAACAAAGTTCGCAAGGAAGAAATGTCAGTCCACAAACTAATCAAGCAAAACCTTTCCACATACAATGCATTGTAAAGGTGTGATGTACCATCCGTAAAACCTACGGATGATGAAAGCGCAAGCAGTCATAACTATCGTTAAGGATATGAGCCCAACTTATTAATTAATGGCAGTAATTAAAAACTAGGTCAACATAAATATCCAGCTAGAAATATGGTTATGAGAAACAAAAAATAAATAGATACAACAATGGAAGCATAAAATGCTAGGCCTCCATCTGATGTTCGGGTTGGGGCGTGTATTGTGGCTCAGGATCGTTCATCTGAGATGTTCCATTGCCATTAGCACGACATCTCCTACCCTTGCCACCACGCCTGTCCACTCTCCTCTCCGCTTCATTCCTCTCCATCCGCTCTCGCCTAACCGAAACATGCATCACCTGTCTTTGATTTTTTATTTGATCCATACAACATGCAATATCTAATATACGTACAATTAACAAAAATCCACAAAATTGTCAAAAAAATCAGGCAGAAATTGTCATTGATACACTTCGGATTATACAATCCGAACAACAACAACAACCTAGTTTGGATTGTATAATCTGAAGAGCTTTAGTGCCAGTCAGTTACATATTAAGGGAAGGAGACCTAATCTTGAGTTTTATGTTTGATGAAGTTTGAAATGTAAATGATTTTGAGCAAAAAATCACAAGATTCACGCAATGTGTGGTTTTCGGATTTTGGGGTGGGAGAGAGAAGTTTTACGGCAAATGTGGAAATCGTAGAAATGAGAAAAATTTTCTGATTTCAAGTTATATATAGGGAGCATTTGGATTTCATAATCCGAAATATTGTTCGGATTATAGAATCTGAATAAAGGGTAGTTTTGGAAGAAAAAAATAGGGCGCACGAGAATCTCATAGAGTGGAAAAAGTAATAGTAAAAATATTATGATATATTATATAAGGGGCCCTTTTATCTGTTAGGAATGACGTTGTGTGTTCGTACACTGAATTTTCCGTTTATTCACCTAAATGTGTGAATTTTTAACCAATGTGTTAGTTGTCTTTTATTTAAAAAACGTTGTTTACAGAACTTATTTAATTTGGTTTTATTTCTTCTTTTTAGGTGAAATGTTTATTTCTTTATTTAACCATTCAGTTCTTGTAAATTATTATGAATGACGACTACAATTAGAAAAAATTAACAATGAATTACACAAATATCCGACTTTATTTAGACATTGTAACTGAAAACATCAAAGCAAAAACCATATTTGGTTAAAATGTTGTTGTAAATCTAACTGTAACAAGTTATTTTATAAACTTAACTTGTTACATCTCCGTCTCAATAAAAAAAAAAAAAATTTGTTACATCTCAGTTTCACCTTTGTTACCTTCAACATTTTACAACACTATCAACGGCTTACAGCCATGGCTGGAGCCGAATTCTCCATAGGTACACTTTGTTTAATAGTTCTCCTAGCTTATGGTACCCTACAATGTGTACAAGGGGCAGATTCTATACCAGGTCTTGGTATCAATTGGGGTGCTCTTGCATCACACCCTATGGATCCTAATATTGTTGCAAATATGTTGAGGGACAGTGGAATCAAGAAGGTGAAACTTTTTGATGCAGATCCTTGGATCGTTGGTGCTTTTTCCGGAGATTTTGAAGTCATGGTTGGAATTCCTAATGATCAATTAAGTAAATTTGCTGGAAGTCTTGGAGATTCCGAAGATTGGGTAAAAGAAAATCTCACCAAACATCTTCACAATGGGGGTGTGAATATCAGGTTTGTGTCCGTGCGTGCATGTCATTATGTTCCTATACATTATACCTCATAGTTACACATCTTGATGTTTCTTTTTTAAACTTAAGTATTCATGCGAAAAACTGTGGAAAATAATTTTGAGGTTGTTGAAATTCATTTAAAGGGTTGATTAATCTTTCAAAATGCATGTATTTTCATGCACACCAGTCAATGATTTAATCTCGAACCCTAAATTTGTTTTGTCTTGCTAACATCATATCAATATTATATTTTAATTTTTTTTTAATATGGGGTTGGAAACGATTACGATTAATTAAATGACATTAATTGTCATTTTACAATCATTTTTGAAGGATTTTGAACTTTGTCCCTTGATGTAAAGGTTACAAAATCAAACTCTTACCATTGAATTGACAACCTCGTTGACCAATGTCATAAATTTATTAGTTTATCGTGAATTCATATTTTTTTTTTCATTCTACATACACATTGTGTTATTGCAGATACGTAGCAGTTGGAAATGAACCATTCTTGAAAAGCTACGGGGATAAATATGTGAAGAAAACATTTCCAGCTATGCAAAATATTCAAAAGGCTATTGATAAAGCTGGACATGGAGACCAAGTGAAGGTGACGACAGCTTTGAATGCAGATGTTTATGAATCTCAAACAAACAAACCGTCGGATGGAGATTTTCGAGACAACATTCGTGATGTTATGAACCAAATTATCCAATTTCTTCACGAAAAGAAGTCGCCGTTTCTTGTCAACATTTACCCTTTCCTTAGTCTATATCAAAGTGAAGGTTTTCCACAAGATTTTGCATTCTTTGGTACCAATAGCATGACAATTAGAGACAAAAATGCACAATATAGCAATGTCTTTGATGCAAATTTAGATACACTTGCTTGGGCATTAAAAAAGGCTGGTTACTCTGACATAAAAATTGTTGTTGGTGAAATTGGTTGGCCAACTGATGGTAACATAAATGCTAATGTTAACAATGCAAAAAGATTTTACCAAGGGTTTCTTAAAAATATGGCTAGTAAAAAAGGTACTCCAATGCTCCCCGGACATATGGATGCGTATCTATTTTCTCTTTTTGACGAGAATTTAAAGAGTATTGATCCTGGTAATTTTGAACGTCATTGGGGAATTTATCGTTATGATGGAAAGCCGAAGTTTCCTATAGATTTTTCAGGTAAAGGAGAAGAAAAAATGCCACAATCAGCGAAGGGTGTTCGATACCAAGAACATAAATGGTGTGTCCTAAGTGCAGATGTTAAGAATATGTCTTTGATCCCGTCGGCATTAGACTATGCTTGTGCTGGTGCTGACTGTACAAGTTTAGGATATGGTTGTTCTTGTGGAAATTTGGGATTAGCTGGTAATGCATCTTTTGCTTTTAACCAGTTTTTTCAAACTAGAGACCAGAGCGTTGAAGCATGCGATTTCAATGGATTAGGTAGTATTGTTACACAAGATCCATCAAAGGGAACTTGTTTGTTCCCTATAGAACTTGAGAGCAATACTGGAGATATGCTAACAACAATGCGTATTATGGCAAGCATGTTGGTTGGATTATCGATATTTTTTATAACATTATGAACGAACGAACGTACTAAAAACTATGTTGCTTGCATCATGGGGCATCATTGATTAATCATGTGGATATGTTATGTTTGTAATTTTGTCTTTGGTGGCCTTTTTACCGGTGTAGTGTAATTCCTTGTTGTTAAGTAAAAGTGATTTAGTGTAATTTTTAGGTTTAATAGGAGTTTTAGCCCCCTAACTTTTCTTAAGTTGCGATTTTGGTCCCCTAAGAAAAAAACTACAGAACCGCCCCTAAGTTTTGCATATGTGACAGTTTTGGCCCCCAAGGCCAATTTTGACTCGGTCTACGCTGACGTGACACCCTATATGAGGTGTCACGTGTTTTTTTTTTTTACCAAAAATTGGCATTGGGGGTCAAAACTGCTACAGTTGGAAAACTTATGGGGCGGTTTTGTGTTTTTTTTTCTTAGGGGGCCAAAATCGCAACTTCATGAAAGTTTGGGGGCAAAAAGTGCTATTAATTTAATGATATTATCAAATTTAGTGATGATACATTAATTTGGGTTATGAAATAGAATATATGGTAAATCTGAGCTAAATTCACGGGGTATGATTAGTGGTTTTAGTCTTAGAAATTTTAAACCTGGATATGATTTAGGACAGTTTGTTTTAGATTTAAAAAAAAATAGATTTTTCTTTGTATTTCTAAAAATAGATTTTATAAAAATTTACTCAAAAATAGTAATAGTTATTTCAAACTCATTTGGTATAAGTTAAAAAAGAGATTTTGACATTCATTAACTTAAATATTTATTGTTCGAGATTTTACATAGGAAAAATCATATATTTTTTCAAAATAACATCTTTCAAAAATGATTTTTATGAAACAGAAATGACAAATAGACACAAAAACTCAAACACAAATACGACACCACTGTATTTTATACCGTATTTTTCCCTTTTTTTTCTTTTCTTTTCCTCTTCTCTTCCCTCTTGTCTGCACTCTCTCTGTGTCTCCGACCGCCGCTCTCGCTTCCTCCCCAAACGCCTTTCCTTGCAACTCGCCACTACGTCTGCCTCTATCTGTCATGCGCTCTCTCTCACTGTTCTCTGGCCACCGTCTCTCATCTCTGCAAATCTTTCCCAATCGTCGAGGACCAACCACCTCCACCACTCTGCAACTATGGCATTTAGACTGCTCGGATCTGAAGAGATTTGGCCGTGATTGGTGGTTGTTCTTGCAGGGAAGGAGGTTGGATGAAAACAGAAGAAGAGGAAGAAGGATGGTGGTGAGTGTTTTGGTGGGACAGATCTGATGAAGAAGAAAGGGAACGCGAAGCTGAGAATAAGGTGATGGTGGCTGATGAAAACAGAGGAGGTGGTGGTGGTGGCCATTGATGAAGAGGGAGGATGCGGTGGTAGCTGTGGCCGGCAGGGAGGATGGTGTTGGCGGGAGAGAAGACAGACACGCACGCACAATAGAGAAGAAGAAGAGAGGGTGCGTGGTTTTGACAAAACTGCCCCTGTTTTAAGTATGAAATGTCCAAATTATCCATAGTGTCTGTATTGTGTCAAAAAAATTGTGTCTAGTTATCATTTCTGTTTATAAAAAGCTATTTGAAATAGTTCATGACAAAATCAACTTTACAGGATGCAGAAATTCCTTTATCAACTTCTCCAATGACTTTGAAAGATTCTCTCTTGCCTATGCACTTCAGCAAGATTTCATGACACTTTTATACAAATCGTTATCCAACACGATATATTTGACTGTTTTTTGTTTGAGTTAGAAATCTACATTGTATGATGAGTTTTTTTTAGATAGTCAACTGGATCTTTTTATCTAAATTGACAATACAAGGGAGTTGTGATAAGAAATCAACCATATCTTGCCTTTCCGCAAATGCATTAATGGCTCATGAGACCTTGTAAGACATGCCTATTAAGCAAATATATGACAATATAAATCTCGCATAAAACCAAAACCTTTGTGTAAAAAATAGTATTTAAATTTAGTACAAGCATGAATAAAGACAAACATAAATTGTCAATCTTATCATCATTCAAAATTACAGAAGACATTGTCGCGAACTACCAAGTTTAAAAACTAATTTAAAAACCAAAAATGTCAGATCAGTCACTTAATAGATCGCTAACATTAGCGACTAGTGATTAAGTGACATATTACAACCATGTTTTTGAATTGATCACAAACTCATTTAGCGACCATTGGTTATTAAACTGAGTCGTCACTAACTTGTTCACTTTGGAGATTGAAATAATTCAATCACTAAATTGATCATTAAATATTATTTTAAAAAAAAATGATCATTAAATAGAGAATGTTTAAGCTAAGGTGGTGCACTACACTTTCTGTTTCATCATCAACATCGGGCATGCAGCTAGTCGATTGACTCGTTTTAAGCAGCAATGTATAACTTAAGGACCTAATCTGCATCGAAGGCATCAATGTTGGAGGGTAGCCAATGCCTATTTAATCTGATCAAATACTATTTTATGTTATTGTTGCTGTATCAATTGTGCCTATACGCTTCTTCTTTGTTTTAAATTAAGTTAAATAAATATGTATATGTTGGCTATATATTCATCTCCTGAGTTGAAATCCATTTTGATATCAAAACGGCTAAAGATGCTCATATGTAGTTGAGAAAGATTCAGCTAGACTTGTTTCATTTTTCCTTAATTGATTTTAGGGTTAAATTTATTTTTGGTCCCTATAAATATACCAACTTTTCGTTTTAATCCCTCTAAAATTTTCCTTCAACATAGTCCCTATAAAATTTTCAATCACTGCTTTTGGTCCATATTTTTAAGTTAAATTTTGTATTTTTTTAATGAAATTGTGCATAAATGTGTAGAATATTGTAAAAAAAATTCCCAAAAAAAAAAGAGTTTTTTAACAAAACATAAATTAAATATGAATTTTTAACCATCAAAGATATAAAAATTCATATTAAATTCATGTTTTGTTAAAAAACTCTAAAAAAAAATTTGGAGAGATTCTTATAATATTATGAATTTTTTAGTAAAATTTTATTCAAAAATATGAATTCTACATATGATTTTACTTTAAAAGAGGGACCAAAAGTGAAAATGAAATTTTTTTTAGGGACTAAAAGTTGAAGAAATTTTTTAGAGGGACTAAAATGAAAAGTTGACATATTTATAGCGACCAAAAACATATTTAACCCTTGATTTTATTAAATCGACTACCCTAAATTCAACAATTAGACAAACAAATCATAATATTTTTTAGGAGTAAATAATACCATATGTCCCTAGCTAACTAGCAAGTTATTAAGTAATTAAAATCCAGCAATGATATTTGAACATCGCTCCTAACACTTATTAAACATTTCATTTTCTTTACGAACAATAATATTTGTACACCTCTAATATTCCCTTTCACTTTGAACATCTCATTTGTCTTTATCTCTTTTTTTATATCACTTTCACAACTTATCGCATTTATCATATAACTATCTCTATATTTTTTCTCTCAAGGTATCACAATTTTTTTTGGGTATCACCAATTTTTTTTCTTTATTCCTATCAAATCACGGGCATATCAAAGTTTTCAATGAAGGTATGAGTATCAACAAAGTGTTTTTTTTAAACTTAGAACAAGAATTTCATATGTCTCATGTTTCTCTACCATCGTTTAATACCTCACTAATTTTTTTTATCTCTCTCGGATATGTTAAAGTGAGGCCTACATTACCCTCTCTTGTTTAGGGGGTAATTATCCTCTCATGATATCAACCAATCAAAATGTAATATACATAGGCAACATTAAATGTCAAATAAATGAGTCAATTTTTTCTAAAAATAAAAGAGTTGATCTTAATCATAACGTAACTTTTAATACTTTTAATTTTTATTTAATTATATTAAGGTGTTCAATCTTAATTAATTTACACTACAAGACTTATAACAAATAAAATTTTACATCAAATTTATTTCATCTGGATGTC
>Ga0315915_1005199_pt1 | contig 16257 bp, 10 predicted proteins | sample MpolbnodulesMG_FD_207738 | JGI IMG/M metagenome (GOLD analysis project Ga0315915, IMG submission 207738) | Medicago polymorpha root nodule microbial communities from Los Angeles, California, United States - branched nodules | ecosystem: Host-associated > Plants > Roots > Nodule | place: USA... | reverse complement strand
GCCACTATGCGCCAACACCACTCAACTTAACTTGCACATTATTTTACATCTGTGCTAGTTAATTAGCGCAGAGTCATTTTGGGCATGGCTGCAGGGTGCGAGTGTTTTGTGCTGGGGGAAGAGAAGAAATCTATATAGGATGAGGTTTATTTGACACATGGTATTTTGGGTGCCCACATAGCTGGGCTAAAACATCGTATTATGATGACTTGGGGTGCCAACATAGCTGGGATGTCAATCACCATAACTAATACATGTCTCATTCATTATTTATCATAAGAAAAAGATTATGATGTAATATAAAGGGCCCTTTCTTCTATACAGTATATATACACTCTGTCTTTGTAGTTTTGGATCACTTAACTTAATTTGCTTCTAAATTTTAATCATTCAATCCGTATCCAGACAGCTACACGGTAGTGATCAGGATTGTCTTAAACACTTTAGAAGCTTTGTTCTAGCTTTTGGTCCTCAAAACTTTGGACGCTTAAAAATTGATAATTTCATAGATTGAATCCTTAAACACTTTAGAGGCCTTAAAATTAAGAATTTATTGATATAATTAATTTCAAAATTTTGAAATCGATTAAAAAAAACAATGAAAACTCACACACATAAATGGAGGAACTGAAGTTCAAACCGTGATCACGACGTCTGGTCTTATAATTTCGTCATTTTTATCAGTTTTGTTAGAACTTTCCACAAAGCAAACATTATAATTTAATACATCTAGTTTTTTTTTTTCCAGCAAATTTAACACATCTAATTAATATTGATTTTCTTAGGCATATTGGTAAATAATTGAAATTTATTTTCCTTCTGAAGGTCAAGCGACACATCTATGTAATCATAGTTCAGGTGATAAGGTCATTATACGAGTGGTGTTCAAACCCTAAATTCCCTCTTATTTGAAGTAAATTCTAGTCACTAAATTATTCGAAGAAAAAAAAAAGTTCAAGCAACCGAAAACTTGAACAAGAAATATTTCCCATTAATCAGATAATCAAATACAATACAAAATCTATCTCAGTTCAAAATATAATACAAAATCAACTGCAATCAAATATTCCTATGATAGAATTTCTATTCAAATATCTTATTCTTATGAACTCAACGACCACCAGATAGAAGTGATTCAGCAATCGAAGAAGTATGTGAGAATGGTCTATCCATAGAAGAAGAAGGATAAGACATACCAAAATCCTGAAAATTTTCACATTGACCAGAAGTTAATCCCATTGAAGACAAACTAAGAAAACTCAAATCAGGTAATTGCAAATCCCTCTCCAAATACCTCAAAACTTGTCTCATACTTGGTCTAGCCAAAGCCTCACAATGTGAACACAACAAACCAAGTTTCAAAACCAATTCAACTTCTTCAACAACATAATCCAAACTTAAATTTACATCTTTAGCCTCAATAATCTCACCTCTTTTCCAACAATCATAAACATAATCAACCAAAATTATACTCTCACATTCCCTTACTTGTTCAATAGGTCTTTTACCACAAACTACCTCAAGTAAAAATGCACCAAAAGAATACACATCAGAACTTGTTGTAGCTTTACCTGTTCTTGTATGTTCTGGTGCTAAATAACCAAGTGTTCCAACAACATGTGTTGTTTGAGGATCAGTTCCATGATCATATAATCTTGATAGACCAAAATCACCTAACCTACCATTCATTTCACCATCTAGTAAAACATTACTAGCTTTAATATCTCTATGAACCACTACTTGTTCCCATTCTTCATGTAAATAAAACAAACCAGAAGCAACACCTTTAATGATTCTAAACCTTTGACTCCAATTTAAGGTAAATCTTTGTTCTTTGTTGTGTAAATATTTGTCTAAACTTCCATTTTGCATGTAATCGTAGACGAGAAGTAACTCGCCTTTTCGTCTGCAATAGCCGAGAAGTGGAACAAGATTTCTATGACGAAGACGACCGATACTAACAATTTCCGCGACGAATTCCTTCATCCCCTGTCTTGATTCATGAGAAACTCTCTTCACAGCTACCTCGAGTTTCGAAATTGGCATCACACCTTTGTAGACTCTACCAAATCCACCTGTTCCTAATAGCTCCTTCTCCTTGAAACCCTTTGTTGCAAAGTATAAATCTTTGTACTTGAATCTTTGAGTTCCATAGTCTTTCTCCCAATCTTCATGAAGCTCAGAAAACATTTTCTTCCTTTTGATGAAATGAAATATTGCTATAGCTACCATTGCAATCAAACATAGTGAAATCAAAGGCAATCCAACAATCATAATTACCTTAGAATCATGTTTTTCATCCAAAGTAGGTAACTTGGGAAGTTGAGAGATTACAAGATTTTGAGCTTGACCATTAACCTTAAAACTCCAACCAAGAACATAATGAGAAGTTAGAATTGAACCTGTTGAAGATGAGAATCCAACATACATACTAGTGTTAAGAATTGAAGAAAGATCTTTGTTCAATGATAACAAAGGTTGTTTTGGTTTAACAACATTAATTGGAGCTAAAGTAACATCAATCTTTTTCTTCACTCCATCATATTCCAACCAAATTTGCATTGGCAAGCCACTAAAAAGGCTCAAATTCTTGAACTCATTACCCTCAATGTCATAATATCCTGCTGAAGCTGATTTCTCTGATTTCAATCCATTGATATCAATTCCAACATGGTTGTCATTGATATCATCAAACTCAGTATTCATAATTGTATCAAGCTCCAAACCAAAAACATGGTTATTGTTGTTTCCATTGTTTGATTCATTGAATAGACCAAGGTATTGACTTGGTAGTGAATTTGGTAACCCTTTTGTTGGAGAAAGAACAAAAACAATTCCATGGCCACTAAGATTAGGAAACTCAGATTTTATAGCAAAAACAAAAGTAGTAGAGAAAGAAAATACATTACTACTACTTCCATTGTTGAAAACTATAGGGTTTGGATAGAAAGCATGACCCTTTTGTTGTCTTGTATCATTGGTTAATCTAAGTAAACCATTTGAGGTTAATTCAGCAACACCATCAAGATACAAATGTGATGATTTGAAACCATTATATGTGAAACTAATATTGCTATCTTCACTAGCTACTAATGTAACAAACACAAAAAACATTGCTAGAAGCTTGAAAGACATTGTTTTGTTTGGTATATTTTGCAATATGCTTCTTGTTGATTGTTATATTCAATTGTTGTTGTTTTATTTCTATGATTTGCTTGAAGTACGTATTTTGAATTTTCATATGAGGCTTACGTGGAAAGATCCTAGCACTTTCATAGTAAAAGGAAACCCCTCTATCTAGGTGTTAAATGAGGAAAGGACAATTCATGTGTTTGTGATTAAGAAAAGTCGAATACATCACTTTCATTTTGATAATTTATTGTTCTTTCTTTTCAAAATCTTATGTCACAATTTAAATTCAAAATCTAAGGAAACTTGCTATGGACAAAAGTAATATTCCTTATGTGCATGAATTTTGGTGCTTTGAACTTTTTTATTTTTGTCTAGAAACTTTAGTTATTTTAGAAAATTATGATATCATAATGTAGCTTTTTGCAGTATATTTTTATTAAGTACTTATAATGAAAATTTAGAATTGAAAATTATTAAGTGTCTTAGATAAATTGAAACCAGAAATTAGTTGAGATTAATAATTAAGATTAGGACCCTTAAAAAATAATTAAGATTAGGAGTTAGTGATTAATATACAATAGTCAATGGTAATTTAGTCTAAATTTATGAAAATTTAACACACCTTTTTTTTATATAGGACTCTCTTAAAAAATATTTGTCACTTTGTATTGGTAGATCCTTTCAAATTTTTAAATGCATTAAATTATATTTTTATTAAATTTCCCAAAATTCTTGATAAAAAATAATTAAATTAACCATCTCTTCTCATGGAAAAATTTGAAAAATCAATACTCATAACTCTTAAATAAGTTGCTAAGAATTATTCCACCCAGGAATTCTTCTAAACAATTTATCTTTAGTAGAACTTATTAATTAGGCATATGAACTCAATTGTTTGATTGATAATATTTATTAACTTTCTTGATCAATAATATGTATTTAAGTGCTAAGAGTGTTTTTTCAAATGTGTCATAACTCTAAACCACCAAAAGTATTGAATTTGAACTGAATATTAATATTTTGCTAGACGTAGTTTTCAAGTTGTAACTATCCAATTTGTATTGTCAACTTTATTGGCACTACTACTTGGTAGCTAAGGAAGAAATTAATAGGAACACGGGAAATTGGTTTCAAAGAAGGTTCCTTTTCTCATATCAAAGTTTGTAAATAAGGTCAAGTAGGGTGGGACCACCCTTTACCAGATGGTGTAATTCATTCAAAATTTCACCAGAAAAAATGAGACAGACGAGGATAAAAAAGTGAAAGATAAAAGTAAGAATCATGAATAAAGCTTGGTTAATTATTTTTTTTTTTTTGTGTGTGTGTGCATTATTTTGAAGAAACTCTATTTTGAATATAGTATATATTGGATATTGTGAGACGAATAAAGTTGGATCCCTCTTTTGAGTGGGTTTGCCGGGCTATATTTGCCTAAACAATATACAGTTAGGCTGGTTAAATAAGGTTCACCCTTAGTTCATTTCTTCTTTTCGTTTTCAAATTTAATTTACTAAGATGTAGTAAGTATTTGTTTATGTAGCTACAAAAGTTGATTTTAAATAAACAAAATGTATTTATGGTTATGTGATGATTGAATGTAATTTTTTTTTATTTTTTATGTTTTGATGTATTTATTCAAAAGTATATTTGACAATAAATTCAAGGCTAAAATCATTTGTAGAAGTCAAAAGTTACAAATGTTATAACTTCAAGTAGAATTATTTCTACAAACAAAATTAATTTTCCTTCAAATCGTCCAAATATGATAAAATCAATTCTACAACCTCTAGAATCACTTTTGACCATCCAAACATATTTATTTGTTTAAAAGAGAGTTGAATATAAAGTTATTTATGTTTGATACATTAATATAATCGTAAATGTGAGACAATATCTAGTTCATAAGATAAAATTAATTCTATTCTAGAATATCAAAACTAGGTTGCTCATCAACGTTCAGCAAATTGGCAAAAATCGAGTGAAAATTGTAAAAAATGTAATGTGAATGCGGCATTTTCACATGATAGAAACAGAGTAGATATAGGTATATGCATCTGTGACTGTGATGATCAAGGTAGTTATGTGCTAGCTCATACTCAATGGCTCTCCCCACTTCTTGAAGGCGAAGCCATGGGACTTTTGTTTGCATTAAGATGGGTCAAGGAGCTTCAACTAAATAATGTAAGCTTTGAATTTGATTGCAAAAGAATGGTAGATAACTTTAATTGTGATAGAAATGATGAATCGGATTTTGGTGCTATCATTAGGTATTGTAAAAACTTTTTTTTTTATTTTACAAACTTATATGTTGAGTTTAGAGACAAGCAAACGAAGTTGCTCATAATCTTTCTAGGATTGCCACATTTTTAACTAGTATCCAAATTCATATTGATATTCCTAAATGTATCCAATATATTATCATTAAAGGAATGAGATAATTTACTTTTGTTCAAAAAAAAAAAACCACGTTTCTCACTTGCTAGCAAAGAGGCCCACGTGGAAAACAGTTGGATCTAGTTTGAAGATGTCCCCAGTTATCTAGGCCCAAACTAGTATTGAGTTATAATTTTTTTTTTTTATATATAAAAAAATGATAAAATTAATTATACATCTCTAAAATTAATTTTTGTTTCCAAAAAATTGAAATTGAACACATACATAGTCTCTTCAATCAACCATCTAGCATTATACTACTATAAATTGTTCATTTTTAGTTGTCATTTTAATAGTTGTTATACATACAAGAGAGATGAGGTCGATATCAGTATCCTCGTTGAACAAGATCCCAACACTGACTCTTTATGGAACTCCAGACAACCATGAAGGGTACGTGGGGCCTCTTTTTGGCTTGAGTCTTCCACTTCGGGAATATTTCGATGGTATTGTGCGCATGTGCGTAACTTCCCTTTGGAATACGGCTTCATGCTCATATCTTCTCCTGTTAGTGGTTAATTACTCCATTGTCCAATTCTGTTGAGTTTTTACCAAGTCTGATAACTTCACGACCTTCATATACCTTAGTAAACTTGAAATATATTCAACTAACTCGCATTTGGTTGTATTTGTACTCACCCAACCCGCCATCGAACAAGAAAAACTCACCAACTCTAAATAACTTTTTTTTTAGAGAACCAACTCTAAATCACTTGAATGTCGATTTCAGTTAATATGTAACATATTTTCGTTTAAAGCTATGATCTCTTGACTTTGTGTCTTGAAACAGACGTTTATAATTTTCAACAAAAATATTTAACCGAAATATATAAAATCTCGTTTTCCTCAACACTACTACAAAGCATCATCAATTGTTAGATCGGGTGTTAGATGGAAAATCGGTAACGGTGTCAACATTCCAATTTTCGATGCCCCGTGGCTGGCAGATGGAGGTTGTATCTCAGGTGAAGGACAAACAATGGAGGTTATTCAGCAAGCCAAGCTTGATTCTCTTATAAATCCATATACAAGGAGCTGGAATTATAATACTATTAATTATTATTTTGATCATGGTATTGTACAACGTATTCTTAGGACACCTCTAATTAATATGGAAGGCTGAGAGGAACGGGCACTATTCTGTCAGAAGCGCGTATCGTTTGTGTATGGAAGAAATAGGGGATATTTCATATTTGCAGAGGTCGGGCTGCTGGTCAGACATTTAGAAATTGAAAGATCCACCTAAGGTGAAGAATTTAATTTGGAGCATTTGTAGGGGGTGCCTGCCAACTCGTGACAGGTTACTTGATAGAGGAGTTAACTGTACCTCTATGTGCTCGTTGTGTGAAGGCAATTACGAGGATGCGATACATGTGTTGTTCGACTGTCCAAAGGCAAGGAATGTGTGGCGGGTTAGTCAGCTCCAGAATGATGTAACAGCTGCAATGCGGAATAATAACACTAGCAGAAATTGTCTTCCATTTGATTCAAAATCTGCCACAACTAAAGTTGAAAAATTTTGTAACTATTGTTTGGAGTATTTGGAAGACGTGGAATATGCAAATTTGGCAAAATGTATCGAAAACATGTCAAGCTATTGTGGAACGTGCGCGTAAGTTGTTACAATGATGGAAGGAAGCAAATTTATGCAAGGCTCAGCTGGGGGAGGGCAAACAACATCATGTTATGCGTGCTGGCAGCAGCAGTTCAGCTATGGGAGAGGGCGAACAGCAGCCTGCTGTGCGTTTTGTCAACACCGTATCAGCTAGCAGCAACAGCTCTGCGATGGGTGAAGGCGAACAGCAGCCTGTTACGCGTGCTGTCAGCACCGTATCAGCTGGCAGCAGCAGTTCAGCGCATCAACAGCACATCAAATGGCAAAAACCAGGCAGGGGAAGGCTTAAGTGTAATGTCGACGCTGCATTCTCGAGTTCCTTGAATGTTATTGGATTTGGTGTGTGTATACGGGACGAAACTGGACAGTTTGAGGCAGCAAAGACGCCACAGTCTAGTCCTATATGTGATTCAAGTATAGGTGAAGCTTTGGGCCTGCCATCCAGTGGGTACATAAGCTGCAACTCACTAACATCGATTTTGAGATGGATGCCAAACGGGTTGTAGATTATTACATTAAAGGAAGCAATGATATATCTGAATTTGGCTCAATCATTGATGATTGTGTCGATGTTGTTATTGGTTTGAAAACTCTGAGGTTGAGTTTAATAGGAGACAAGCGAATATGATCGCTCATTGACAAGGCTTAAATATGGTTATATTGGATCTTTAATTTCTAATGAAAAGCTATAAGTTATTTCCTCTCCGAAAAGAAAAATTGTTTGCACCTAAGATAACTTATTTTAATTTAATCTTATCTTACTTTATTAATTTCTACACAATCAAGAACCGTATTCAATAAATATATTAAATAATAGCCGTCGGCCAATGACAGCTACGACTTTTGTGATTCAAGACAATCATGCTTGGAAAATGATTTTCTATGGGGCAGAATTGCCTTTGTGACAAGTTGATGCTCATTGACAAGGAATCCATATTCTCTAGTTTCAAAATAATGTTTACCAAAACAGAAAGTGTTTCTCAATTTTTCCTTCCTCAAAGGAGTGAGCAACGACCAATTCTTAGCCAATCAACTTTATCTCCTACCTCAGGCTTGGCATCTTTGAAATTTGAACTATATCCAAATAATTTTAATAGGGATTTATTATTTTCCAAATGATTAAAAATTATACTAGTTTGAAGTCTAGAAGTCATAGCCGATAAAAGTATCAAAATTGCTAAACGGAATTTTGTGATCGAGGTTTGAACTCCAACCTCTCTACTTAACCACTTTGTGATCGAAATTACTAAATGGATTTCAGGCATCATACACATGTCAATTTATATTGTTTTTGCCTGTGAATAGATCATATGTAGTGTTATTTTTTAATTACGAAAATTCAGTATTTTTAGTCATTCCTTATAACACATGGGCACATATATTCAGAAACAAGCAAAAATGCTCATCTGATTTAGCAAAGGAGAGACAATGCCTCAACAAAATAGGGCGCCAACTATGGTCGAGTTTGACCATAAATATCATTTTCAATAGAATTGATGCTTACTCTTCCTCCAACTTAGTCTATAAAATACATACAAATAATAAATAGTTAAATAAAAAATTAAATATCTTTAGTGGTCCTTTAGGTTAGTTGTTTGTAACATATTAGTTCTTTAACTTCATTTTGCAACAAATAAGTCTTTTATTTTTTTGTTTATAACAAATTGATCTTTTATAAATTATAAATTATTTACAACATTATCATTTTTTATCAAACTTTGTTAAAAAAATGCTTCGGTTACCATTAACATTGAGGAGGTGGTCCAAACAATGTTTACGACATTGACCATGATTACTTACACACAATTTATCATTCTAAGCATAATTTTATAGATAAATGTTTCATGAACAATATTATAAATCAAGTCTTGTCAAACAAAAAAAAATCAAGTAATCGACCGATTTCATTTCAAACTAAGAATGAATAATACACCTACAAATCCTATTATTGAGACTAGTGAATTTAAGCCCACCAACTTAGCATTAAACATGCACATAAGCACTTTTTAACCGGATTTAATGAAAATAGAGTAATGGTGAAAATATTTTATAACTTAAATAACCAACTTGTTGCGAAACAATCTTAAATGACTAACCGGTTAAAAACATCTAACTAAAAGAACCACGAGAGGTATTTCACCTTATACATGTTAAACACTAAAGCAGAAGCAAAACAAGATATAAGCTACAACTAAAGCAGAAGCAAAATCTGTCTTCACTAAAATAACTCTACATAAAGTAAAATCAATTCATATACTTTCCAAACTAAACACACTAGTTTTCCAATTTCAATCAGTGTCCAAAACTTTTTACAAGACAACATGTAAAAAACTGGAACTTCCTACTTTTCCAATTTCAGACATCATTACCAAAACTTTCTATAATCAACACATTTTTTTTGACATAATAATGAGCCAGTCAAGTAAACAAAATCCATCACAAATCAGTATAACATTAGAGTCACCTTGTTTCTCCTTTGGCATTGAGAAGTGATGATTGAGGTGAATTACCAAAAGTGATAAAACTAGTATTATCAATACCTCTCTTTCCATTATAAGAGTTTGAACTCATTTGATCAAATGAGTTAGAAGTTCCAAGAGAATTCAAAAATTCATCAAACCCCTCTTGTGAATCAATACCACCTGGCTTTCTCATGTCATTTGGTAACTCAACTTCTCCATCCAAAATCCTCACTACTTGTCTCATACTAGGCCTTATAGTTGGAACATCATTTGAACATATCAAACCTAATTTCAACACCATCGTTACCTCAGTTTCAACAAAGTCACCATTCAATTTAGGGTCAACTACTTCAAATGCTCTTCCTTCTTTGAACCTTTCCCACACCCAATCCACCAACACCAACTCATCTTGTGATGCCTTAGGTTCAATAGGCCTTCTTCCGCAAACAACCTCGAGAAGAAGAGCTCCGAATGCAAAAACATCGGAGCTTGTTGTTGCTCGTCCTGTCCTAGGTAACTCCGGCGCCAAATAGCCTAATGTTCCCACCACTCTTGTCGTGCCGGGATTAGCACCATGTTCATACAACCTTGCCAATCCGAAATCGCCTAATCTTCCATTGAGTTCAAAATCCAAGAGCACATTGCTAGCTTTAACATCTCTATGGATTACCACTTGCTCATAGCCTTCATGTAGATACAAAAGACCTGAAGCAACACCCTTTATTATCTTAAACCTCTGTTCCCAATTTAGCACAAATTCTGAATCTTCAAACAAGTACTTGTCCAAGCTTCCATTTGCCATGAAATCGTACACAAGCAAAAGGTCACCTCGTCGACGACACCAACCAAGTAACATAACCAAATTCCGGTGACGAAGCCGACCTATGCTAGCGATTTCCGACACAAATTCCCTTAGCCCTTGTTTTGACTCATGTGAAACTCTCTTAACAGCCACTTGAATCTTTGATTTTGGCAATATCCCATTGTAAACTTTGCCAAAACCACCCTGCCCAAGTAACTGTTTCTCCTTGAAACCTTTTGTAGCTTTCTTGAGCTCTTGATAAGTATATCTATGTGGTCCAACTTCAAGCTCCCAAGCTTCAATAACATCAGCATTCTTGATTTTTCTATAAATGTAAAAACCAAATGCTACACAACACAATACAATCAAAGCAGATCCGAGCGATAAACCAAGTATCAAAGAAGTATGTTTCTTCTTAGGATGAGGAAGCTGTGGTAGTTTAGACAAATCAAGAAACGGCGCCGGCCCATTAATTTTGAAACTCCATCCCAAAATGTAATGAGAGCTAGCAAGTAAACCAGTTGAAGCAGAGAAACCAACATACATAGTATCAAGAAAAAGAGGTGATAGATCCATATGAAAACTCAATATTGGTTTTTTAGGCTTATTTGAAGTTGGTGAAAGTGTAACACTAATAAGATTCAATGAAGAATCATAATCAACCCAAACTAAAATTGGTTTTCCACCTTTAATACTAATATTATGTACCATACCATCATCACTATAATAACCAGCAGTAATAGTTGCATTTGAACGCATACTATTAATATCTATACCAACATGGTTATCATTAATATCACCAAACTCAAAATCTTGAACAGTGTCAAACTCAACAGCAAAAAGATGGTTAGAGAAATTACCAACATCACTAGAGTTTAGAAGACCAAGATATTGACTAGGTAAAGCTTTAAGATCTTTTGAAGGGACTATAGTAAAAGCCATGCCATGGCCACCAAGTTTAGGATATTCAGGAACACAAGCAAGAGCAAAAGATGAAGAGAAAGAGAAAACTTTACCAGTTGTTTTGTTCTTTATCTGAAATGGTTGAGGATAAAAAGCATGACCCAATAATCTACTTGTTTCATTTGTTAATCTTATTATACCATTTTTTTCTATCTCTGCTATACCATTTAAGGTTAGGTTTTTTGGACCAACATCCTTAAAACCTGTGTATAGTAGTTGGTCAACTTGAGACAAAACTGGTAGAAAAAAGAAGAATGAAAATGGTATCAAGAATTGAAGATGCATGATGAATACTAGAAAGAGATGGGTTTGTGAACATGTATGTATAATACTATGTTTGTGTTTGTGTTTGTGTTAATGTGTTTGAGTTGAGTTTAATGAAGGTTGGTGAAGTAGATCTGAGAGAGAATGATGGAGGGTTATAATGACATAAGGTGGAATGAGTATTAATTGATTACACACACACATGGGCCAGCAGTTATAGAGGACAGAGTGAAAGTGAAAGCTTTTTGGGGGGTATGGTAGTGTAAATGGTAGCTTTCATTAGTCTACTCTTTTTGATAAAGGTCCAAAAAAGAAACAGCAAGACTAGACAAAGGAAAAAACAACATTCATCTCTATCTTCTAAGACATTTTTTTTTATGACCGTTTTTCTCATTCTATGAATTTCTCTCGTGTTTATGCAGTTTGAATTTTAGAGTCTAAACTGCATAAAAATTTCATAAACCTATAAAAACATGTTGAAATATTTCAGATTTAAGAATCTGAATAAAGTGTACGAAAACCTCATAGGATGGGAAAAATAATAGCTTTTTTATATCCTCTATTTAGATAAACCACTTGTATGTTAGGTTGTATGTATTGTGTAGGAAGAATAAGTTAAAAATCATAGATTATTTACAAAAGTAGAGGTTGAACATTTTATAAGTGAGATGATTAATAAGTTTAATGTCATAATATTTTAGATTAAAGTATGATGTCCAACTCACTTGTGTTGTTGCTCTAAATCCAATATGGACGACCCCTCAAACTACTATGTGACCCCAACAGTGGTGTCAGAGTTGTTATCCAACCAGGTGTTTTTAGCAAGGTGTTCATGCGGCAGGTTCTATTTAGCAGCAGCAATGACGGTACACATATAAGTGTATGAGGATGAAAGAACATCTGCTTAAGTGGTGAGCATGATGAATTATTGAACTCACACTTGAGCGGAAGATCGATGTGTAGCAAATATGATTTAGAAGTCAAACATTGCTTTAAACAACGGAAGTTGAAAACTTTATCAATGACATATAATAAAAAGAAATTCATTTGGAACATATGACATGGTTTCTTATAAAAAAAAAAAATTAAAACTAAGAATACAAAATTTAGATTGATCAAAATTTAAAAGAAGTTTAAAAGAAACTAAAAAGGAAAGTTGATATATTTAAAGGAAGAAACTAAAAAAAATTTGTTAAAATTAAAAGTTCACTAAAAATTGTTAAGGCTGGGTGTAAGTGTTGGAGTCTCATATCAAGAAAAAAATGGTGACCAATTTTTTTTTTGTTAAAACTAAAAGTTCACTAAAAATTGTTAGGAGCCGGGTGTAAGTGATGGAGTTTCGTATCGAATAGATAAAAATGTTTAATGTGATAATTCAGTTATGAAAGTCTTTTATTTAATGAACTATAGTCTATTAAGTTAGGTTCTTTTTAGGAGCTTAAGTTATAATAATTGGTGCTTTCATTAGAAATTTGGTCATGAAAAGGGCTCTTTTTTTTTTGTACATGAAAAGGGCTATGTATATGTTGAATTAAAGTGTTTTATTGAATATTGATGGGTGAGCGAAGTCGACAAAAAAGAAAGATCTATCATCGGATTAGTATTTGTAGAGTAAAAATTGTCGTCAACGTCAGTTCTTAAAAGACCTAGCAATGTTATGAGTGTCACATTGAATAGATAAAAATGTTCAATCAAGTGATTAAGCCAAGAGACCTTGTAACTTAGTTGATGATTGATTTCTTTTCGTGGACTTACATTCTAACAAGTATTTTCCATCCCACCACGTCTCATTGACATCCTAATATTGATAATTTTTTAAAAGAAGTTAAACTACTCCATCCAAATTGACACTAAGACTTTGTTTGCGAGTTTGGAAGGCTTGAGAAAAAAGGAATGAGCAGGTGGAAGAAATAGAGGAAAAAGGGAGGGAAGGGCTTTGGGGCGTTAACTTTTCTTCATAATACTAAACTCTCATTATTTGGAGAACTAACAAATTGTATTCGATGAGGTTTTTGGGCGTTTTGGAGGGTTTATATGAATCCTTCAAATTTAATCTATATTGTTATATTATTTTTAAAATAAAAAATATAGTAATCATATGCATTAATTTATCATTATCTAAAAAAACTACTCTTTTAAAAAATTTGAACGATTTTCCTTCTAAAAAAAATTAATTTGAAAGATTTCTCTATTTTTTCACATATTTTCCGAGTGAATAGGCAATTACCCCCCTGAAATTGCAAGTTTCGTTAATTACCCCCCTGACATTAACAAAACTTCAATTACCCCATGAAATTGCACAACGTTAATCAATTTACCCCCTCCGTCAAATTTTTCTATTAGTCAACATGACGTTTTGCAAATTTAAATATCCCCTGAAGTTTTGCACTTATGTGCAAAATGCTCCCCAAACTTGAAAATTTATATATTTTTTTTCTTATCCTGGACCCAAAAAAATATTATAGGCAAACAATGAACGGTTAACTTTGATATATTTGTTATTTTGTCTTGGAAAAACATTATAATATTTGATAAATTCAAAATTGAAGTTATTTTGCTATGTGTGTACGTAATGGCGGAGGTGGTGGGTACTTTTATATTGATGTTTTGTGTATGTGGAATCATTGCAAGCACACAACATGGTGCAGTTGGCCTTTTGGAGTAGGCAGCAATTGGTCAATTTTCATAGTCCAAGGTAGTTATATAAACCAACAACATAGTGTTTGATAAAATTGTGATGATGTAATTGATTAAATTATTGAGTTTAATTTGTGTCTTGTGAAAAGTTTTACACTACAGTAAAAAGATTTAAGGTGGTTATAAATGAAGTTAAAGATATCATTCTATTTTTTTGTTAAACAGGTTCCAATTTACATAATAACACAAACAATTGGTTATGATGACTCAGCCACTTCAAGGGTGTAACTCTGCCTTCTGGGTGGAGGTTATTGCAACATTCATCATCATGTTTTTGGTTACAGCTTTGACATCTGAACCTCAATCAGTAAGTACTAATCAAGAAAGAAAGTTACATATTTATATATAACAATGGTGCCTCTTCTATGATAATTCAGAGAATGCGTCTTAAATAACTTAAATATTAAAGTTAACTGTTAATTGTTTGCCTTTAATATTTTTTGATTCAAGGATAAGAAAAAGAATATCTAAATTTTCAAGTTCGGGGGGCATTTTGCACATAAGTGCAAAACTTCAGGGGGGTACTTGCAAAACGTCATGTTGACTAACAGAAAATTTTGACGGAGGGGGTAAATTGATTAACGTTGTGCAATTTACGGAGGGTAATTGAAGTTTTGTTAATGTCAGGGGGTAATTGACGAAACTTGCAATTTCAGAGCAGTAATTGTCTATTCACTCCATATTTTCCACCCATCAAAGCCTCTCTTTCCCCTCCCCTCCAAACTCGTAAACCAAGTTTAAAAGAGAATCGAATCTAAAATTTTAAGGAGGACCGTATTTTAAGGCCTCATACCGATACCACCAGACCAACCCAGTAAATTTATATTGCTAATAATATATTAATGGAATTTTCTCTAGTTTCATCCTACCGACTTAGAAGAAAGATGTAGAGGGGAGTAAGGGACCCAATTTCCACTCATCACCCTCATTCGACAAGAATATCTCTATCAATGCAAAATCTAGATGCTCCATCTTAAAACTGATTGAATAGACCTCATTTTCAACCATATTTTACTATTGTAACTTCCATGACTGTTCATTTGTGAGCACCTTGCATAAGGGAGGGCACTCCTGTATGAGCAATGATATTTGAACGACCATTTGATGACAACTTTTGTGACAACCTACATTTTCTCTTCTTTTATTGGTCAAAAATAATAGAGAGAGAAAAAGAAAGAGAGAGAATAAAAACATAATATGAGTATGAGAGAGAAGGTTGTACAAAAGTTATCATCAAATAAATGTACAAATATCATTTCTCCTCCCGTATCTTACCCCTTCAACCCTTCCAAGTCGAAATGTACACAAATTGCGAGTCACGTGTGAAGTTTTGGTGCTTGGAAATACTGTATTTACCTACTAGAATCAAATAATGAAGAACATGATAAATGCAAATTGGCCACTATTGACTTGGATGCTTCTTATTATGTTTCCTTCTTATTATGCTTCTTGTCATTTTCTACGCTATGAGACCCTTTTTTTACCTAAACGGTATCAACACTCTAGTGAGTTGACTTGAGGTCGGCACAATGTACATCTAAAACAATGTTAGAAACGACACCCTTAGAACACGAAGTCAATTAAATTGAAATAATTTTAAGAGATGCTTTATTTGAACAACTAATTATACGACAATTTTTAAAACAACCAAAATTTTACAAGAAAAATAAGATATTGAGATAAAAATTAAAGCAACAAAGAGAGAAATTAAAAACATAATGTGAGTATGAGAGAGATAATTGTAAAAAATAGTTGTATAAATATCATTTCTCTAATCTTAAATAGAAAAGGAATATGAATTGTAAGTGAGAGGTGCGACGACGAAGGCGGAGGGCTTTACTTTGAGAGGTGCGGCGGCACGACGGAGGGTACTCGGAGAGGGACAATTG